>Ga0307507_10006858_pt1 | contig 17008 bp, 18 predicted proteins | sample 7_EM_MG_FD_207223 | JGI IMG/M metagenome (GOLD analysis project Ga0307507, IMG submission 207223) | Populus trichocarpa ectomycorrhiza microbial communities from riparian zone in the Pacific Northwest, United States - 7_EM | ecosystem: Host-associated > Plants > Roots > Unclassified | place...
GCTCTGCACGAAGCTCTGCGGAGGCTCTACACGAAGCTCTGTACGAAGCTCTGCGGAGGCTCTATACGAAGCTCTGCACGAAGCTCTGTATACGGAGGCTTTATATAAAAGCTTTGTGCAGAGCTTTGTGTAGAGCTTCGTGCAGAGCTTTATGCAGAGCTTCGTGCAGAGCTTTGTGCAGAGCTTCGTGTAGAGCTTCGTGTAGAGCTTCGTGCAGAGCTTTATGCAGAGCCTCCGCAGAGCTTCGCGCAGAGCCTCCGTACGCAGAGCTTGATGCAGAGCTTAGCGCAGAGCCTCCGTACGTAGAGCTTCGTGCAGAGCCTCCGCAGAGCTTCGTGCAGAGCTTTTGCTGAGCTTTGGTAGAGCTCCTTATTCCGCAGAGCTCTTGTAAGCTTTATATCTATATAATATTACTTATCCTTAGGATATATAAATAAAAGTGGTACCATTTTAAAGCGCTTTACAAGCTCTATAAATCTATACTAATAGAAAAATTATTTATTTAATATTGGGGGGTGCATTACAAGTATAAGCATATTAGGGGTTTTTGCCAAGACTATCCGGAGACTATCCGGATAGTCTCCGGATACTATCAGCTGATAGGTTATTATCCGAGAGGGCTATCCGGCCTATCCTCCGCAGGTCTGATCAAAACAACGCGTACATCTACATAGAATTCAATCATTAATTACACCACCACCATGCCTTCCAATCGTACTAGAATTGATGCAGACCTTGTTTAGAAGACTCAATATAACGTTCCTCCAAATCGAATCGCAAAAAAACCCTGCCCTAAGCCCCAGCCGTTGCCCAAATTCGAACCTCTCCATATTGACGATTGGGACGACCATGGCTCACCAAACCTGCCCTCTAACGTTGATACTCACGATCCTTTTGAGTTATTTAGTCTATTCTTTACAGATGAGATTATGGATAAGCTTGTAGAGTGGACAAATGAGTATGTAGAGTTGTACCCGCCAGATGAGGAAAAGGAACACCTACGCGTATGGCAGCCGATATGCAAGCAAGAACTCTGGGCGTACTTTGCAGTGCTGATTTATATGGGTATTACTATAGAATCGTGCATTGAGGACTACTGGAAGAGTTTGGATGCATATGGCTGCGAGCATATTGTCAAAAAGTACATAGGACTTAAGAGATTTTAGCAGCTTGATCGCCACTTTTGAGCCTTACCACTATGGCCAAAATCTAATAAAACACCTAAAACTACATTTGATAGAGTTGACGAACTTACTGAGCACCTCTGGCTTACTTGTAGGAAGCTTTATACCCCTGGAACCCACCTTGCCGTCGACGAAACGATCCAGCGCTTTATGGGCCGTGCTCCTAAAATAGTCAATATTCCATCTAAACCAACTCCAGAAGACTTCAAAATATGGGTTTTAGCCAATAGGGGCTACATATTAGACTTTATGTGGTATGCTAAAGGCGAAAAGAAAGGCCCAGTTAATCTGGATACAAGCTTTACGGAAGGGGAAGGGTTTTTAAAGACACAGGCAGTTGTATTGGATCTACTTCTTTAAGAGGATGAGGAGACTGGGGGGCGCCTTTATACTCTAGGAAAGCACGTTGTTTGGCTTGATAATCTATTTACAAGCGTCAAGCTTCTTACACGACTTCGAGAGCTTGGTATTGGAGGCGTAGGAACCATTAGAACAACTAAAACAAAGCGTGAGGAACAGGGGGACTTTGAAGGCGATATTGAGGTGGCTATAACTACACAAGGAAAAAAGAAGAAAAAGGTGCCTGCTGAGCAAATCAGCCAGACGCTTGTAGAGCTTAAATTAACCCACGCTGGCCAAATTCCGTGGGGCGAACTCTATGGTGAGCTTTCTAAGGACGGCCAGGTGATGGAATTTGCTTGGAAAGACGCCAATGTAGTACTTTTTATGAGTACTGTTGACGACGGTAAGTTAAACACCTTAACTATATGGCTCAAAATCTAATGACGTCATACATCGCCAGGTCGCCACACTAAAGCCACCATGCGGAAACGTCCTCCCCTTACTGCCAGCGGTGCCAGACAGACTCGGAAGGTCTTTGGCGATGAAGTTGAGAAGGAATTGCCTATTCCTACCTTTATTTTCTACTACAATTACTATATGTGCGGTGTAGATATCGCGGATCAACGACGCTCATATTTTATAACGCAGAGGATCCACAGAAAGACCTGGAAGCCTCTATGGCACTTCCTTCTTGATACAGTAATTTGCAATTGCTTCCTGCTGTCTTCTTATACGCCTACTAATCGTCAAGCAAACCGCAAAGACGGTCACAAGCAATTTCGAATCGACCTCCGCAACGCCTTATTTGAACGGTCAATTCGAAAGCGAAAGCTCTACACGCAGGAGCTCCCTACACGACGTTCGACCAACCAGATTATATGGGTTCCTACGGCGCAGCATAAGCTGATCAAGTTGTTTGACAAGCCGATTAACTGCTCAGCTTGTGTAGAGGCTCGCAGGCATACTCAGGTGCGGCGTATGGGGCGTCGGAAAGCTCTATCAGAGCTATCACCAAATACTACAATGCAAGCGCGCGATAGTGAGGAATGGGAGAGGCGGAAACGGGCTCCGAGGACCAATTTTGGGTGCAGTATCTGCAAGATACCGCTCTGCGGAAATGACGAGTGCTGGTTACCTCATATTGAGCGACTCAATTCCAAAGAATAAGCCTATATATCAAATAGCTATGAAATCAAAAGCTTCGTATTTCTGAGAACGGCTGCTCGATTCGGCTGGTTTGATTGGTGGGCTCTTATCGATACCGTAAGGCCCAAATTTGCCGTGTCAAGGGATATAGGCTTGATAATAGACTATGGTCTTAATTGGGTGAAAAGGTATTATGCTGCAACCCATAGTTCGCTGGGAGAATTATAATTACAGAGCAAAGGCAACGCGGATAGGTCGGAACGTTAGTGTTGATGTATCAATACATTCGGAACATCGCAAATGACCTGCTTCCTTTCATTGACTTGTTTCCTCGGTTTTCTAAGATGCGTAATCGCTTCCTTGTGGATCTACTAAAAACGCGCGCTTCAATAGTTGTGGCTCAATCGAAGAAGTTAGCAAGTCTCATACCGATCGGTGGGTGTCTTTTGGCCGGCTAAGATGTTGCTATTTAGGCATACCAGGTGAAGCATGACTCAAATTTCGGAAAGGAGGAACGCAATTCGGGGTTAAAGGTGTACGGTGCGGAATCCTCCAACCACGACGTCTCGAAATCTCGGAAAACAGTTCTGCATTGCGAACGGGTAAAATCGAGTTCCAGCGGTCGAAACACCACGAGGGCAGTGCCTGTGCAGTAAGCGGTTCCTCAACGGCAGGCCTGGCGTCGAGGGATGACGGGAAGAAGACTCGTGAACTGGAGTAATTTGGGGATCAGCAGGATAACATCATAGGTAGCATCATAACATCACAGGGTAACGTCGCATGGCGGCCACGTGCAGGATTCTAACGGCGTTTGCGTTAGATTATCGGACGCTCCGTATTAGAATTCTAGCCGAACTCAGTTAGATCAGCTTGCGTTTGGTTACAGGGCAGGCACGCCAGAAAATCGCTCATATCTGCTCCCTATCCCTTGCATGGATGGGGTGCTATAAAATGTGGCCCGTGCACGCAATTAAGAACATCAATTTTCCCGCGTCAAGATGTAAATAGATAACTTTATTAATTAAATACGCCACCAAGATAGTGCGTAACTATACATCCAATAATATGGACCTTTTGCAGCCTACTTAATATCCTAATTCCAAAAATTAGATTGTGAAAAAGCCTCCTCCAGAGCCCGCACCACTGCCTCCTTTCGATCCTCTGGTGATGCGGCAGAATAACTTACCGCCCATGTATACGCCTTATTAATCGGTGCACACGGGCCACATTTTATAGAGCGTATCTATCCATGCAAGGGATATTTCAAATGCTTCAACGCATCGTCTAAGCTTATAGGCGTCGCTTTGGTAGTATTAACTAAATGTTTTATAAATAAATAAATTTCCTTTTTGCAAATTATGCTCTAACTATAATACGTATATCTATGTTTTTTTTTAAAATATATTAGATTTTTTAAGTAATTATTATCCTCCTTATATAGATTATAGCCTTATAAAAGTATTATTAAAAGATAAGATATAGCGTTATAGAAAATAACTTAAATTTTAAAACGCATTTTTATAAAATTTAGACTAATTACCTATATCTAACTTTTCATGTAAAATAGCTATAACGTAGCTACTATGTAGAGTAGATAGAGAAGCTAAAGACCTTTTATCTCGTAGTATTTTTAAGAGAGTTAGATGTGGAAAAGGTGGTAAGGTTTAGCAGTGTTGTAATAGTACGTACAGTAAAAACTAGTCCGTATGATACGAGTTGTACGCCCAAGCGTATCGTTATACCAATGGTATTGCTACATAAAGTTACGTGTTGGGTTAATAAGCAGGAAATAGGAGGTAGTCCGAAAAGGGCGTAGGGTATTTACCTTAAAGGGCCAAATAGCTTCTCTTCCATAAAATATGGGCACTGCCAGTCGCACACCCCCCCGAAACAGGCTTAGATACTTCCTCCTCAGGTTAGAGTATCACGTGTGTTTGACTTGTTTACACCCAAATCGCGAAAATAACACCACGCGCCCATACCTAAATTAACACCTAGCATTTGCCTTATCTTCTTATCTAAAAGCCTGCAATTGTAGAGCGTTATCGCGGTCGCTCTACAAATCGCATTAATAACTCTACTCAGCGGGAGCTCTCAGCATTCGAGCGAAATGCTGGCTGCACTACCCGCGCGCGGGCGCGGGTGCGGGCGTGCCCGTAGAGGCAATCTACAGACGTCAAAATAGAGGCAGTAGCACCAAATCTAGTTCTTACAGCGCTTCGCAGAGTACTCCGCAGTCAGTCATTAGGTATGGGCGCGTGGTGTTGTTTACGCGATTTGGGTGTGAATAAGTCAAACACACGTGATATTCTAACCTGAGGAGGAAGTATCTAAGCCTGTTTCGGAGGGGTGTGCGACTAGCAGTGTCCTAAAATATTTCTTCTGGTTATATCGATTTTGGTGGCAGGAACTTAACGATATCATTAGAAGTCAGTTTATCGTGAAATACACAAAAAAAAGTTTTGATTAAGAGATGTAGATCGTAATACAGAGTATATCGTTTCAAATATCGTACTAAAGAGTTTTTACTGTTGGTAGTTTGATTTTGTGACCGGAAAGCTCTCACGCTTCTCTGGGAATTTAGGGGGTAATAGGGAGCAGTACGCACGTGCTCCACCCCCATTCTCCATGAGATAAGCGTTAGACGATAAGGATGGAAGACGGTGCGACTAACCGACTGCGTGGTGGTGAGAAAGTCAAAATGCCATTCTTTGGGGTCTTGCTGCGGTCCCTGCTCTTCCCACGCTGCGAAAAAGACGATCGGTCCGCGCGAAGTTTGGTGAGGTGCTTGGGAGCAATCTGCGGCCTGACTCGCCGCGCCGACTCGGTAGCTTAGACGACTCGCGCTGCAGAGACTACCTTGGCGGGAAGAGTCTTTGACGAGATGCCATCTGGGTGTTGAGTTTCCAGGCGTCGCTGCATGGCAAGCCGAAGCCGTGGCGATGCTTCCTCTGCGTGGCCCTGGCAGCTCTGCCGCGTTATTAACGACTCTCCAGTCTGACTCGCCCGGGCCCTGAAGACTCTTGCTGGCGCAGGTTCACGACGCTGCATAGAGGGCCAGGCGGCATGGGGTCTTTGAGCGCCAATCCTTTCTTTTGCCAGCGCCGCATTCCCCCCTCCCCCAAGCATCAGGTTCAACCGCTGACCCTGCACGCCACGCAAAGCCCTTTTTGGAAACGTATTACTGCAGGCCTGCCCCCCTTCGGGCCCCTAATCGTCTGTAAAGTTGGTAAAGTTTACTCTCCCTAGTAGTGGCGGTCGGGATGCGAGACGAGTTGGTCGGCCGTGCTCCCTCCCCATACCTTGACCATGCGCTTCCTCCGGAAAGCCGAGTACATAGAACCACCGCAATCCCCGCAGCAACTGCGCTATTGCCTTGAGCGCCTGCTATTGATGCTGTAATTAACTCCACTTCCCTGCTCCACCGATATCCGCCCTAGTAGTCCAATCCAGGGTGCGCCTCCTAGTTCCAGACTTCCCACGGCGCTGCTCCAGCGATCACGGCAACCACAGTCTCGATGCTGAAACACCGCTGAGGAAGCGAACAAAAGCCTGGTCTCTAGCTTCCACCAAGAGTTCCATGTCGAACGGGCTCCATCAACCCTCCGGCCGTCATCCATCGCGAAAACACCAATATTCGAGCGAAATCAAGTCGAACCTCTACACACTCGGCCTCTTGGGCAACAAGACGAGGAAAAAGCCCACTAGAAAGCCCAAGGGCGTCGAGTTCCGGACACCAGTAGTCCACGACAGTATTGCTCCCGCTTCGTCGTTTGTTCCACGCTTTGACCTGGCTCATATGTTGTCTTATCCAGGCTTCCGACCTCGTTCTCGCTCCTCCCAATTCTCTACCGACACAGCAAAACCTTCCGCCTCACATTCATCGAGAAGTAGTTCGGCTCATTCGCCCTCCGTCCCGCGCTCGAGCAGAGGTATGGCCGGTGTGCTCGACCTGGAAAGATCTCGGACCCGGCGGGAAAGGACATTTATTGGGAGCGAATGCACCGTCTGCGAGGAACCCCTGGAACACACTCTCCGCGGCGAACGCATTCTACAGCTATCGTGTGGCCATGTCTCTCACGAAGCCTGCTTTTATGAGTATATCCGGGAATTTGAATCGCATAATTGCCCAACCTGCGATGCGCCATTGGGACTAGATACCAGCAGGGGAGGTAATGTTCTGGACCTTGGTAAGTAGTAGATTAACCCCTCTGTCAGTGAATCCTCGTCTGACAACTCTGCAGAGAAGCTTAGCACCATAGTCCGATCGGTGCAGCATAATGAGCCGAGAGACTCTGGGCGGACCGCACAAAATACGCTAACACCGTGGGATACCCAGGCAGTACAAGATCATCCCAGGACTCGTGATGGCTCTGATTCCCAGGGCCGCCCCCAATCACAACAGCAGCATCATGATCCTAGGGACGGTCGCCAGCGGGAGAGTGGCCATAGCCGCGAGAGGTCAGAGCGGATGGGATCTATGTCGCGCCAACATATGAGAAACGACAGTGGTGCAACCGGAGTGGCGTCCTCAGGAGACTACGCCGATACGCACAACCCCACCGGACGAAGACACGATTATGATGTACAGTCCATGGAAACGAGCCTTAGCAGCCCTCGAGGCCTACTCAAGAATCCTATCCCGGCACCTACCGTCACTGTGCGTAGCGAATTCCCAACTCTCAATCGTTCTCGCCAGCAGCAGAGCTTGACTTGTCTGGTGACGGTGGAAGTGCTAGAAGGGAAATGGAGGCCAGATCCAGAAGATATGCGAAGTGTACCCCCAGTGCCTTCGGTTCACCCGAGTGAGAATTATGGGAGGTCAAAATCCCCAGCTCCAAGCAGAGCTTTCGAACAAATGTACGAATCCCCTGAGGCCTTGGACGAGATAACCGAAGATCTGCATTCCCGCGTAGACAATTGGCACGGCCTCGACTTTTCAAGGTATAATACTCCAGAGAATTATCTTTTTTTTATTTTTATTTTTTTCTGACTTGCGTAGGTTTGGTAAGCTTTGTCTACATGGTCATGTCCGGGTTGGAAAGGATCGCCAGTCATGGCAGGAACTAGAATGTTATCTGTTCTCTGAGATGCTCATCTGCGTGAAAGAGAAGAAAGCGGCACAGCCGCCGCACTGGGACGGCACCGAGTCAATCAACAAAAAAAGCAAATGCACTTTGAAAGGTTCTATATTGATTAAGAAGCATCTTAAGCAAGTTGAGCATTCGTCGGGTAAGTTGTATTCGCTGCTCCTTTAGATTAACTACTGTTGACGTTAGTTCGGAATAGATGACGCAATATTGACCCTAAGTCTCTCTGTTGTCGAATTACCCTCGTTTCATCTTCAATTCCGAAATCGTAATCAACTTGAATTATGGAGACGAGCCCTCATGGATATAAACGTGGAACCACCGCGCAGAGTGCAGGATTACGATCACGATAACTCTGGGACAGACGAAGAGGACTATAGGGCATCCAAAAATAAACGGGTCTCATCAGTAAACTCATCATATGGGGCAGCTAGATCGAGCAACACAGCCCCAACAGAATACACAAACTCTCGTGTAGGAATGGCAGATCCAAGGCTTCCGTCTCCTATTCATGTGCCACTCGACATTGTGGTTGTGATTCCGGTATCTTCGTCTATGCAAGGGCTTAAGATAAACTTACTCCGAGATGCGCTCAGATTTCTCGTTTCAAATCTTGGAGAAAGAGATAGGATGGGCCTTGTGACTTTCGGATCTAGTGGAGGCGGCGTTCCCTTGGTTGGGATGACTAGCAAAGCCTGGAGCGGTTGGCAGAAGATTTTGGACTCCATACGCCCGGTTGGACAGAAGAGCCTTCGAGCCGACGTAGTGGAGGGTGCGAACGTAGCGATGGACTTGCTGATGCAGCGTAAATCCACCAATCCAATCTCCAGCATACTACTGATTAGCGACTCGTCAACTTCCGATGCTGAGAGCGTCGATTTTGTGGTGTCAAGAGCTGAGGCTGCTAAGTAAGTTTCAACCTTGTGAATTTATCTATCGACGAAGTCACTGATCTTGTACAGGGTTACGATACATTCCTTTGGTCTAGGATTGACTCATAAACCAGACACTATGATCGAACTATCAACACGAACCAAGGCATCATACACGTATGTCAAGGATTGGATGATGCTTCGGGAGTGCGTAGCAGGATGTCTTGGGTCCCTGCAGACAACCTCGCATCAAAATGTGAAACTCAAATTGAGGCTTCCCGAGGGGTCTCCCGCCAAGTTTGTTAAGATAAGCGGTGCATTACAGATCACGAAACGAGCAACTGGACGAGATGCGGAAGCTTCCCTTGGGGACCTGCGCTTTGGAGATAAGAGAGGTATATTAATCTACTGACCAGCTATTGCACGTTTCTAACAACCATTGTAGATATTCTTGTGCAGCTGGCGATAGCACCCGACACGGCCTCGCCAGAACAACTACCTCAAGATCCTTGGGAGACGATAGTATCGGGCCTAGAAGCACTAGGGGGGCCTTTGGACCAAGACGATCAGCGGAGCCTAAGTGTGGAAGAAGTGCCGTTAATCCAAGCTGACCTGACGTATGGCGACATACTACGGGAAGGCACAATCTCTCATCTGCCTCGGCCATCCCTCCTAGCGATCACGATGCTGCCTTCTGTGTCAAAAAAGAATTCAACTGGTCGTTCTTCTACGCCTCTTATTCCGCCCCACCCATCTGTCGTCCAGAGGCGGATGGAACTTCTAACATCTGACATGTTAACTCGGGCGCTGACTCTAGTTTCCCGTGGTCAACATGAACGTGCTCATCATCTTCTAAGTGAAACTCGAAGTATCCTAAAAGGCCTGGGTAAGGGGGGTCTGCCGCCGCTACCACCTCCAAGTAATGCGCGTGCGAGCAGTGGCCAAAATTCTAGCAGTGCCGGACAAGCGTCACCAATTACAGAGAGCTCTGAACGGCCACGGACTCCGTCACCACATGCGGAGAATCCCTTTACTCCTGCCGCTGGGATTGATGCAACAACAATGTATGCACTCGATGCAGAACTAGAGTCATCACTGGAATGGATCAACCATCCAGCCGTGTTTGGACGGGATTCTCGAAAGGCGGTATTACAAGCTATTGGTGTAATAAGTTCGCAGCGAGGTTACACATTCCGGACTCCATCGGAATCTTTATGGGCTGAGCGAATCACGGGCATCAAACGGCTATCTGAGCGTTCTCGAGACTGGCGCGAAGCAGGGGATGGTCAAGCTCTCATGGAGGAGACTTGAAGGACGGGTATAACATGGGGCAGCTTACGACCGTGATGATCCTTGTATATCTGTAGCATATGGAAAATAAACTGGGTAAGGGAGTCTTCTGATTGCTATTTTTGGGATCAACCTTTTTTTTCTTTTTGAACTGTTTGTTAGTTTATTGGTGTAGGTTAAAGGAGGCACGATGATACCACACAGTCGACCTTTTGCGATGGAAATTTACGACGTGCATTAGAGCGTCTCGGAAGATACCAATGATCAAGCGAGTTTGATATATTCTTGGATTTCGATTTATTTTGCCTCATTATAGCCCTCTTTTGATGGAAGGGGCTGCGTAGACCAATCGAGCGCTATCTTGTGACCATGCACGGGGGACATAATATCATTGTGACAAGAGGCCGGGCCAAATTCAAATCATGATTGAGCATACTCCCGGGGTGTTTCTGCATGCACACTGGACCTCCATAGGGCGCTGAACCAACAACGTTTGAAGGTCTCGGGAGTCAACGATATCCCAGCGGCGACACCCTAGCGAGGGTGGAGGATTGAGATCCCCGCCGGGAAGGCCCGAGGTACAGCCGCCACCTGGTTCAACACTATCTACTTCCCGGGCGGGATTCAATCTAGATTCCGCGGAAGTGGTGTCGAGGGGTATCAGATCGCTTATTTTGCTAAAGAAGGCGCGGGTGCTCTGTGCCACGGCCCAGACAAGCGGAACGGCCGCGTCTCAAGGGACCGGTATCCGAAACCCGCCCCAAACGCTGGAACCCTCCCCATTTCCTCTTTGCTACACGACAGTAGTGACATGGCGCCCTGACTGGAGTAACGGAGGCATGTCGTTCGTATCACTGGACTGCGTTGCCACCAAATGCCTTTGCCCGGCACCGAGGCCGGTCACAGAAGTACAAAAAGGATTTCTCAATATCAGGAGCGACATCCCGGGAAGCTCAAAGGATTGACTTTTTATAGGTTACTGCAACAATGTCTGTGGCTGAGGCTTATCGAATCATAAAAACGACCCGCGTATTTGGGATGCATGTGTCCCAAAAATTGTCCGGAATCACGGCCTTGCCATTACTACCATAGATGTAGCTACTCTGATCAGCGTATTACCCCCCATCAGTGAGGATAAGGGCATCTCGTATCTCGATATTGCCAAAATCGAAAAAGAAACCCAATGCCGTTTATGCTCGAGCCCTTCGCAGGCGTCTGGGCGCGGAGAACAAATGCCAGCAAGCAAAAAGAAAGATGTGCCCAGCAGGTCACAAAATGCTGGAAACGGCATAGTTTTCCGTGGTTTCTTGGCCATGAAGATGTTTGGCAGAATGGGAGGACAGTGTAACAAGTGAATGAAAGTACCCCAGCCTTTCATGGAACTCTCAAGCCCACATGCAGCATCACGGTGATTGCAAAAGTAGACTTCGCTTTTCCAAGTCACCCATATGCAATAGCCGGGGGCTTGACGCCAACGAGCTTGCTCCGAAGCCCTGTCCACCATATCGGAATTGGGGGTTCGGTGAAATCTCGCGATTGCCCTTGCACTCCATATTCCGGGTCTGTGCATCGCGTAGGAAGCATCTCCTAGCCGCTGGCCGTCGATCAAACAGCTGCCACTCTGGCTTGGGGACCTTAGCCATCCGGCCGCTGGGCAGAGGATGAGGGCGGGTGGAGTGGGTGATAGGCGAAGATTCCACAACGGGTGCCGAGAGACGGGCCACAACAGCTTGACCCCAGCGCACTTGCGGTGACGTTACTGGGGTACATGCAGCGTGTTAATTTGACAATATCAGCTAGACCAGGAACAACGCGTTGGTTTACCGAAAAGAAGACTGACTTCCAGACTCGGCAGCTTTGGCACCGCTCCACATCCTCACTCTTAAATTGCACGATGCTTTTCACCTCAATTGGGTCAGCTTGATTGATGGACTGACTGTGAGAGCTCACCTGTCCTTTGCTAGCTGCATATCCCGTTCGTCGCACGGGGAGGCTTTGGAGGGCTTCGCCTAACCCAAAGCTAATTTAAAAAACGAGGCATTGTTAAGGGGAAAAAGCAGCCGCTACGCTTCCTCACAGAACATGGTTGATTGTCACATCGGCCCACATGAAAAGAGTCTCCCCTTGCAACAGTACTGCCCGCGGACCCTACCATCCATAAAGCGCTGTAGACTTTCAACCTACAAATGCGCCAAGAACTACCCACAAAGCCCGAGACGTAGTGTTTTAAATATGTGATACTATTGGGGTATAGATCGTCCAGTCTATACTGAATCGGGCAGTCTAAACATTGCGTCTTTCGTGAACGATTGCTTCACGGAATAAGAGTAAATGAAGGCGGACCGAATAAATTGAGGCTTAGACTCAAGAGGTTCATCAAGTAGTACCCGCGGGCGAAAAAAATATCGTGCCCTCCAAACTACCAGTGAAGCTGACCAAAAGTTCTTCTGAAGTCATCCGCTGACTTAGGGTTAGTATTGCACCCGAAGACTTACTCTGCTGAAGACTGAACATACCATAGCCCAAAACGTTTTGACAGTCAGACGTTTCTCTTTTTTCACGCGCTTCTGGGAGCCTGGGAAAGTGTTAGTATACGAACTTGGGACAGCGATAGGATAATCTTCCTGCCATTCGCGTATTTTCTGCTGTCGATTGTGGTGAGAGGGATGGGTAGAGAGAAATTGCGGGGGTTCGGCCCGTTCGCTCTCTTCCATCCGTTGCCATATTCCTACTGCTGCTTCAGGATTGTAACAACTCTGGGCCATCATCACTAAAATATATCAGGAACAAGATTGATATAGGAAAGTCCAATGGTGGTCGTACTTAGACCGATGTAGTCAGCTTCTGCCTGCGAAGCTATCAGCTCCGGTTCACGGATCTCCTACACTGTGACCATCTTCACCAGAATGGTAGTGTCATTACGACTGAAAATATGACATCTATATCCTTGCGCCCGAAAGAATTGATCGCCACGCTCAGCGGGAAAGTAGGAACCGCGTACCTCTTGTTTCCTGCTCCCCGGACGAGCAAACGCAATGTCCGTCAGCGTCATACTAAAGGACGGTGGGATGCCGTAGAATAGTGATATCAATTGAGTAAGGATAATGAGAAAAAGTGAGCTGCTCATTCGCTCTGCAGCATGATGTGCTAAGTTGTGCGCGATCTCGTGACCGAGGACTGCAGCCAGGCCATCTTCGCCCGCGCATATCGGCAGTATGCCAGAGAAAACGAATACCTTTCCTCTATTTGGGTGTAAGCCATCGCCTCACTTAGCCCCAAGAGGAGGAAACGGTATTGCACCTACCCAGGAAGGACGAAAGCGTTCTTCTGTGGATCATTAATCACATGGACCTCCCATTTCTCACCCGTTAACCCTGATGAAGGTATAAGCCTGTCAAGGACCTTCTGAACCTGACGTGTGCGTGTATCCCATTCCGGTAGTATCTGGTCTTGGTATTCCTGCATGATGACCTGATATTGCTTTTTTGCTGCACCTTCTTCCAATTCTGGGCTCACAATATTGAAGCGGCGACGTCCGGAGACCTATTCATACCAAATTGTTAGCATTTGTCCTTCAATTAGGCAGCCAGAATACATACGGGCACCACCTCAAGGTTATATACATAAAATCCTCCAACCGCGCATCCGACGCCCGTCACCTCATAGAAAAATGTCGGCCGACTCGCCCATCTTTGGAAAAATGAAGATCCCTGTTGGAATCTCTGATACCTTGAGCGCCCCCCATTGTAGGTTCTTCGTGCAACATTATGTCTAGATAGTTGGAAGAAATGTAAACGCGTAACAGGCTGGGAGGTTTGAAGTAATGGTGTTTTGATCGTTGCACTGCGAAGGATACGCGTTGGAAACATGTTGAAGGTGGGCTTAACGAATAAAGCCTACAACCATTGTGCTAAATGGGTTGCGCAAGGCGGCCGTTATGGGGACGTCCTAAGTTGAAGTTTTGGCATTCCTTGACAGTTGTGATGTGAAACTATTAATGAGGGCTAGAGCTGGACTTAAGGACTTATCGGTTGGCTAAAATAAACTTGGAAACTTTTGGCGAGCTCCTTCGCTAAGGGGCAGCGGGGCAAGAGAGGAGCCCTAAATTTAACGTAGGAGTGGCACGTAGCTTTGAGTATGTTGTTATTCTTGCATGGACCATTTAACCAATATAATACAAAGGCCAAGTTTTAGCGGAATTCCCTTTTGGAAGGATTAGAGCACGCAAGAGAGGTTGGAAAAGAAGCTCTCTGGCTTGAGGAACTCCCATCCGCCCATTAGTTTGCATGAACTTTGCCCCTCCCCCTCCCCCCCCAAAAAAAACCCTTGGGACTGCCCTTTAAGTAAGGCTATCGAACGGTGCTACCTCAATCCTCATTGATGTGGAGGCCATTACTGATTTCACAAGGGTCCGGAGCATCATAGATAGTGCAATGTTCCCAGTCTTCATCGTTTTGGATCTCTACTTTGAATAAGAGAGCGTCGTATACGCTGCCGAATCTAAATTCGACGTAATGACGCTATCCAATCGGGGTTAGCTAATAAATATAGAGGAAGGACCTCACATTACATACACCATTTCGATCCTTTCCCTGCACGATTCTGTCGACAGCTCGGGTCTTGCCCCGACCTCGAGCGACACTGAGGAGAGAGTTTTCTGGCCAATCTTCATCAGCACCCACAGCACGAATGCATCGTGTTGCGCCCATGTCTATCAGACCTCGGAGCAAGTCGTTGGAAGAATTGGGGCTTGGGTCTCGATCAACAAAGATGATTCGATCCTGTCCGGGCATTTTGATTCCATTGGCAGTCGCAGCGATAAACCTTTGGCAACTGTCACCACTCATGAACTTGATAAGTGCCGTGGTTTTCCCAGGCTCGTAGCTGATTTGCTCGACCTTTCCACCCCAAACTAGAGATTGAATTGTACTGAGGTTGGACGATGAAGAAAGATTCTGCAGGATAGCAGTACGTGATTGAGCAGCTGATATCATGTCAGTTGTTAACATCTATCCACTGAGGGGTCTACATACGATCTAGTCTCTTTTCACGTTTTGGCCATGCAGCAAACTGCTGGATCCCGAGGCTTTCGGTCTTCTTCTGAGAACCTTTCGATACATCACCTTGAGGGGGTGCTCTAGGTCTAGTTGATTCTACAGTCATTTTTGTCGAAGACGTAGATGTCGCATGTCCCGCCGGTGTGGATTTATCCCTAGTGGAAGACCGAGGTGCCATGACTTCATTAGATTTTAAAGCGGCCCTTGTCAAAGCTGCAGGTGCTGCGAATTTAGGGCAATCCGAAACCATTTCCGTAGGAAATCTCTGTATAGAATTGGTTGAGGCAATGCGTTCTGGAGTTTTCGCTGAGGTGCCTAGCGTCACCTCACATACATGCCTCGCTGAAAGAGTTGATTCTGTAGAAAGGCTTAGTGCAGTAGAACGCGACTGTTGTACTTGACTGGTCTGTTGTTGGGCGGAAGGAGCTATGACTACGCTAGGAGCTGTTGCTATGGCACGAGAAGGTCTCCCGGCTGGCTTGGCACCAGCAAATATCACATTACTAGCATTATGCTTGACCAGAGCTGGCAATGCGAAGTTGGTGCGCGTCATGAAGGGCGTAGCTCGAGGAGGCAATTGATGCGTGCCACTCCTTGCGTCTTGAGGAGAGTACACAGAAGTAGCCGCGTTAGAACTAGTAGGTCTTGATGGGGCAACTGGTAATGTAGGTCGGTTATGCAACATGGAAAAAGGCGCCGTTGCCCCGTGGGTAGATGATGCGAGCAGTTCCGATGCGGCAGTGGGAGCGGGCTGAGAAGATGGGGCAAGTGCCGTAGATTGGGGACAACTGTCAACGGGAGAATGCTTTGATGCATCATGGAGACGAGCCCACTTGGACGCTTGCATTTTCGTGTCTATGATTGGAGGTCAGTCGAGCACAGTTTCACAGGAAGCCAGCTCACCTTACTTCAGTTTTGGCGCAAGCTGAATGTTGCTAAGAGCCGCCTCGGACTCTGTGCCTCGTCGCTTGTGTCTATAACGTCTTAGTCGTTCTACGTCAGCAAGAGAAGTGATGAACCGGAATCGCCGAGTTGATTGCGAAGTAAGGGCGAGTTAACCTTACCGGCTTGTTTCAGTTCCTGAAGTAAGGATATGATGAGGTGAAGCTGGATATGATTATGAATCTCGGTTTGGAAGTTATTTGAGAGGCGAAATGAAGGATGGGCCGAAAGTTCAAGTGGCAGAAGGGGAAAATAGAACTATCTGAGAAAATCGGGCAGTTTCTCTCTTGAAGCGGATTTAACTTATGGGCCTACACATCTGGCTAGGAAATGACAAGAGAGGCAAATCTTTACTTCATTTGTAATTGATTTATACTCACTCCAATATAGTTACTGGCTACATCAGAGTTTCTTGGAGTAGCTATTCAAGCGTCTACCTCACACAAGACTTCTAAAGTTGTTTTAGCAGTAATCTCCACAATTCCCTTGAGCAATCCATCCACTTGACACTGGCAAGTCCTTAGCACTGTTTGATAGTCATGTTATCGAAGTAGGCCTATCGTACGGCCTGACACGCCCGTAGAAGGAACATGCTTCCCGCGGTCAAAGCTGTTGGTAATGTCCACCTTCAATAGTAGCAGCCATCACTATCAAATATACGAGAAAGTCGACGTGTTCATTTCTCCGCTCTTCCATCTTTCCGTCGGTCCTGTAGCTAGCACGTTGAGAGAAGCGACAGCAACGCGGTCCGATGCTTCTAGAATGCCGACTTTTGATGTAGAGTGAGGCACATGGCAATGTCAGTGGGATTAAGGATGCCAGTTGGTGTCAAACGAGTGGAATGAGAGGGACACGAGAGTGTTTATGTACTGAACCCTCGTCTCCCCTGCAGTGAATAGTTGTTGTTAACTGGCGGAGAAGAGCCGCGTGCGCGTTACAGTCAACCGCAAAAGATCGTTTACAGTCACCTCCGAAAGTTCGTTTACACTCGCCAAGCCCACTAACAGCCAGCATCGCACCCCACCAAAATTTGTAAGAGATGCAATGCTAGCTATTTAAAGACCTAGCAAACGTTAGCAAACAGC
>Ga0307507_10006859_pt1 | contig 17005 bp, 17 predicted proteins | sample 7_EM_MG_FD_207223 | JGI IMG/M metagenome (GOLD analysis project Ga0307507, IMG submission 207223) | Populus trichocarpa ectomycorrhiza microbial communities from riparian zone in the Pacific Northwest, United States - 7_EM | ecosystem: Host-associated > Plants > Roots > Unclassified | place...
GGCGGAGAACTTTAGTCCATCCTCAAAGATTCGCTTCCAACAATGGGCAAAAGAAGCTCAGGTGTGTCTTGCACAGGCGGAACTCCAGCAAGAAACTTATCAGAATATCCAAACCCGAATTCAGGAGAATAAAAAACGCAAAAGTAAGTCACGTAGAGTGATTCAAAAAGGTGGTATCATTACTGTTGAGGCTGCAAGACAAAGAAAAAAGGAGAAGGAAGACAAAGCTAAGGAGGTTGCAATTAAGAAAGCTCGTAAGAATATTCAAATTGCAGTAAATAAGGCCAAAACTGCTCTGAACCGTCGGGGAATTGATGCTCTCAAGGCAGAGAAGGAAAGAAAGAAGCAGGTTAGGATTATGCAAGGCAAGGGAGAGGTGGTTCCTGAGGAGATGTTGTTACCAATTCCCGATCCTGAGAAGAATCATAGTACTCAAGATCTTGAGTCCCTACAACCATCTCCTGATCTCCTACAAGCTTTATTGCTACTAGAACCAGCATCTATTATTTCTTCCATTACTATCGATCCTCAATTGCTTGCCCTTAGTGGTGAAGCTGAGGATTTTGAGATTTATACTAGGAGTGGAGCTGCTGGGAATGGATATGAAGGCCAGAGGGAGGTAGGAAATAGTCTTACTGAGGCTAATTCTGTGGATTTGGGTAGTGAATCTGATTCAGATTCTTCATGTACATCAAATGACTCGATCACTAGAAATGCTGGCTTTGTAGCATTCAATTAAAGTTGTGGTTTATACCGTTGTCACATAGGCCACTTAAAAAAAAAAAAGAAAAAAAAACCGGTGCGTCACACTTGCTTTTCCGTCAGACTTGCTTTTACCGACTATGAGCGACAGCGAAATAGGAGGGGACCCGGCCATTAAAATGACGGCGATAATAGCGTGAAGACGTCTGAGAGATTTAAGTGTGTGTTCCCGTTTTAGGATGCCCATAGGATAAGAACGAGAGTTCTCTAAGATGATGGATGGAAACAGAATAAACACTTAAGTAAAATATTGTATGACGAAACCAGAAGACACATAGCGGAGACCTCCTGGCCCGCGCAGAACCAGTCAGTATGAACATAAGATAGGGAGCGCAAATTGCTATTTGAGCAATTTCTGCCACAGGTCAGTTCGGAAACCTGATGCGCAGACGGTGACGAACTCTCCCGCATTGAATGGTCTGACACCTTTGAAGTTGGCCGCTTCATATATGGTTCGGTGAAGAAGTATTATTTCGTTGGCATTAGTCAGCTACGTGTACTCTAGACTCTCCTATTATTCACGGGACTGACACACCCTCATGATAATATGGTAGTCTAAGTCTTCATAATGTTAGTATGGAGTCGAACAGTTGTTAGGGTCAAGAGGCGTTCGCACTTAAGAGTTTAGAGAATTTTGTTCAGTCGATACTTAGTTAGTATGGTTAGAACATGTAGCCCGCGAACACTGAGACGCGGCATATAAATATCGAAGTGCCTCCCTCGCTTAAACAGAATCATCCAGCACCAGAGAAGAGATCTTATCAATATAATAAGTTGACATTTATTATTTCCTCATTTATCTTTACACTACGCGAGTAACTTAGTTACACCTTGTTACGAGCCTTCCTAGACAAGATTCTCCATCTAAGACCAGTCCAGCATGAGGCGTAGCCCGGTATCATAAGTCACCTTACCGGCTACCCCTAACAGGCAGTGCCTATTTCTGCATTCTGTCAAATTCCAGTTGCGGCATGTTTGGGGGGTCCCTTGACTAGTAGCAGTGGGAAACGTACTGCCTGTGGTGGGTTGGTGGCTGCCTGGGAGGATAATCCGTCGCTCTGCTGTGGTAGTATGAGATCTGCTGGGAAATGGGAGGGTTGTGGTATGGTAGTTTGGATAGCTGGCGGGAGACTGTATTCGTTCGTGTCTCGTCTAGCGACCAGGTGCATGGTATAATTGGGTTTGCCGAAGAACTTCGACGCTAGTAGCTCACGGTCTAGCTGCTGCCACTCGCTGGGTAGGTAGAGGCTCCTCCCACTTGCCACAAGATTGCGGTGAAATTGGAAATGGTATACTTTTACCCCCTCCCAAGTGTACCTTTCCAGCAAGTTGTATAAAGTTATCGTATAGACAAAAAGAGCCGTTGCCAAATCCCCCTGAAGGCCAGATGGTGCTAGCTTAACCAAGATTCCACAGTACGCGGTCCAAGCCTTAAAGAAGCTGCTCATACAGTATTTAGCGTTCTTGCCATCATACTCGTCCTGTTCAAATTCGACTATGGCGATGCATATTGTGAGCGCCTCCTGGGTGGTGGCGGGAATCGATAGGGTAAGCATACTATCTGTATAGCCAAGTGCCTTATATAACGAGACTAAGTACCGGAGGCTTAGACTAAGTTGTTGTAACAAACTTCATAATATATCGCAACTATCAAGTAGTTCCTAATAGTTAAGTATGTTTGGTCTGATTGAGTTCGCGAAGCGAACTCAAGAAGTAACTGTTCAACCACGTATATTGAAAACTCCGTCTGTCAAAGTCTGCTCTCTCCAAGTTGGGAGAATAGCAGGTCTTAAATACACTTGTCAGGCAAATCAGAGGCTTGTAAACAATAACCATAAAGACTCCCAAACAGTAGCCTTGAAACGTTACATAAAACCTATCCAGTGTCAAAGTATATCTTGATACAATAAATAAAACATACTGAGTATCAAACGATACTCGAAATCAAACATAAAACATCATGAGTATCAAACTCAATCATAAAACATACTGAGTATCAAGCGATACGCGAAACCAAACATAAAACATCATGAGAATCAAACTCAATCATAAAACATAATGAGTCTCAAGCGATACTCGAAGCCAACCAGTAAACCGTACCGGTTACACCCCGAAAACAAAATTAAAACATCATTTCAAACATAAAACCAAGAAACCTAACCCTCCTCGCTATGATAGTCTGTGTCCAAATGGGGTTCCCAGAAACCAAAGTCCACCGTCGGCTCCTCAGAGTGCTGCTCATAACCATCCTTAGTAGGAGTAAAATAAACAGTAATATAACTGGAAAAAACAGTAGGACTTTCTTCCCCTGGCATGTTGTCAGTCCACCATGCCTGGACCAGGTCCCCCGTGATCATAGGTCCATCCAATGGCTCCCAACTATTCTCGCTATTGGGGTACCCTTTCCATTTCACCAAGAATTGTCCTCTGCCATGTCTGGTCCTATGGTCAAGAATGGTCTCAACCTCGCATTCCTTCTCGTCATCATTTAGGATAGGCGCCGGTTTGGTGTGGGCCCTTCCAGGGAATCGCTCATCGTCGTTAGGGTGGCTGGGTTTGACAACTGGGCAGTGGAATACTCCTCTCTGCCATCGATATATCCTCGAATCCATACTAACGGTGTAGTTCTGGGTATGTTCATCGAGTTCGATGACAACAAAAGGACCCCTCCATCGTGGTTGTTACTTCCTTGTCCTTCCAGATTCCGTCGCAAATTGGGCACCAAATATCATTATCTTTCCCCCAATCCCAACAGGCTTAACTTAGTCACTTCTCTTAGCCGCTGTCTTAGTAGATCTAACTTTTGCTAGCTTCAGAGCTTGGTACCCTGCATTCCTGATTTCCTGGTGTCAGTTGTAATAATCGTCAGAGGCAGGAACCGTGGAATGGTAGACTCGGTAGGTGTCTAAACGGCGGTAGTCTCAACCATACCCCGCTTTGTATGGGGACATGTTGATAGTATCAGAGTGGCCAGCGTTAGAATATGCTGCCACTTTAGGGAGGGAGGTGAGCCAATTGGTTTGGTGGAGGTTGGTGATGTTTCTCAGGGCAGTTGAGAGCTCCATGATCGTTCGTTCAGCCTGCCCATTCGTTTGGTGATGGCCGGGCGCAGCCATAATGTGTTCAATCCCCATGGTCTTAAGTGTCTGCTTCCTGAACTTAGAGGTGAATTGTGGGTCAGCATCACGGACGATTGAGGTAGGTACTCCATGAGGCATAAAAATATGGTGCCGCAGTAGCTCAGTAGTTTGTACTGCCGTTGCAGTAACCGATGTTGGGATCAGCCAGCTGAATCCCACTGCTCCATCCACTACTAACAGGATTGAATCCTGGCATTTCAATTTGCTATAGGGACCCATAAGATCAATAGGATAGCTTGAAAATATCTCGTAGGGGAAAGGGAGGGTTTGGGCACCACCGGTTCGTAGGGTGTTGCGTTGTTTGTTGGCCTGGCATGGCTCGTATTGCCTAACCAAATCCCTGTCATCCTTTCGCCTTCCCGGCCAGTAGGTAGATTTGGATGCATACCAGAGGTTCCAATCTGGGCTGTGGTCCCCCTTGGAATGAATCTCCCTAATCATTAGTTCCCTAAGTGTTTCCGCATTGATCCCGTGTCCCTTTAGTATGTAGAGGCAGTCCGCTCCGCCTCGAGTGGTGGGATAGAGTAGGCCATCCCTGATGCGGTAGTGTTGCATTTTTCCACCCCAGCAGGTGTTGCTAGAATCTTGAGCCAGTTGGTATACAGGGTCGTTCCAGTACCCTTTGATCATCTGCTCACTCCATATAGTCTCCATCTCATTCATAGCTTGAACCACATCCCTTCTCATCCACAATTCATTCCCACCTGGTAACCTCGCTTTCTTCCTCTTCTGCAATATCGTTGTATACCTGGTAGAGGTTGCTGTCCTGGTGGGGTAGCGTTGGTGGTTCAATAACTGGGATAACGTTGTGGGAGATAAGCGGTCCTCTATAGCAGGGCTTGGTAGGTGAGGGTCTGGGGGCCTGGTGCACCGGGCACTCAGGGCTTTCGCAGGGGACATTTCTAGTTGTGCAGCCTAGGGCTTCATGTAGTCTTCTTTTGATCTTTGACAGGTCTGGTCGAGGTCGAGGGGAGAGGATCGTTTCCTCATCAATCTCCGGATCCATAGCGTCTTGCATTGCGCCTTGCTGGGGGTTATCGAGTGGAGGAGTGCTTTTCAACTCGGCTGAATAGTCCTTGTTCATAATCTTATCATCTTCATAGAGGGGACACATTAGCACGAAACAATGTGACCAGTGTTTTGCTAAATGCGCGACTTCCTCGTCATTCCGGCCGCTGCTGATGCTTCGATAATCACCCCAATTGTTGATAGGGTCCTTGTTTCTGTAATCGCTGTGATCAAGAGCAGCTCGATGGATACTGCAGTTGCTGCTGCGGTCCGAGTGGTTATGGTTGTAGTTAATCTCGAGGGCTTCGAATCGCAACATCTCTTCAAGGTCGGATTCGGTGAAGTGGGTAAGAGGAGGAGAGTCGTTCTCTGAATCTTCTTGAGTAGGGTCTTGCACAGTATGGGGATAGCATTTGTCTTCTGGGTAAAGGCGTGATAAAGGTTCCGCTAAATAGTTCCATTGTCCTGGCCAGTATATGATTTTGTGCTGAACTGGCCTATGTATCCTCGCCACCTAAGTAGCTTCGTTATTGGTGTTCTGCTTGTTTTGAAGTACATCGGGGGCTGGTGATCAGTGACTAGCGTGAATTCGTTTCCTGTCAGGAGGTGATAGAATGCTCTAAGGGCATTGACTATCGCCAATGCTTCCTTGTCTGTAGTGCCATAGTTAATCTGGGCGTTAGAGAACTTCCTACTGTGGAGTGCTGCCGGTCTGGCTGTATCAGCCGTTTCTCCTTCCCCCACCTAAGCACCAACTCCTGTATCAGAGGCGTCGGTTGTCAGCCATATTGGTAATGCTGATTCATGGTCGATCGGTTTCATGATTTGGTTGTGTGCTGCAGCCTGCTTGACATTATCCATGGTGTGATCATGTGTTGCAGTCCACACAAACTCCTCTGTCCCAGTAAGCGAGGGCAGGGGTGCTGTGATCGACGCCAAGTGTGGTATAAATTGGCTAATGTAATTGACAACTCCGAGAAATTCCTGTAATTAGTTCTTGTTCTTTGGAATCGTCCATGCTTCAATTCTCGCGATCTTCTCAGATGATACTCTTAACCCCTAATCATCAATAATATGTCCCAAAACGTCCATGCTTGCGGCAAAGAATTCTGATTTCTTTCTACTAGTGTAAAACTGGGCTTGTTTTAATTTATCGCACAGCATTGCGATGTGTTTCAGATGATCCTGTTCTGTATCAGAGTATATGAGAATATCGTCAATATAAACCCACATGAATTGTCCTAGGTAGTCAGCAAATAAATCAGACATTATTCGAATAAATGTTCCTGGTGTATTCATGTCTCCTTGTAGCATCACTTTGCTAACGAAACATCCGAAGGGTGATTTGAACCCGTTCTTATCAACATCTTTGGCTTCTACTCTGGTTTGAAAGTGGGCATCACTGAGGTCAATCTTACTTCGGTATCTCGTTCTTCATAGCAAGTTCAGGATCATTCTTTGGTTTGGAATTGTTTCATCGTCCTTGATGGTTATCTCATTCCTTGCGGTGAGCTTGACCAGTGGTCTCATTCTGATTTTATTTTTCTTTTCTTGAGCGAAGATAGGTGCTGCTCCATCGACTGCTTTCCGTTTGATAATCTCTTGTTCGACCTTCTCATTAATCCATAAACTCATGTCCTTGGCTCACCTTTCGGGAATTGAGTAAGTTGGTAAGTTCCTTAGTTCCTTTCCTGGTATTAGGCGGATTTCGTGGTTTATCTTTCTAAGTGGTGGCAGTCCTTCTGGTATGGCTTCAGGGCACCTCTCCGGGTGTTGGCCCATTACATCTTCTGTGGTGACGACCGCTGCTCTGATATGTCCGCTAGGTGGTGTGCAGTTGATTCTTATTCCAAACTTGGGGAAGTCAATAGCTATCCCGCCGCATTCGATTATAGCTCCGTGTTGTTTTAGGAATGGCATTGCTATAAGGGCGTCGTACTTTGCCAGGTTTCCCACTAGCATTTTGTTCCCTTTCGTCTGCAGTTTTCCTACTGCTAGGTTAACAGTGCATTCTTGATTGCTCTCGGATCGTGATCCCTTCATGGCAATGAGTATCTTGGTTGGTTTCTTCAATTCTATGCATGGTATACCGTGGGTAGTGACAAAGGCAGCGCTCATCAGGTTTGCTCCAATCGTACCTGTATCAAAAAGGACCTTTGCTTCCTTTCCATTAATGAACATAGTACCCTCAAGTGCATGATATGCCTTGATTGAAGTAGGGCGAGTGGTTTTCGTAGTCGCATAGCTCTCGCATTCCAGAATATTGATGTATACCTCATCATATTCGCAGAGTTCTATTGCTTGATTGCATGATGCTTCCTTCTTGACCTTCGTCTTTCCTTTGTCCTTCTTGCTTGGGCAATCCTTTGCCATATGTCCCTCACCACCCCAAGTAAAGCAAGCTCCTTTTTTTCTTTGTTCCTTCTTCTTGGCGGGTTGCCATCGTTGTTGAACTTCTTCTTTGGTTTGTGTTCTGCCTTCTTGTAGTTGGATTCCTTAGGTTGTTTATCATACTGTTCCTTGCCATACACTCGTGTACTTCGATGGATAGAGTCCAGTCTTTCTGCCATAGCAATAACAGTGTTGATATCCTCGTCTCCTGTGTACTGAGTTTCCACGTCTTGCCGGAGTCTTGGGTACATGCTGGCAAAGAATTGTTGAATGAAGGCATAGTCGCTTATGGGGTCTTCTGGTAGGCGTGATCTATGCATGAGTAGGTCTGTAGCCATGATAGATATCTTCTGGACTTGTCCATTCCAGGATCGCCTGATGCGGTGGAACTTCTAATAGGTATCATCCTTATGCTTGGATAATTGGAATTGTGCCCTGAGATAGGTTACTAGTAGGTCTCTTGTGAGGTTTTCTCCAAATAGGTCTGCCGCTTGGAATGCCGCTTCTTGGGCTCGTCCTTCGGTGTAGAGAATCAAGTAGTTCCCTGCTCCTCCCGCATTCTGGGATACGTTGTGCAATCATAGGTAAAGTTGGACTGAGTTGAACCATCTATTGAACACCTCCGGTTTGAGGTCTTCGCCATCACCTGTGAATTTCTTGGGTGATGGAACCTTGATGCTAAGCCTTGGTAAAGGCACTGGTACTGGTACAGGACCTGGTCCGCCAGCTCCTTCACCATGGTCAAACATCTCGTCTGAGTCGCTGCTTGAGCTGTCTGGATCGCCTGCCGGTGCCGCTACTGGGGTGATGTTGGGTAATCCTTTTTGTGGAGACTCAGGGAACCCGCCAGGGGTGATCGTCCCTGCCTTGGCTAGTTCTGTTGCTGACTCCGCTAGATCTTGTTGAGTGCTATCTCTGGCTAGTTGCCTAGCCGCTTCGTCTATTGAGAACTGTTCCTTCGCAGGTGCCTTGACGAATCATCCCTGATCGTCTCTAGCTCGCTGTTGAACCTTTTTCTTGGGAGGTCTGCTCCCACTGGGTTCCTTGTGTTCTTCAATTATGGTAACTTGTCGAAGTTAAAAAAATGTAACCGCCTCCTGGGTGGTGGCGGGAATCGATAGGGTAACGATACTCTCTCTATACCAAAGTGCGGTATATAATGAGAATACGTACCGGAAGTTTAGACTAAGTTGTTGTAACAAACTTCTTACTATATCGCAACTACCAAGTAGTTCCTAATTGTTAAGTATGTTTGGTCTTATTGGGTTCTCGAAGCGAACTGAAGAAGTAACCGTTCAACCAAGTATATTGAAAACTGTGTCTGTCGAAGTCTCATCTCTCTAAGTTCAGAGAATAGCAGGTCTTAGATACAGTTGTCAGGCTAACCGGGGCCTTGTAAACAATAACCATAAAGACTCCCAAACGGTAGCCTTGAAACGTTATATAAAACATATCAAGTATCAAAGTATATCTTGATAAAATAAATAAAACATACTGAGTATCAAATGATACTCAGAATCACACATAAAACATCATGAGTATCAAACTCAATCATGAAACATACTGAGTATCAAGCGATACGCGAAACCAAACATAAAACATCATGAGTATCAAACTCAATCATAAAACATACTGAGTATCAAGGGATACTTGAAACCAACCAGTAACCTGTACCGGTAAAACATATTGTCCTTTCAGATTCTTCTCGATCCCTCTCGGTTGCAAGTAGACGCTAGATGTTGGTGGGTTTGACCTTGTTCTCAATAATCTGGGTCAGGGTGCTCCGCTTAATATTAGGGAATAATGCCTCCCCTGACTCCGCTGTCCCAGATGTACTCTCCATCGCTATTACTGCCAGCAGGGGGATGGAGCTGTACACAGCACATTCTCCGGAACCTTTGGCTGCCCTGGCTCTAGGCTCTCTTTCAGCCCCAAGTTGGGAAAGCTGGGCCTCGAGTTCGGCTATTCGGAGCAGGGTTGGATCTCTTTGCTGCCCCTGTTTTACTGGGTCAGGTACGGGCTGATGGTTGTGCTCGCGGTTGAAGGTGGCCAATGGGACTTGTGGTTGGAGCCGGCGGACAACTTGGTTGACTATATCTTCCTCATGTAAGCAGAGTAGCTCACGCATGTCTTGGAGGCTAATAGCTTCGGCTGTTGAGGGAGAGGATTGGTGGTATAGAATTGGTTCGCTAGAGAGGACTGAAGTCTCCGAATGCAGGGACATTGAACCTGGTATGCTATGGGGGGGGCATCCTATTGCGGGTTCCGGGTAGGTGTACCATATTCACTTCCATCGATTGGCTCACTCTCACACTCCAAGGTGACTGTCTCTTCGCTCCTTGATGGAGTGGGTTCGTTTTCTGGGTTCTGGCCGTACCCGTGTGGGGCTTGACGGATTTTGGTATTTTTCCGGATTTCCCCTGAGTTTCCTCTCTGGCTCGCAGTTGCCCTGGTGCCTGCCTGTCCAGAGCCTGTTCGGTGAGGCATCTCGCGGCTTATGGAGTGTGGTAAACGTGAACTGGGTAAGTGGATAATGGTATTTGTGATGGGTATGGAATGTGGAAAGAGTTTTCAATGAAAAACGCGTGTTGTAGAGAAATTTCAGGATCTTATGGTAGGGGAGATCTCATGTTGCTGTGAAGCCTCGTGTTTGGGGAGAACTCAGTGGTTATGTATTGTAGGTATCCCACGGGCCCCCCGGGTCGAGCTATGACCCCGAGCTTAATGCGTTCTCACCTATACCTTTTTCTGTTGACCTTCGAGACACAGCTAATACTTGGTGTAGTGGTGTGCGTGCTTTGCCCAATTGGCAATGAGTTCGTCCAACCAGCCATAGAGAGTAGGTCAATTAATTAAATTAATTGTAGAAAAACAACATCGGAGGGAAAAATGGTAAGATTTGACTGTGGTGGTGACTTTGGAGGCAAATCGTCAAGACATTCTTAAGATGTTTGCTTATAACTCATTGTGTGATCCCTTAAAGAACAATAGCTGAAAGATAAAAACGAATTAGATATAAGATGGGGAACGTGACAAAGGCGGGGAGCTACGATACCTTTAAAGTGATCTGTTCTCAGTGCTAATCACGGGGTCTATAGGGGCCTATCAGGCCTGATAGGCTTTCGCAGGGCAGCCTGGAGAATTGTCCTATATATACTTGTGAATTTTATTGGATCTCATAGGCCATGTGGTAGAGGAGAAGATATTATGAGATGATTAGATAATAGTCAGTGAGTAAGAGCGTAGTGATAGGCAATTTATCTCCATGTTATGAGGATTCCAAGTAATAGGCAGCTACCTAGGATCCACACTACTCAGAGTGTATGCAGGGTTCCGAATGGTTGGCCGAGGACTGGCTCAGACTAGATAGACCAGGTCAAAGTCTAGTCGAGTCTGATCGTGGAAATTAGACTGACCGGAGCGTGGTGATTGTTGAAACTGAGTGGACGGGGCTTAGTCAGACTGAGCAGACAGCGTGAAAACCAAGTGATAGAAGGTGCACCGGTTAGGGGCTTATCCCTTAAAGGCAACCACCAAATCGCTAAAACCCCTGTAGAGAAACCAGATGAAACTAGAGAGTAAAACCACCCAAAAGACTCCTATTGCTAATATAGGTGTGTAGAAGTTCTCTCTCATTCACCGGCCCTCACGAGCATGCTAACTTATTTACTCATGGTAGAGACAGGAATATATTTGACGCAGGAGAGTCTTCTCATCTTGCATCGCAACAGGTGTCCTTTCTCTTCGAAGTATATTTCCTTCCCCCTTATATAGACCTTGAAGGTAATATAGGGGGGGTTGTCGTGACTCTGGTTGCTCATAGCATCCCTGGATCGTGTACGTTTTTCCGCCTTCCTGGCCCTTTCACAAACTTCTAGGCTGACAAATGAAAGGCAAAGATCATAGCTCCTATTGCTCATCACATTCGTATATCCAGCGTGTGTATACTACTTCCTGCCTCTTTAAAAGACTTCTATGCTAACAAAAGAAAGACAAGTATCATCAGAACCCCCATTGCTCATAGCATTTGGGCATCCAACGCGTTTCTGCAACTGTATTATAGAGACTGGTCTGGGACTAGTCCTGGACTAGACTGGACGGCTCGGACCAAGCTGGTCTAGTCGTTAACATCAATTTAGACTGACCGACTGGTCGTGCTTCTGAGACTTGACCGGTCGGACTATTCAGAACCCTGGTTTTGCTCGACTATAGTCTGCTCGATCACCTCGATTATAGGGGTCCCTCAATCACGGCTTGATCGGGCAGAGCATCCATGATCGGATCGATTTGCTCGATCATGGGTACTGCTCGATTAAGTTCGACCACAATCGAGTATACTCGAGTACGGAGGATCATAACCGATCACTCAACTTCTAGCGATAGGGAGATGTGATGAACTAACATAAAGGGACTGCCTCGTATATTAGATCATAGAATAGAGCTGACGGCTCTGGATCATTAACAATTTTATTCAACACTAAGTACTCGGAGCACCCAGGGCATTGCAACCCCGAGGTAAGCCAACGCAATACCCCTATCCAGCAGTAAATCCGGGAAGCACCGCCTGCGCGAGTCTTACTATCAGCTATTGGTTTCCGTGGAACTTGGCAGAGCTTTCAAGAGACGACCCTGAGCGTAGACAAACTAGAGAAAATATACGGGCGAACCTACTTTGAATGGATACCAGCTATGGAGTCCTACACGAAAGACCTCCTAAAAGTAAAAGGAAGCGAAGAAAAGACAGCAACCCAGACTCGTTCACTACACAAAATAACGCAGCGGCTGATGTTATCCATCTCCGTATACCAGAACCTCAGAAGTCGACAACACCAACCACCAGAACATCTAGAAAAATCAATTCTGTCGATGTAGCACCACATTCCCAAGGCTCAGGGTCAATCCTAGGATCAGCAACACGCGATGACTATCTTCTTGCTATAGAAGATGCTATCGACGCAGTCATACTCGCGTGTAAGATTCATTCTACACAGCACCCGGAGCCCACACAAGAGCAATTGCATGAGCAAAAGCTCATGGATACAGCCTGTATCTCTCTACAGAAAATAACAAAGAATCTTGTCGGTGGGACTTTGAAGAATCAGTTAGGAAGAGGGATGAACGCTACAGAAAAGCGCATCATTATACGGACACGTCAACTGCCACAACACAGGGGACCATCTCCCTTGCCGACTGAATCCGAATTGTTGAACACACACTCGATCATCTACTACAGAAGCCCTCCTACGCCTCGGTTATTCAACAACATGTTCCCCCGATACCTAGCCAACTGGTAGTACAATCACCTCCCACTCCAGTTGAGGATACACGCTTCATAGTGGAGGTAGAAAACCCAGTTCCGAAGGACTTCAATCGACTTACCTTGCGAGAGAAACTAAATAATCTACTCCTCGCACACGCGTCCCGGTTTACAGCAATTCGTTGTTCGCACAAAGGCAACCTCATATGCTATACACTCGCTAAACCAACAAGCACAATTGAGTCCTTAGCCGGAGTGGTCCGCAGCCATTGAGTATAAGGCAATTAGAATTAATGCAGAGGATAAATGGACCCGGCGCATTCTGTATATGGCGAGCCCTTGCACCTCAGCCACGATCTTGGAAGCAGAACTGAAAGAGTACAACCCCGGAATATGGCTGGCAGCAAGCCCACGCTTGCTCTCACCCACAGTTGCACTACTCCGCTCTCCTTGTGAACGAGAAATACCCTCCTCCGTTTTCGTCTTCGCTACCTACCGGCGCCTAGCGGACTACAATATGCGGCCTCCTCCTGAGCCCGAGAGAAAAAGAGACAACCAAAAGGACAAAGATCTTTCCCAGGTGAGGGAGAAGGGAAAACACAAAGCGCGTGGTGAAGAGGAAAGGGTGACGGTGCCAGAGGATGGTTTCAATTCGGCAATCGAGGTTGAAGGATTGGAGGAGGATGCTGTAATACAAGGAGGATGAAGTGGAATTTGAAGAGAAATCAGAACCAAACATTGGAGAGGTGGTGAAGATGCAATGCTCCTGTAGGCCTTTGACCTCGGGTATTTGTTTAGAGGCCGGTAGGGCCCATATGAGAGGGAATATCTGACCAGCGAGAGGGCTCGCTATCTTGTATTTTAATCAGCTTCATAGCCTTTGGGCTCTACATGCTTAATGATACATGGTAATGATAATAATAATTGGTTTCCGTGATCAGCTAGGTGGGCGATAGGGTAGGGGCTTTCTATTCTTGTTATAACACAAGTGTAAATACTCATTATCCAGATATAGATTTTCCATCCCCAGCATACGCGAAATCTGTCATAGTCGTTCACCCCCTCCTCCACCGTCCTTTATATTCTGCGACCAAAATGTACCTCTTAAAGGGGCCCATTACTTGATTTATTTATCCCCCGTGAGCTCATTTAATTCGGGTACGCCGCGTTGGTGGGTACTTCACCATCATAGGGAGTTTGGGGTACGGTTGCTAGCCGGTATGTTCCCGGGATTGTGGAATGTGCCTAAACTTGTCATTAATAGAAGCAGCGGATAAAGCACCAAGATTCGTTCCCAAGCAGAAGACGTATCCACAAATTAGAATCCAAGGTTCCTGCACGGGCCATTTATTCCATTTGTTTGACCATACTTTGAAGTACTTGTAGCGGGGGTAGGGCGGCATCATGAAGCATCACTCGTCCAATCCGCCACCGTCTTTGCTGTTCAGCATCCCCCGGTCGTCCCTTGGCATCACTGGTAGTCTTACCCCCACCTCCTAAAAGTACTTTCTCACGTTATAGGGCCCATGGTTAGAGCTAATGGTGGCCCTCCTGAGATACCTACGATATCACTCTGACCTATTAGCCATGCCAACTAACACCAAGATAAAGATCCCTCCCAGTAAGTTTATTCCCATTTTTCGTCCATCCATTCTGAATCTAAAAATTAATCGACCAGGTACTTTGATAGACTGGCAAAGACTATAAGGGAATGTGCGGCAATAAGGCGACGGGTATTAGGGATGCTAAAACGCGTACACCCCCGTTCGTAAAGTTTTCGCGGAAAGAAAGGTACTGAGGTAATGTCTTGGTGGCAACAAAAGTACTGGTACAAGAATTTTCCCTCATCGCCAGTCTGAGCAGAGATCTACTCCATGTAAAATTTGTAGCTGCCACTTACTATGACCACTTTGTGCCTTAATCACTCCAGCGTACTCTCTGTGAGTCAATCTGAAGTCTGTTACTGTGCCCAGCATATAGTGAACTGCACATGTTTAGCAGAGGATTGTCCTGGTACTTACGTTGCCGCCAAGACATTGCCTCAGTCCCTTTCTTTCCGCGAAAACTTTGCGAACGGGGGTGAGCGGAAAACAATTAGTCAGAGCCACCGAATTTCAGTGGTACGCAATAGCGGTATGCATTCCCAATGTCATGACCTGACCGGTACCATATCTAGAAAGTGCTGGAACTTGCGGGGGCGGATTAGGAGCAATAGTTTTAAAGGAAAAAATGGTTGGAGGGGTCGTAAATTTAGTATGATATTTCTCAATATCTCCATAGAATTCTATCCTTTAGGGTGGCTGGGTTTCAACTGGAGGCGAGAAACGTCTAGAAACACTTTTTTTGCATTTGACGGTGTATTTTGGCCTACCCTACATAACAAATTAGGGCTAGAAGGAGGTTCAGCTACCGCTAACTGTTAGCTATAAAAGGTGGGGATTTACTGCACTCTGCGAGAAGACACAAAGTCCTTCAACTCCTGGGTCTGACGGACGGCAATAGCACCGATTCGCCATCACAACACCAGTTCACAACTCCGGGGCCGACGAGCAAAAGTCCGCTCATATATACAGCCATGTCTCCTTTTATTTCCAAGCGCCTCTACTTGGCTCCTCTTCTAGCGGCGAAGCAATCTCAGAGAGGGGGATTTCCTACTCGCGGTCTCAACACTACTATGGGTGTTTACCGCAGGATGGCGCCCCAGGCAATACAAGCCAAAGCGGCTTCCGGTAATGCCGGTTCCAAACTACTGTGGACTTCCCGAGATCAAGATTACTTGGTATGTTATATTATTGGACAAGTAATAGCTAGAGTGGCAGCTAATGAACAATTCCGAATAGCTCAGTCGGTTCTCCAAAATGGAAGATCATGTCGACCATTTGGATGATAAATTCAATAACTCGGTAATGGTAGGACACATATCGATACCATACTGTACTCTCTTCAGGTTTACAATGCTGATTCTTACTACGACTCTCAGGTTGCGAATTTGAAGGCTGATCTTAAAACCGATATGGCAAAGATGTCCGGGGATATAGGAAAGATCTATGGGGAACTTAAGGCTGATAGAGCAAAGTACGATGGAGAACTTAAAGCCAATAGGGCAAAATACGAGGGGGATTTTAGTAAGGTCAATGACGCAATTGAAGGACTTGGCCGGCGAGTCAAAGGTTTATATGGACTGGGATTACTGGTATATTTGATGTATCTATTGACTTCCCCTTAGTATAATGCTAATACACATCAGATTATGATGTGCTTCGCTACTGGATACCCCGTTGAGTTCGGACTTTTTGTCAAGAGCTTAATTCTACGCATAGTCAGCATAGCCACCTAGCCCCGCTAATCTAGAACGACTTCAGGTCACCATGTCCTTATTCACGGTATCACAGCAACCTCCATAGTATACTGTTACTCTGGTCTGCTGTTGACTTTCACTCTGCCTATTATGTTATAACTTCTCTCTTGTAGATTACCTGACGAGATTGAGGTAGTAATTTGACAACTCATATTAACAGAGCTCTATCGTCACTACTTGGAATACTGTTGAATGGGGGAGCTCTGAGGTGGAGGTGAAGTAGCAAAGGGTGGGTTAACGCGGGGAACATTGGAGAGAACTATCGGTTGGTGGGAAGTAAAAATAGATCTTATATCCTTGCTCTATGACTCTATCCACAAATTTCGACACACTCTAATAATTATCCTCACCCGCCCACGCCCCTTCCCCTGGATCCTTCATGTTATGCAATTAAGATGTATCATACCTCTCACCGTCGCTACTACTTTTTCGTAAACCCGTTTAACTTGGGCACCCCCGTACCGATGGATGGTTCACTATTCTGTAGAGCTGAGGATATTGTTAATAGTCCGGTAATGCTCACCTAGATTATAGCATGCGCCTGGGCTTGTCATTAATAGAGGCAGCGGACAAAAAAACCTGAAAAGTCATTCCCAAGCGGAAGGCATATACAAAAATTAGTCTCCAAGGTTCCATTAACTCTACTTGTTTGAAACAGGTTTCGGAGAAGAGACAGCCCAAGCCCAACTCATGAAACATCACTCATCCCGTCCCCGCTGTCTTTCGCCACCCCTCCCCCCCCCCGACCATCCCTTGATATCCCCGGGAGTCCTACCCTTGCCCCTCAAAAGCGCTTCCTCATTTTATAGAGCCCCAGACTGTTAGGGACACTGGCTACGCTCTCACAATAAACTGCCATGTAAGCATTCTTTTTCCCTGCAAAGTAAGGTATGAGAGTGCCTAGCGAAGGAAATAAGATCCCTGCGACCATGTACTAATTTGGCACTTTGTCATCTGGTTGCGCTATACGGAGAACGGAATGGAATCCAGCGATCGAATCCTAAGACCAAGGCCACCAAAGGCAAGAAAGAAAAGAAGAAAACACAGTAGTCCTGAGGAATCACCATCACCCGCTGCACCAGTGCCCCC
>Ga0307507_10006860_pt1 | contig 17005 bp, 19 predicted proteins | sample 7_EM_MG_FD_207223 | JGI IMG/M metagenome (GOLD analysis project Ga0307507, IMG submission 207223) | Populus trichocarpa ectomycorrhiza microbial communities from riparian zone in the Pacific Northwest, United States - 7_EM | ecosystem: Host-associated > Plants > Roots > Unclassified | place...
TGTTGCTAGTGGGTGAGAGAAAACAGTCACGCTAAGCGTTTGTGTCTTTTCTCTTGATTTCCCTCACTCCGCACGGCCACCGACTAGTAATCTGAGACCCCGCTGCTATAGCCAACTCCCTATCGACCGACAGATAACATCAGGTACCGTAAGTGCAAGAACCGCACTGTGAAGTTCTGGTATCACATAAAACCAAGTGCTGTCGCATTTATTAATATTCGATCCCTTGACTATTGAACTATGGCTTAAGCCATAGGGCAGAGTTTTTTTTTACGCCATGCAATACCAGTACTGGGAGTGGTTTCTTCGGATCGCACGCAGAGTCCTTGGCCATAGCGTGCGCCTTTCCCGCGCCTTTCCTCCTATTAGCACGGACGCAGGCACTTGGCTAGATTCGCTAGAGGGTGATGATGAAGGTGATGATCCAGAGTAGCCCAAAGCAGGGGTTCGAGGGGCCCAAAGAGAAGAGGCTCCGAGGGTCAGGCTTTGTTACTGCCAGCATTCTCAACTAGACGTTCCGTATGCCCTTCATACAAGACTTAGAACCCCCGCGAAAGGTATATATATAATCCTTTGTGTCTATAAAATCGACATAAGATGACTTTTCACCAAGTCGTAACCCCCACGGGGCCCTGTAAAATTTGTGAAATCTTTTTTTTTTTTTAATAATATTATAATAATATTATATACACAAATTTGACATGATCCCTCACTAAGCCGACAACCCATACGTCATATGATGAACCTATTATAGCAAAAGTTTGCACAATCGCTAACACAAAGTATGATATATATAAGACATCTTTCCGTGATATTGAGTTAATGAACAACCCCCGCAAAGCCCGCTGAAGATGTACAAATTGAACAATGACAGCGTAAGCTGTAGGCTTTGTAATCCCCACGATGCTGGCTTAGCTTCTAAAGATTGCTCTATGATAGACAAACATAGCTTTCTGCGGGCCTGATACATCTCTCACTCATGACCTAGCAGGGCGCCAGCAGCGAGTCCCCAGTTACAGCATCAAAAATCCAGAAGGACACGAGTTATCAACCTAGCAATCCATAGAGCGCATTATAGGGCATCGATCGAAGATCGACAGGTTCCAATGGCGGGTGTATAAGTCCGTAATCTCCTACTACCCAGCATCCGCTATACCAGAAACGACTTCTCAAGCTTATTGTCCCTGATGGGTTATTGAAGAAGATTGGGAGTGGGGAAACTGGTTATCTGTGGGTAATTACTTTGTTTAGGGTATTTCTGAGGGATATTTCTCTTTAATTCAGCTCTTATGATGCTACGAAACTTGAGAGCAAAATCTGATAATAACTGATGCTTCTCAGAGGATGTCTGCGTGATTCCGCCATTGGCTTGCACCCACCCAAAATCATTTCTCTTCAGCACCTCCATTTTTCAATGCAACGTTGGTGCAGTATACCAACGTGGAATTCTCCTTCAACTATTTCTCCCGAACCATCGTATTCGAGCATTTGCTATTGTTTTTGCACCGTAACAAAGCCATACACTCATCATTGCCAGCAGCCATTGCTTCATTGCTTGTCTCAAGGAAGACCTCTTCGCCCCTGCTAAGATGGACCTTTCACACTTCACAGAAATCAGACCAATTACAGCTAATTCCTCCTTGCCTCTTATCTCAGGGTCTGCTGAGGCCTCACTCTCAATTAGTAACAGCCCAGTAAGGCGTCCGGTCTTGCATATAAAATCGCTGAGTATTTAGACTATTATACTTGCCCTGTTTCTCCCATGCTCAAAGTTTGTCCTTGCTACCTGATAAAAGTCTTGCCAACCCCCAAGTCTGCATCGCAAAACAAGGCTGCGTTATCGGACTGATTTACCCCACTACCCGCACACCGGCTAAATCCCTCGGTTTGTAATATAGCCATTCCCCTACATTTTCCAAAAAAGAAGTCCCTTCGCCCAGAGTCGAACTGGGGACCAACCGGTAAACTGAATATTACAGCCGGGTGTGATACCATCTACACCACAAAGGAATTATTGAAAGAGAAGGAGTGGTGGGGGAACTTTATGCACCGCTGATTAGAGGGTGGGTATGCGACCATATAGTCGAATTTCCTCTGATCGAAGGATCTTACTGAAGGGGATCCGACTCCAAAGAATCGAGCATCACTCCTCCGGTGTCTGAAATGACATCTGGACTGTCATTTGTGCCCCCGAGTATCCTGTTAACTTATATCCTTTTGAGCAATCGAATTCGGAAGCCTAATCTTTCTTTCTTCAGCTTGTGAAATGCTCATATTGTAATAAGACATATTCCACTCCGATTTTCGCTTCTTCTTCTTCTTCTTCTAGGCCACTGTCACCCACCGTGCTCGAAATGACTACCACTCGGGCTTTATTGCAGTTATACCCCGTGAATGCTCGCAGATACTCGCTCATGGTATATGGTTCGTAGCATTGTCGATTGTTAGGTGCCGAATGGAGGGGTTGAAAGGTGTGGTGTGGGGGCTAAAATTATTCAGGGGCAGTATCAGACGTGCGGTCTGTACAGTACCGGGACTCGAGTGCCGGTACCGGTAGTTGGATTGTCTTTGCTTCCCCTCCCCCACGCCTCAGTTCAGCCTATTGAGGAAAAATCGGAAAACAGGGGGTCACAGATTGGCTCGAGCCACCAAACCCTCTATCCAGAATCCAGAATCCCTTGTCACCCTTTCCGATTTGTTATCGTCGGCTGTATCGTACTGTACGTTTGCCACATCTTGAATTACCCTTCCATTATTTAGCCACAAGGGACTCCGTCACTTCTCCCCTGCTGCATTTCTTGGACCAGTGTCGCTCCTCCCTCAGCATCTCGGAAGCAGTCGGGGGCGTTCTTTTGGTGGGACAGCTTTTGGTTCGCTTAGAAGAAAGTTAGTTTGAAGTGGAGCCTGAGGCAGAGAATTGGAAGTTTCAATCCCAACGAAGCATACGACACGAGTAGTATCATATCAAGAAGAGTAGATAATGAATTCCAATGAGATAAATGGGAACCAGCCTAAATCTTGCTCATTCCGCCTATTACTTTGAGAGGAAACCTCATCCTTTTATAGTCTCTGCAGCTGTTTCTCGGCACTACGGGCATCCACAATATGCAATGCCGTTTCCGGGATACCATCGCAAAAACCATTACGCCCCCAGCGCCGACAGGACGTTGAAGTTTTCGCGCTGTTCTTGTTAGTTCTGAGACATAGATGACTAAGGAGGGCCTAACTCTATTCGGTAGCAAACTAGTACCGGTAGGGATAACAAATGATACACCAAAAATCCAGGGGCAAGCATCAAATTTGATAAGGCTGCTTGTTGCACTCTGCGGTACGGTACCCTCTTGTCCCATGTCCCCTTGCTATGTTACCCCAGTAATTATCAGCATTGGCATGGTCATAGCGAACACTAGTTATTGTCTAAAGTCTAGTATCATACTCGAGTACACATCTGCTAAATTTTGGTTATCGAAAGAAAAAAAATTTGCTTATCTAACCTCTATCGCGAGCCCTGACAGGGGCGTCGAAATTTCCAATGTCTTGCCGGCCCACTAGCAGGGATAAGAAGCGAGAACCACCTCGCCTCTGGTTTTTTTCCCCAACATCTTCCTTGGTGCCACATTGCTGGGTAGCCACTCCACGTCTGGTATAAAATTCCATCTACTCGAGTACAATATGGTAAGACAGTGAAATATGTTTCTTCCTCGAAACTGTGTAAACTGTATTGGTAGCCTACCGCCTATAACCGAAGGCGAACTCCCGACAGGCAGCGAAAAGCCCTGTAGCCCTGGCTGATGTATCCGGACCCGCCATGCTGAGGCGCACACGAGCTTGACCTCCAGTACCATGTATGTAGACTGGTTACTCAGAGCCCTACCTGAATGCACACTCGAACGACATGCGCTTCCATGCGACCGAAAAATCTGCTCCAGTCAATTCCCAGAGGGCCGTTTGTCGGAAACTGCGCCTGGTGTTGCTGGCGTTCTAAATACGAGTCCTACTGCAGTGATCGCTTGTATGGGGATATCGGCGGCTCAGTAGCCACGAGGAATATCATTTCCCATCCCCCACTTAAGAAATCTGCACTCCAGCCCCACGAGCTTCAGCCTTCTAGAATGTAATATCGTGCCCAAAGAGAATCTAGCATCAAGGAGGTCATTAAGCCTTTACCCCACATGGCTTACATCGACAACCCTACCGGCATTCACCGAAGCAAATATTACCGTATAGGACGAAATCAGAAGACGTCAAGATACGTAGGGGTTGCCCCAGTTTGAAAGTGGCGCCAAATGTCGAATTTGGGATTTGGGCTGCATGAGTAGACAGCGCAGAAAGCCCTACTCACGATATTTAACTCCACCGCTTCTTTCTTTCTTTTTCTCTTTTAAAAAAGAGATCAGCCTTGTATAACTTATATGCTTTAGAAGTACAGTACAAGCCTCCTCTCCTGCGGGGTCAGCAGCTATTATACTAAATTTAATTCACATCACTCAACTACAGTATCCAATACCAGCTTTTCCAGCTGAGATCTCGTATACAAGTATCTCAGAAAAGGACGTATCAAACACCAAATGCCAAACTGTCAGACAAACTTGAAACCCCCCCACTACTGGTATGGCAACTACCCCACACCCAACAGTAATTTAGATTCGGCACCTTGCACCCGGTTATTCCCGGTACAGAGTGTTTCACAGAAACTCAATCCCGCTGCCTCGTCCGGCCGTCACAGGATCTACGGCAGCCAGGTCGGATAACCGAATACTATAATTGCGACGGGGTTGCACAAGTACTCGTAACGAGGCTTCTCCTAAATCCGTAACCGGGGGAAGGCAGGTTTGTAGAACGCACTGGGGACTGCACCTCTGGAAGGACGTGGTAACAATGGGTGGGTTGGAGTATGATCGTATATGCGCTTTATTGATAACATAACGGTAGTATCTAAACGAAGGACTCTTGGCAAGAAATCAGGTGATGTTGGAGAAATTTTCCAGAGAATATTTCGGCCTCTGTGTACCATACCGATGCTACAAGTAACAAAGGTATGCTGCAGGCACTACTTGCTGCCATTCAGCCGTTTATGAGGCTCCGAACAACAACAGCAACAGTAACAGCAACAGCAACAACAACGTCAGTCCCGAGCTGCATGTTTAAACTTTTTTGGTTCGCGTGTTGGCCGCGTGCCCTGGCGAGCCATCGTAGTACCCTATGTGGGCAAGGCTGAAACTTTTAGCTTTACATTGCAGGACATCCTTTCCATCCAAGGGTTTAAGATGCTAGGTTGTACCGTAGAATGCTTATCATCTGCTGTAGGAATTTAATTTTTTTTGGTGGCATCATAATTTTATTTTTATAATAAAGTGAGGCTCTTGGACTGATATGTACTGTATACTCGAGTAACTGATTATTGGAGGTGCCGGTGTTTTAAGTAACCCAATACAAGTGCCGGCAGATCTTTATCAGGGAAAAAGGGTTGGCACCAGTTGGGGTTGGAAAAGGGTTTTTTCAGTTTGCTGTGGTTGTTGTTGACAGGCCCGGAAAAATAAGCAACAAGGGTTATTGAAAGCACAGAACGAGACATGCAGTCTTTGGTGCGGGCCGTTTCTGGCAGCTGCAACCCCGAGAATAGGAACTTTTACAGGGCCATCCCCTCCCTCGAGCTTTCGTGACGCACATACTCGAGTATTTTAAGTGGATCAGATACCGGTATGATGTTCACTGGTCCACTGGCATACCGGTATTCCTCCATCATGCCGAAAGTGGTGGGATAAGGAAGGAACAGGAGAGGAGTGGAAGAAAAGGAAAGTGTAAAAACCTGTTCTATGCATGTTTCTGCGATAGACAGAAGCTGTCTATGGATATTTGTGCCTCCAGTGATATGCCCATGCTCTCCTGACCCTAACCCACCACTCAAAGCAATCTTCTGAGTTTGCTGCCCCATGCTCAATGACCGGCAATGCCATCATATGGTAGAACTGCAGTCGCATTGGATCAATCCGCTAGGAGCCAGACTAGAACTCTTATTTTGCCAATAGGGTTTTCTAATTCTATTTAATGTTTCTTGTACGGCCTTTATAAATATATAACTGTGGTTCGTGTTCCTATACCGGTAGTATATGGATTAGAGCTGTGACTTTAGGTTATGATGCCGGTAGTACTCGGCATCCACCGGTACCAATACTACCGTAGTTAGCTGTGGGGTTGGTTACGAGGGAAGCTTGTTTTTCTTTTCCTTCCTTTCCTCTTCTTCTTTCGTTCGTTTGCTGGGCTGAAGAAAGGAGTTTGACAAGCTATCTCGTTATTTCAATAACCCTCAACACCGCCACAGCTTTCTACAGCACTTTCAAAGAACTATACTATACTCTTGTGCGCCAGGAGGTCAATAAGCCCCTCCATAACATTCATCGCCGTAGAGCCCAGTTATCATAGTATACCAGCATAGGGGGGAGAAATCGAGTTAAGACCAGGGGATTACCTCTACAGTTGTTGTTGTTTCTCAGCCCGATCAACCCCTAGGCCTCTTCTCTTCACCAACTCGAGCCCCCCTTCCCTTCCTTTCCCCGCCCTTGGGATCGTGGTTCTACGTTTCCTTTCTCTGTTGGTCTTTGCTGCTGTCGGCGCTGCAGTACCGTCTCCTTCCTTTCTTTCACCGAGGGACTGGGTGTGCTTGTCGGGCCACTGTCGTCTTGCTGCCTCACTCATTTTTTATTATTATTTCTGCTCTGCCGCCTTCTCGGCCCTGGAGCTCGTGTGCCACTTGCTCGGTGCTTCCGCTGGATTGTTCTGCTTTGTTTTACTGGACCTGACCCGTGTTCTCTCAACCAAGAATTCATACCCGTACCAATATCATACCTCTTCCATCCCTCCCATCCCCAACCCCAACTTCAACTCCAACCCAAACCCCAGCCTGGGCGCCGCATTAGATATCAACCCCCCGTTCCCCCGTTGGTGTTGTTTGTGTGAGGCACTGCAGAAGGGGTGATTTACAGGAGACTCACTCACCAAAACTCCCCCCCAATCTGTCGCACCCCTTATCTCCCGCCGGCGGTCGCATCCTTTTATTTTATTTTTCACTTCATTGATAGTTCTGGAGTTCTGGGGCTGACCGGAGAAAAAATTTAGCGACACCCGGGCCTGTTTTTTTCCTTTTTTTTTTTCCTTTTCTTCCTCATCTGGGAAGGGGGTCTGCTAGCATCTTGGAAAGGGTTGCGGTTGTCGTCGCCACTAACTAGCCAACCTTTCCCACTGCCGTATTGTTCTCATACACACTCCTCCCGAAAAAAATATACACACATCTCCCCCCGTCATCGTCTTCATCATCACCATCGTCACCATTAGCATCATCAAGAGCATCTGTCCTCTCATCACCGCTTATTCATCACACGTTGGCGCTATTTTGAGCTCACACTGTGGTCCCTCGCTTTCTTTTTGCAGTGTTCTAAACGCGCGTAGTTTGCCTCACCAGGGATAATCTTCAAATTCACCTTCCATACATACATTGGCTTTGCAGGATCGAGCCTCATCGCGCCAACTGACGCCCACCCTCACTTCGAGCAACCCCTCTTACACGTCAACCCCATCACTTCCACAATAGTTGCCGAACCTTTGTATCGGCACCTCACCTAAACAAAAGGAGTTTCAGACGATTATTAGGCGACGAGGAGAAAAGGCTACGATACCCTTTCGTTGCCGCGCTTCCTCGTCGTCCGATCACCGGACTTCGCCAATCTAATCAGCATGGCCCTTTCTGTGCCTAACCCACCCACGACACCGCGACGAGTAAAGGTGTATGAGTTGCGGAATAATGATTGGTTTGATCGGGGAACTGGATACTGCACAGGACAGCTTGTTAATGTGAGGATTATCTGCTTATAGGCGTGACGGGGACTTGTTTTGTTTTTGTTTTTTTCCACCTCCGTTATTTGGTGGTCCCTGCAGCATGACAGTCTTATGAGCAATGAGGTGGCTGATATCCGTGGCGCACAGGACGAACCACATATACAAGTGAAATCGGAGGAGGAGCAGGATCGTATGCTGCTAGAAACGAAGATAATAAAGGATGATGGATATCAAAAGCAACAGGGTATGTTCGGCTTACCGCTTGTCTTCCCGTGTCTTTTGCGGGGAGTTCTGATGCATTAGTACAAGTTTTTTCATCTCCTTCAGACAGGTTGCTGACATCTAGTTAGAAACATTGATTGTGTGGACGGAGCCGCATGGCACAGATATGGCTTTAAGCTTTCAAGAGCCAGAAGGTTGTGCCGCGATATGGTATGTCTGCCCTCTGCGCTTGCCTTATCGGACTTTATGCTTACCTATTTTACAACAGGGAATTTGTGAGCCATGTTCAGAGTCATCTTCTGTCGATATCTGGAGCAGGTGTGTACTTCATCTATCCACTTTTGTCGTATTTGGTCTTTGTTTGAGCTTTTGTGTGGGAAAAGTTCTTTTAGGGATCTGCGCTCTATCGCCTCGGGATAAATATTCACATGTATGCTGATAGATACAGATGAAATACTCTCAGACGATGCGAACGAAACCCCCATCAGTTCGGTGATGTTACCTTCCCCCGAACTGGGGAATCTTACTGAAATCGAAGCTATGATCCGATCAGCAAGCTCGACAAACCAGGCCAGAGATTCCCTGGGGAAGTTCGTCCTGAGTGAGGATTTTATTCGAAAACTCATCCCGCTGCTGGAGATGGCGGAAGATTTGGAGAGTCTGGAGAATCTGCACCGGCTGTGCAATATTATGAAAATGATAATATTACTGAATGATACGTTGATCATCGAGCATATTGTCACAGATGAGGTTATATTTGGGGTTGTAGGGATCTTGGAATGTGCGTATTCTGTGATCTGTTGTGTAACAACTTCCTTGATACTAACCATCCTTGACCATAGACGATCCCGATTTTCCAAGTCACAAAGCTAACCACCGACAATTTTTGTCCGATACATCCAAGTTCAAGGAGGTGGTACCGATCAAGGACCCAGAGATCAAGAAGAAGATTCATTGGACTTACCGATTACAATACTTGAAGGATGTTGTTCTTGCCAGGATTCTTGACGACCCTACCTTTTCGGTGCTCAACTCTCTTATCTTTTTCAACCAGGTGGATATCTTGCAGCACCTCCAGAGCAACCAAGCGTTCTTGAAGGAGCTCTTTTCAATCTTCCACTCTACGGAGTCTGAGCCAACACAGAAAAAGAACGGTGTTTTATTCATTCAACAATGTTGCTCAATTGCAAAGAACCTTCAAGGGCCTGTAAGAACCCAACTCTACAGCCACTTTATCCAAAATGGACTCTTTGCTGTCATAGATTTCGCTCTGCTCCACGACGATGCTTCTGTCCGTATTGCAGGGACGGACGTTTTGGTGGCCATGATCGATCACGACCCAGCAATGATGCGAGCGTTCATCTTTCGACAAATTAGCGACAAGCAGAAGCCATTGACGGACACCTTGATTGAATTGTTATTGGGGGAGCAGGATCTGGGAGTAAAAGCACAAATCGCAGATGCTATCAGAATTCTGCTGGATCCCTCTACCGGGCTACAGGTCGAGGGACTTGGAAAGGCTAGTGACATAACCTCGCGGTTGCATCCTCGAAATCATAATGCGGACCGTGAAACTGAGAATTTTTTAAAGACCTTTTACGACGACTCTGCGAAGAAACTATTCCTCCCCTTGTCAGAGCTCGATAACAGGAAATCACGTACGTTGCCTTTTTTATACTCAGTGATTGTAGGACTAAGTTGACTGAAATTTTGTTGTAGTGAAAGGCTTGTCAATAGCAGAAGTATCGTTATTTTCCCACCTCGTGGATACGCTATGTTTCTTTGTCCGACAGCATGCATTCCGGGGAAAGTACTTCCTTCTCGCAGAGAATCTCCCCTCGAGGGTTGCACAGTTACTCCAATCACCCGAGAAACATCTGAAACTATCGGCGTTGAAGTTCTTCCGAACGTGCGTTGGTTTACAGGATGAATTTTATATTCGGCATATGATCAAATGGAAGCTGTTCGGACCGATTCTGGGTATCGTCATTGATACCATGCCGAGGGACAACCTGCTAAATTCTGCTTGTCTCGAATTTTTCGAGTTCATCAAGAGGGTATAAGTTCATTCTAATTTACCAATTTCACAACAGAAACTGACGGACCTGCAACAGGAGAATATCAAACAGATAATTGTCCACTTGGGTGAAAATTATCGTGATCGAATGAAGGAGATAACCTATGTTGATACTTTCAATATGTTAATATTAAGATGCGAACAATTGCAAGATACGACCATGCCTTCATCGTATGTTCAGGAAGACAAGTCCATTAGGTATACACCCCCAAGTTCTTACCTTGCTTAAGGAGAAGGTATTGACTATCAACTAGGAATCATGTCAATGGTGCTAGAAGATGGCAGGGTGTTAAGGATATGGACGCTGCCGAGGAAGAATATTTCAATACTTCCGATGAAGAGGATAACGCCCCGACACCCAAGGATAGCCCTATCAAGGGCGCTAACGCCAGTGGATCGCCTGTACCTAAGCCACTGGTTGACTACGCAGACGACGACCCAATGGATACTGCCGATGAGAGCAAGCCCGAGGAGAAGGGGGGGACCGCTACACTGACCAAGTCAGCACTCGAAGGGGCTAGTTCAGCCAGTCCGACGACTTCCCCTACCACTCCTACTTCGCAAAAGTCTGATAGTGATGTGCTATCTGGAGCTCCTACGCCAGAAAGGTTATCAGAGAAACGAAGACGCGAGGAGGAGGATGATGACGAACTCGGAAAGTTACGAAACAAACGCCGCAGCCCTACTTGTGGTGGTGGGAATATGAATGCTCTGACCAAGAAGCGTAGTTCCGGACCTGGCGGTAGCCCACCCACTAAAAAGATAGCTATTAATCTGGCCGTCAAGACAAGTACAGGAAGCAGCGATGGTGGTGGTGGTGGTGGAGGGGATGTCACCGGGGATGGAGGAGGTGAGGCAGATGACGAAAAATAGATGATGGGATGGCGATGGATAGTATAGGGAGTCTCATGGCATTTTACTTTTTGATCAATTCTTATTCTCAATCTAGTTCCCTTTCTCTGGTCTTTGTTTGCATACGGATTCCCCGCTTATTGCTCTGCTATTTTGAGCCTTTCGCTTTCTTTTCTTTTCTTTTCTTTTCATACCTAACCTCGGCGTATCTGATTTTCGTGATTGCTTCTCCTCTACCATATCAATTTCTCTTATTTTTTTTTATAAAAAAGCTTCTTGTTCACCTCAGGCGGAAACGCAATGTCCAGAGGGCCTGATTTCTAGGAAGGGCTGGGTCTAGAGGAGGGAAACGAACTGGAGAATCAAATGTAGAGATGGGAAAAATGAGATGGGCGGGAAGGAGGAGCCAACTCTGTATGATAAAAGCCGTTTCTTCTTGTATCGGGGGTGCTTTCAAAGGGTTTTTTGTACATTCTTCCAACACTTTTTTTCTTCTGACTTTCTATTCTCCTTCTTCTCTTTTCTTCTCCAGGGGAATGGAATGAAGGGAAGGGGAAAGAAAAAGCCCTCCACCTGATGAGGGTTTTTATTTTCTTTGGGCATACCGTATTAACGACAACAGACCACCGGAATATGGCTGATATGAGAAGAGAGATAGGAAGAAAGAAGAAACGATAAAAAGAAACAAATTATATTCGAAGACAATGCCATGGTCCTACCATTTTTATATTTTCTCTAGTCCATGGTACAATTATAGGTTGTGTTTTCCTTTTTCTTTTCTCTCTCTTTTTCTTTCCTTCCTTAACGTTTACTTGCTTTCTCCCTTTCTTCATCTCTTTCTCATGCGTATTCCCCAGCTTTCCATCTGCAATAGGAGAAAGAGAGGGAATGATGAGAAGATTGGGGTTTTTTTCACTTAGGGAAACCCAAAATTGTACAGTATATAACTGGTATTGTGTCCTGCTGCGACTACTGCTTCTAGCGTACGCTACAAGCATGATAAGTCACTTGGTCGCAAGAAGGGCCATTTTGTTGCTTTTAGCTAGTGGAGAGCTAGATGGGTAGTATTGAACACTGTACTATCCACAATTCAACAGCGAGTCACTTGTTCTGAATTTGTTCATACGGGATTTGCGATTATTGCTCTGCTAACTTACCATAAAAGCCTTTGTGGAACGAGTTCTACTACTTGAGTAAGGGCGCCTTGTAAAGGACACTAGAACAGAATTGGGATTTAACGCCAGATTCAATCCGACCCTCTGCCCAGCCCTTCCAAGTCCAATTGGGCTAGCGATTCTCAGTATCGCACTATAAAAAATGATTCCGTCACGACCCAGACCTCCCTCCCTCTAGTACCCCTCCATCCATCTGTCCACCCATCCCTCCATCCCTCCACCGGTATTCCATCCTCATCTCATCGCAATCTCTCACAAATCTCATGTTTTTTCTTAATTTCCCCACCTCCTCAATCAATCCTCACCTTCCCTGCTCCTCTTCTCGGGGGGCTCGGAATTACGTTTCACTGCACGAGCACGGCAACGGCTGCGGCTGCGGCAATATCATTAGCCTGCCAGCATACCTTTACCTTGTTGATATTATATCTGCCGTAACGGTATCTACCCATTTATCTGTTATCTGCAAGATGTGATTCGCCGAAAGTGGAAAAATGGGAAAAATATGGAATAGAATTGGGCGGGAAGTTCCATGGGGGGTCCCTCCTCTCCTCCCCGCGCCGTCTGTGATAACTGCACAGTATGTTTTATTGATCTTGGGGGCTTGTCACACATCATTTTTGCGTGGCGATTGCTTGGGCAGATCGACGTGCGGAGGGGGTGAATTAATGATGAAAATAATGCTTTTCCATGTTTTATTTTACTCCACTTTACTCCGGGGTTTCCTCCATTGGGCGGTGCCCGCACTGTCTATCATTTTTGAAGGGTGGAAGAATGGAAGGAAGGGAGGGAGGGGAAAGCGGTGTAACGGGAGTTGAGACGTATCTGACGATCATGACCTTATCGACCTACGGTACCGGAAAAGAAGGAAAAAAGGAAACACGCTCAGAGACGCATGTCAATAAATAATACTGTATTAACCTAAGCAATCAGGTAAAGGAGTGAGGGGAAAAATGGGGAATTAAGTTACTTGGTGATTACGGTACTGCAGCCAGAGGTTGAGCAGCTTTTTTTCTTCCCTTTTCCCTCCTCTTCCTCCTATCTTCCTACCGCACCGTACCCCATCCACTGCTGTCTTTCTTCTCCCTACTTTTCCCTACTTTGTTTTTTCCCACCTACCTGCCCGTCAACCGCACCGCACTCCTTTCGCTTCTCCATAACAGCAAAGGGCTAAGTTATCATTTCGCTTCACAAACCTTCCATTTCCTTCCTTCCTCATTTCATCCGGCCTTATCCACCCACAAACAGCAACCACACCCCGAAACCCTCCGAATGGGAACCCCAACAACACAACCAACGCACCCATGAACGCGGGACAAATCACCCCCCGAGACTCCGAAGCCGGCCGCATCCACCCTGACGACAACAAATGCCAAAAGACCAAATTATCCATCAACGGCGTACCAAACGAAATCCTTGAGCAGATACTGGCATTCTTGGGGGCTGCGGACCTGGCGCGCATAGCCAGGGTTTCCATCAATTGCTGTAGGGTTAGTACGCCGTTGTTGTATCGCGAGCTTAGGTTTGATCCGTATGCATATCGGGAGAGTCAGTTAAGTGTGTTGAAGAGGTAGGTGGGTTTCTTGTGAGCTTCTCTTTTTTTTTATTTTTATCCTTTTTTTTTTGTTGAAAGGGTATGGGATAGTTAGTGTTTCTTTTGCGGGGAGAGGAAGTTTGTGTGGTTGGTAGTGGTAAAGTATGGTAGTGAGGAATGCGGGGGAAAAAGAGGGGGGGGGGGGTGGAGCCAGAAGGTTTTTATAAAAACAAGAAAAAAAAAGTGACGACAGGAATGCCGTCATGAGGTCTCCCGTTTCCTCGGGCCACCCCCCACCTTCTGCCCCTCTTCCCCCTCTTCTTACTCTAACATCCCGTGGATAACCCTCAACACCATCTATGATATGATACCACCATCAACCTTCCCCTCGTCACACTATACCTGACATAAGCCCCTCCTCCCTTCCCTCTCCTGTCGCCCAGTCGTCTTTTCCTCGCCTCCAAGATCAAGTCTGATTTCAAATACACCTGCGCACCCGCCCATCCATCCAGACAAACAGGTGAAACAATAAGCCACTAACATTTACCCCACTAAAAAAACATAGCTCGCCATACCTCTCCTCTCTCGTCCGCCGTTTGCGCATCGACATCGCCCCACTAAAGCGCGACCCCTTCCAAGATGAAATACAAGAATTCAACTGGGGCCACCCACTCCTCAAGGATGAGCCCCCAGTCTTAACAGCGCGCACAGCACTGCTAAGCTTGATCCCGAACCTAACCTCCCTTGAATCTGTCGAGTGCTACGATTTGTCTGGGGAAGCGTACTCTTCGCAGCTATCTTCCTCGCGCTCACTCATGCGTTGTCTGTTTAAGCATTGTCACAAGCTGAAGAGATTGACCAGGACAGATTGGTGGAATGATTTGGGGTGCAGGTATGAAGCGCGAGGGTGGGCTACTAATCTCGTGAACTTGACGATTTCTGTGCCGGAGAGCTATTTTGCAAGGGACGGGCTGGTGGGGGTTGAAGATGTGGCGTGCCGGGAACTCAGGGCGCTGTTAAGGGCGTCCCCGTTGCTGAGGTACCTGGATTTTTACAGAGGGAGAATTAGTATGGGTATTATCTTTGCAGGGAGTAAACATCCGTGCTCCCGTAGCAGCTCTTCAACCCCGACTCCATGCCTTTCCTCCTCTTCCTCGGGCACTTCGACTTCCACTACTAGCACAAACGACGACACTTCCCCCCTCATCCTACCAAACCTTAGAACTCTCGTCCTTTGGGCCACCTTTGTCGAGGAAAAGCCCCAGGAATTAGTCTCTGACTACCTCTCCACAGCTGCCGGCTTCTTCCCATCTCTAACCGGCCTGGAATTAGTAACAGTGAGGTGTTCGAAGGAGGGATCCTACCTATCCGATCAAGTGAAGCCGCAGGGCCTATTCGAGGCGATTGTCACACTCAAGGATGTGGAGGTCAAGAGCATCACCGAAACGCAGATATACGACTTTACGAAGCCGTCGCCATCGACGGATGAGTTACACTCCAGGATGACGATGGAGAAGCATGGGAGGCAGGAGGATAGGAGGTCGCGGTTTCGGGAGTGGTAGTAGTGTTTAGGACACACACTTCCTCCCTCCCTCTCTCCCCTCGCGAGAGGCTACAGTACTTGGAGCTAGAAATACGGGGGATAGATCATAAAGTCTTTTATTGGGTTTGCGTTTTTTGAAAAAAGGAATTTTCTATGACATTCCTTCATCCATTCGCCTCTCTCTTCCCTCCTCTCTTTTCTCTATATCTGTCCAGGAGTTTCACGAACCTTGTCTTCATTCTTTCCATTTTTTTCCCTTTCTTTTCTTCCCGCAAAACACATCAATGATCCGCCAACCCCTCCCTATCCGCAAGCCTGGTCTTCCAATCTTGCCACAAAAATATTTGAAGTGCCGACGCGGTGACAGCGAGGGAGATGGTAAATGCCGTGGTTAACTATGGCGGGGCTATTAGTTTCTTTTTCTGCTTCTTTATTCTGGGGTTTGCTCTTTTGGGTTGCGTGTTAGAGAGGAAAGAAGGTGGGAGGGGACTACTCACTGGGTCCATCGTTGAAGGTCTATTTCTGGCCGATTGTTGGTTGGTTACTGGTTGGTTTGGTCCTTTTTCTTAATTGGGACGGATGGAGGTTTTTGGGACGCGATGGGGACGGAACGCGACGGTGACAGGCGTGATGGGGGACGGAGCGTGACAGAGGGCAGAAGTGTGATGGGGACAGAAGCGTGATATAAAGTGCTGTGTGGATTGGTGAATGGATGGGCGAGGGGGGACTGCGTTTTTGTTCCCCTTTGCGCGAAGCTTATAGTGTAGTGTGACGATCCGATGATGATGATATGAGGTGTAAGATAACGTGGCATTTACAGGTTGGGAATGGATGTAGGAAGGTTAGCAGGAAGAGGGGAGGGGGAGGAGAGTGATTTTGTGTGATCGGAATTTAAGCATAACAAAGCACACCACAGTGCCAGAGTATGGTGCCGGTCAACTATGACCTGTCCGCGTAGCCAAGCGACTCATTGACCGGGTGATTTTTCGTGATGCCGACCGCAGAGGCTAATTAAAAAGTGGGGAGGGTACCGGCAGTGGGGTGGAGAGTGTATTTTATTTCATGCTACGCTATGTGTGACCAAGAAATAGAGAGATTTTAGACAGTTTCCCCTGACGCAAGTGCAAGCGGGACATCCAAGATCAAATAAGCAAAAGCACTCTTATTTTTTAGCCCCTTCACATAATAGTTATTATAGATTCATGGCTATCACGAGCGTATGATATCCCTTCGACCTGTTCTCAATAATACTCTATCTAGTTCAATTCAATTCAATTCAATTCAATTCAGTTCAGTTCAGTTCACAGTGGTTTAATAAACCTTGGACTGACGGAATGGGACCTAAGTTAAGGCCCGGAATATTTCAACTGACCAACTTATTACCTGTAAATTTCCCTTCTTGAGTTTTTACAGTTTGCGCGGGAGGGTGAGGGGGGGTTTAGCGCTCACAGTACGCTAGAAGAATTAAAAATTGGGAAAAGAAAGAAAATATCTGGTTATATAGGATACTATGAAAAGGCAGAGGAGCAAGTATTATAATAATATTATCATACTTGCGTCCCAAGAATAATTAATTAGCACTCTCAAGGTATTATAGTATTTTCCTCCTTTTTACAGTTTTACAAAAAGGCATGTAATGTAATACACGGATCACAAGGTCATCAGGAAGTGCAAAGCTCGTGGCGGGGGGGGCGCCCCCCGGGCCGGGGGGGGGGGTGGGGGGGGGGGGGTTGGGGGGGGGGTGTGTGGGTGGGGGTGTGTTGGTGGGTGGT
>Ga0307507_10006861_pt1 | contig 17004 bp, 3 predicted proteins | sample 7_EM_MG_FD_207223 | JGI IMG/M metagenome (GOLD analysis project Ga0307507, IMG submission 207223) | Populus trichocarpa ectomycorrhiza microbial communities from riparian zone in the Pacific Northwest, United States - 7_EM | ecosystem: Host-associated > Plants > Roots > Unclassified | place...
TTTATTATATAACTTTAATAGGAGCTAGAGAGTATATATAAAAGTCCAAATTTAAATTATTAAAATTTATTATTAAGTGGTTGTTAAGATATTAAAGTGTGATTTTTCCATTTTTTAGTGTGTTTTTAAAGTGATCAGCTTACCCGTTTAACCAGCTCACCCGTAAAATACATTATAAGGTTTATAATCTTCCTTAGCTTATTATAACAAAGCCTTATAGTAAATACTACGGTGGACTTGTTATTGGGCTAGGTATATAGGTAAATAGGAAGTTAATAATATAACAGTAATAAATAATAACTAGTGGAGTGGTTGCCTAATAGATTAATATAAGGGGACTTTATAGACAGGGGGCTATAAGGACACGATTATGGAATAGGATAGATTGGTAAAAGAGACAAATCCTTGAGGAGGTGAGGCCTTAGGGATTGTGGAGACTATATACTACGGGCACGTGCCTCCGGTATGTGACCGGCAACTATCTGAGGGGCGTCCGGAGGTTGTCCTAAGGGCAACCCGAGGTGTCCGCAATAATATCCCTTATATTACCCCCCCCCTTCTTGCGGTTGGCCCCCAATCGCTATTACCTTGCGGTAGGGAGATTATAAGGGCTCGTCCCAGAAGGGGTTTGGAGAGATATTAGTATGCCGCTATATATCATCTATCTATCTAACCCCTGCTTTGAACTCCTGAAAACCTTAATAAGGAAAAAACATGACTGGAGAAAAGATGTGAGGATTGCCAGGAGACCTATTAGAAGCCTGCTGGAAATATACCAGTAACTACCTAGGCTGATTTAAGAATTTTTATATAACTCTACTTTTAAGCCTTTATGCTGGTCTGCAATTAATCGCGAGTATTATAGGTAATTTGGTGTTCCTAGTATGGTTCTGTAAAACCTTTTAGTATGGGATTTAACATACAGAGCCTTAGCTTGCTGTTATCTTTAACTTTTAAGATATTAATCTATAATCTTTTCTTATTGGTCCTATGCTATATATTTGGCGTAGCTCTACTGCCTAGCAAACAGGAGGGATACTTTGCAATAGCACCTCTAGCTATTATGCAATTGTTAAGAACATTTATAACGTTGTTCTTTGATACCGTAGTATTGTTTAGGTATAATTTAACCTATATACGTCTGTAATTGACGTCTTAATTGCCTTCTCTGGCCGCGTAATTAGTTTTTATAAGGAAGTGATGGCCAAATGGTATATACGCGTATTTCCTTCCTTCTGAATTACGCTATTATAACGGAGTTATATCGGCAAGGTTGCGGCTATTCACCAAAAGGGTATTGGAAGGTGAAGTATAGAGATACCTTGCTTATTAAGCTGCTCCTTTTCCTTAATACCTTACTTCCCATTATTAACCTTCGTCCAAATTTGGACGTATCTTTAATATATTATTAAGATTTTCTTTTTTTTATTTATTATTTATTTAATATGCCTCTTCGTTCTCCTGCTAACTGCTTTTTTAAGCTAATTCTATAGCATATTCTGGCCCTGCTGCTGTATATGGAACCCCAACCTTTGTTAACCCGCAACTGGTGCTGGTTCTGCCTAAATAACTTTGTATATATGTCCTTGAAAGACCAGAAGTCTAATAAGAAGATTCTGGATGCTTGTAATAAGACCTACTATATAAGGTCTAACACCTTTAGTCCTTATAATTAATGTATGCGTACTAAGAGCAGTAGTTGCGTTAAGGTGAGATTTCCTATCTTTAATAGGTTTCCATTGCTAACTTTAAGCTTTAATATAGCCTAGGCCTAAGTAGCAACAATCCTTTAATGTTCTTAACTACTACATTGCCCGGGCTCTCTCTTATTCTAGTACTAATACTGAATGTCTGGGTCGCATTTAAGACTACGCTATGGCCATCTACACTGCCTATAATTCTTAGCAAGCCAGCCAGCAACGCCTAATAAGAGAGCAAGGCTGGTACACTAAGGATAGGGTGCGGGATAGGGGTGATAAGAAGAAGGTCGCCGTATACTACAAGAAGGAGTTCGCGCATACACATCAAGTTTCGAAAGAGCACAATATAATGCGGTATTAGGTAGGTTACCCTTCGGGTACCTAGCGGATAGGTAACTAACAGTTGCTATAGCAAGGTCTCGGTAGTTCTAGACTATATTAGCCAGCCAACGTCTCTATTTATTCTGGGCTTGAGCGTGTTTTTATTAACTATAAGCTGACGCCTTAAGAGCTTCATTAGTATTGGTTTAGACCTAATATTAGTATTAAGCGTTTAAGAATCTCTACTCCATCTACACCTTATTGTCCTGCCCCTATTTTCATGCCTACTCATACACCTACAAAGGGATCTCATTCCCATCAGCCATCCCTTGGAGGGCTGATGGATACTGATCCTGCTCCTAAGGATAAGGCATAGTAGCTTTTAATTTAGGCATTTAGGATTGTTCTTATATATAGTAGCAATTAAGGATCTCAACTGGTGCTTAGGAAGGCCTCATAAGGCATTCAAAAAGGCATAGGAACACTATTCCTAATATAGACTAATAAATAGGAATACGATTCTAGCAAAATACCCTATCAATTCTATACTATATACATGAAAAGGCTAAGGATCTGTCCTACCTTAGGCTATAGCCCTAATCAATCCTTATAGTTTCCGGAGCCTGTCCGTTCCATATCTAATTTAACCTATTTCTTGCTCTTTACGCGAGTCTTCTTCATAGGCTGCGATAACACCATGGTATTAGAGCGCTTTCTACAATTTGCAGATTACGGACCTTGGTCCCAATATTCTTTTAGAATATCTTCGCAATAATTAAGGTGATCCTCTAGTTCCTATATAGAGTCCTCAGCAGGCCAGCCTAGCCATTTGACTTTATATTAAAGCTTATTCTTGACAGACTTATAGCGTAGTATAGCTTCAACCTTATACCGCTCGCCCACCACCTTAGGGTGTTCAATTAGGCCTAGATGGAAGTTCTTTTCCAGTAGTAGTCTATACCATAGCTCCAGTAGGTTTACATAAAACACTAGATATATACAGGCTATAGATAGGGGTAGCTAGAGACAGTAAGCTAGCTTACTAATTTATTCCTTGACTTAGAAGGGACCTAGGTATCTTATATTAAGCTTTTTTAATAGTCAATAGGTTTTAATATTCGTTAAACATAATAGAACCTTATTGCCTACTCTAAAATGCTTATCCTGGTGTTTACAGTTGTACCAGAGTCTTTACTGCTCTTAGGTATCTTATAGGCTCTACTTTACATACTTCTATTACTCCTCCCATTCCTAGAGGTATCCTTATACTCTCTAGTAGATGTCCTTAGACTTCCCAGTAGAATCCTATAATTAATCATACGGCCTTAGCCAGTAATTATTAGGTATACCATTGAATCCTAATAGTCAGACGCCATAGGCAATCTGGATTAGTACAAACTAATACAATAAATATTGCTTTAAGTTATAAGCGTACTCCGCGTACAGAAGTAGCTTACACTAATTGTCTTACTAGTAGTTTAAATATATTCACAGATAAGATTCTAGTTCCTAGTTCTAGTGTTCTGTTTGCCCATCTATCTGCGGATAAAAAGCTGTACTATAGCAATAGTCTATCTTCAAATAAAAGCATAGATCCGACCAGTACTAGCTTGTAAAGACGCTGCCCCTATTAGTAATAATAGAGTGTGGCTAATCTACTTTAAGAAAGCATTTCTCCTTAATTAGGCTAGTAAGCGCTTGTGCGTTAATTATCTTATTAATAGGGAGGTATTGGACGTACTTTAAAAACCTATTAATAAGTACCAGGACCAAATCGTATGTTCATCCTTACCCATCTTTTAAGGGCGGGAGATCCGTAATAAAGTCCATAGCGTAATATCGCTATAGCTTACTAGTAGGGGGAACTAATTTAAGTAAACCCCATAGCTTATACCTTTGGATTTTATATACTTAACACTTCTTACAGTGGCTGATGTACTCCTTTACTTCCTGCTTAAGCTTTGGCCAGTAGTATTTATATTAAAGTAATTCCACTATCTTAGCTTAACCATAGTGGCCACCTAGAGGATTATCGTAATTCCTTATAAGGATCTTCTATTATAGATTTACTTCTTATAGCACCTAAACCTTACCATATCTACGTAGTAGGCCTATCAGGTCTAGTTCCCAAAAGTAACGCCTAGCAGCTTCCTTTCCGTTACGTTTCCGGTCTACTTCCGCATTAAAAATGGCATAGGAAGCGTCCCTCTGTTGCACCTTATAAATAAGATCCGTTAACCTTTCAAATAGTTCCTAGGTAAAAGCTGTTTCGCCTTATACTACTCCAAGTACAAGACTAGATAGTACTATAGATCTTGCAACTTCTTGGTGCGCGTACATTAGGAAGGCCGCTATAAGGTTAAAGTCCTTTAGTTATTATAGGGCTCTAAGTTCCAATTACTCTATAGCTTCGCTTTTGGTTTAAGGGGATAGCTTAGCAATTAGGGGTGGTATATCACCAGGTTCCGAACTTATATTAGGGATGTCCTGTCCAGGTATCTTCGGACCCTTATCAGCCACGGACCGGGTACCAGCCGGAATATTAGTAGAAGCTAATAGGGTTTACACCACCTAAGACTTAGTACGTAGAGCTATAGGTACTTAAGCATTTTACACCTAGAGCTTGTTCTGCAATGTAGGGAGTAAGATATCTATTATCTATTTTCCTTCTCCCGTTTTAAAGCCTTTGGCATAGTCTGGCCGTTGTAATGGTCTGTTAGTAGGGTTATTTTCCCCTAGTTTATATTCAATCTCAAAGTCAAATCGCGCGAGCTCCTTTGCCCATCTAACTTATCAAGGTATAAGCTCCTTTATAGTTATAAAGTAGCGTAGATTATAATAATCTGAGAGTATATAAGTGGTATGGCTTGCGTGCTCAAGGTAGTGTCACCACTATTTAAAGCAGTTAACTATGGCTAGTAGTTCCTTATCATGGGTATAATACCTAACTTTAGGTCCCTAGAATTTTCTGCTATAGAATACTACCGGTCTTTAGTAAAGCTAGGTAGTGTCCAGATACCTATTAAGTTATAATAGGATACCAGTAAGGGCAAAATTCAATATATTAGTAACCATTATTAGTGGCTAATCTAGGTTAAAATGCCGCAGTAGTAGAGCTTTTGTAAACTTTGCGCGTAGTTCCTAAAAGGCTTCCTATACCTTTCCAGGCTATATCCATGGTTTATACTACTTAATTGGTCCCTTCTTGGTTTTCTTCCTTCCTACCTTTAAGCTTTTTACTCCTTAGGCCGGGTTTTGGGAAGCTTTAGCAATATGGTTAGATAGGTATCAGGCAATATCCAAGTAGTCATAAATAAAGCGCCTATAGAAATTGGCAAAGCTTAGGAACACTTAAATATCCTAGTAGCTTTCTAGCTCTAGCCACTCTTAGATCATCTGCACCCATACTAGGTCCATAACTACACCTATAGGCGTTATAATGTAACCTAGGAACTCAACCTACTTGGTATTAAAGACATACTTTAACGCCTTAGCGTAGAGGCCCCAATTATCCAAACATTCTAGCACTTGGTGGACGTGTTACTTATACTAATCCTCGTCTTTTAAGTAGATCAGGATGTCGTCTAAATAGATAACATATATGCGGTCAACTAGTCCCCCTAAGGCTCTGTAAATATACGATTAGAATGTCGCAGGTGTATTGGCTAGCCCAAAAGGCATTACCATATACTTAAAGTGGCCGTATTAGGTCTTAAAAGCGGTCTTCCACTCATCCCCTTCTTTAATACAAAGCCTATAATAGGCGTCTTATAGATCCAGCTTTGTAAAGATCTTCGCCCTAGATAGTTAATCTAGCATTTTACTAACCAGTAGTAGTGGGTAACAGTTCTTAATTGTGACTTTATTAAGACCGCGATAGTCTACACATAGCCTTATAGTTCCATCCAGTTTTAGGATAAAGAGGATCAATACGCCTACTAGCAACTTACTAGACCGGATCCATCCCTTTTCCTATACACTATTAAGGTATTCCCGCAGGATCTCAAGCTCTTTGCGAGAGAGGTTGTAAATAGAAAGGTTTAGGGGTTATTTACCCTCTTCCAGATTAATTACATAATTATATTCTAAGTTCTGCGCTACAATTTTGGCTCACCTACCCAAGAATACCCTTAGTAAGTCCCTTAGGCCTAATAGAATATTTAACAAATCAGGGTCGCGTTCATCCTCTATATCATTATCAGGTAGGTCCCAGAGCTCCCTTAGGACGCTTATGGGTAGCGTCACACACTGTGGTGGTTATTCGTACATAGTTGCTACTATACGTTAAACCATTTTATGCGGTAGCCAATGGAGGGTAGGGAATTCTTTAACGCAGCGTTCAAAGTGCCATAGCATATTCTCCGTATATTGCTTAAGCCAGAGTAACCCGTGGCGGTAGAAGTATCTTATAAGATCTTCAAAATCGCCGCCTCCCTGCAGTATCTCCACGACCTGTCCGGCAGCTCCCCATAGGGTCTCCGTTATAGAGGGGTTATTACCTATGCTAGGCTCTATACCCATCTTGCTATAGAACAGGGGTTCAATCTAATACTCCTTTAGGTATAAAGCGTATACTATTTCACCTAGAGCCATATCTTCTAGAATATCTTTCAAGCTTGCTAGTAATATACGCCCTTCCAATTCTTCATCATTCCACTATTTAAAGGCTTCTATCTTAAAGCGTATCTTAGGATCTACTTCCACAAGCCAAGGGTATTTAAGAATAAGGTTATAGCCTTTAAAGTTAGCCACCCAGAAGGGTTACAGGCCGACCACCTTAATGCGATTATACATATTAGCTACTAACACTATAAGCTTATAGGCACTATATAGTTTAATCTAATGCTTATCCAGAAACCCTACAATAGGTTTCCGCTACCTTAGCAACAGAATAAGCTTATACTCTTTTACCAAATTATATTATATAAGATTGATTTCGGCGCCGCTATTATACAATACTTGGAACTAACGTACCTCACCTATAGGGAGTGCCATTTCCAGCTTAACAGCAATATAGAGAGTCTCTCCTTCCATATCTTGCCCTAGTTGCAGCCGGGAGAGGTCTATAACTAGGGCTTTTCTTTTTTTAGATCATTAGTGCGGTTATCGCCCTACTTATTTTTCCAATTAGGTTTTCCTCCAGAGAAGTTTTCTCTTGACTTTTCGGAGTATTCCCGTAAGGATGCCAAATAGGTATTAGGTTGGCCCTAGGAGTCTTTCCCATTACTTAAGGTCCCTAACTTTAACCATTCTAGGTTTCTCTTTAAAAACGGCTTCTTTAGAGCTTAGGTCTACCCTACATTGCTACTAGAGTACCCACGCTTCTAGTTACCCCCCAGCTTCTTACCAGAAGAGGTCTGGTTCCTTACTACATCCTTAGCATTTAGAACCGCTCGTTCAAAATCCACATATATAATAATCCGCAATAGGGCTCCCACACGCTTTATTTCATCACAAATTACTAGCTTAATTCTAGCCTAGATAAATCCAATCTTCTCCTTCTTATAGATACTACCGTCTTCGTTTTTAAAGGGCTCTAGATCCATCAATTAAGCGTAAGTTTCCACAAAGTTTATAAACTAACAGAAATTATGGCGGTCAAGCTATATCCCGTTCCAGAATAGTTCTGCATTATTATATTATACGACATACAGATCTTAAGTCCATTTCTTTAGGAAGGTTTACAGCTGCGGCTATATAGTAATTTGCTCTTTATTAAGCTAATTTAGTACAATCTAATTTAGGGATCGGTCTTTAATCTTGCTAATAATCTATTAAGTACGCTCTTTAGTATCATCTTGTATTATTAGCATCTCAAAGAAGTTATCCATTTCGCAAACCCAGTCGTCTAGCTATTAGGCGTTAGGTCTATAGCAGAGTTCTAGACTACTAGAGGCCTTAGCCAGTCAGTCTATATCCTTTTTCTATTTACTACGTAGATACCTCTCTAAGTCTTCCACACCTTCTTAGGTAGGTACTAGGTAGCCCCTAGAAGGCCCTTAGCCTTAACTAGGTTATAAAAGATTTTATCTAGCCTAGATCAAGCTCTACCAAATCTAGACCTACCCCTAAAGGTTTCTAATATATTTACCAATAGCTCCTTCCCGCATGGCTTCCAAGAGCCTTGCGGTAGCTTCCCAATATCCTCCTTAAAAAAAATCAGTGTGGGGCTCTTAACTTTCTAACCTTAGGCCTAGGGAAGCTCCGGCTATAGAGGTAGTATTAGTACTAGTAGCTAATACGGGTTTCCCTATAAGGTTCAAGTCTTAAGTCAGTAGTTAGGTTGGATTACCTAAAGGGGTAGGCCCGCTTAGCTTATAAGCAGTCTGTGCGCCGCCACTATACTAATCATAGGCCGGTGGTCTTCCAGGAGGGTTCTAGTTGGGTCCCTAATTAGGCGCGTCAGTGTATTCCTCTGCTAGCATTTCTGATTTAAGGGAAGATCTTAGTATTGCCTCTAGCGCTTAATCTTCCAATTAGCCTAAGTAGGGCCAGAGGGGTTCCGGTTGCTTTCTAGCAGTGTTGTAACCGTTATAGAGGGTATCTACATTTTCCTTAGCGTTACCAGTAACCGTAGGTATGCAAGAGTCTTCAAGCTCTTAGTGCATCTAGGTATTAGGGCTCATTTAGCCATCTTACCTAGAGGTTTGTATTGTCGCAATCTCTCACTATTAGAGGGACCTTCCTGCCTTAGCGCGATGGCTTTCCATAAGGTATTCGTAGAGTTTCTGTTTAGGTCGTCGCAAGATTTTAAGGGAGGATAGTAGATGTAAACAAAAGATATAAACAAACAATCTGGTCCTTAAAGCCAGCTACCCTTCCAAATAGAGTAGGAAGGATTTAAATGTAAGGGGACTTTATAGACAGGGGGCTATAAGGACATAATTATAGAACAGGATAGATTAGTAAGAGAGACAAATCCTTAAGGAGGTAAGGCCTCAGGGATCGTAAAGACTATATACTACGGGCACGTGCCTCCAGCACGTGACCGGCGACCATCCGAGGGGCGTCCGGAGGTTGTCCTGAGGGCAACCCAAGGTGTCCGCAATAATATCCCTTACAATTAACTCTAATTATATTCTAAGATTTACTACAAGGAAGAGAACTATCTAGGTAGGGACTATAGTCCTTTAAATACACATCCATACTCCTAAGAAACCCTCCTTATACGTAAGGTATGTAAGGTATATATTATATATAGACGTTCCTTTTATATACTATATATACCGCGTATAACATTATATAACTTGCTTACTATTCCTTATTATATAGTTCTACTAGTTTTATCCTAGACCATACCTATATTAACTAACTAGCTTCTTCTAACCCTTCTCTAAGTAATTATAACATTATACTTAAAGCGTCCGTAATACTATCTCCCTTCTCTTTATCTTTGTTTTTAAAGATTCCTAATATTTCTAAGTTGTTTACTAGAGGTGTAATATCCGTCTAATTAATTTGGTTAATATCTTTACTTATTATACCTAAAGCTCCTTCTTCCTTATAAGCGCAACGCCGTGCTCGCACTATTGCTGCTATACTATTACTTAGTGAGATAATGCCGTCTCCATATTCTTATTATGTAAAAAAGGGGTTAGTTTATGTTACGCTAGCAAGTCCCTTGTCTTAGCAACCCTCTTTTTATTTAAAGTGCACTAAAGCAAACGTTTAATTATCCTATAACGTTTACTCTATTTCCAACACTAAGTATACGCGTCCTTTTACTCTTAATAGTCTTTAAGTACCCCTATTAATTGCTACTAGGGTCCTAGGTTTAATCTGCTGCTATAAAGCTTAATAATAAACTATTAGTCGCACTAGCTAAACTTCGCCATTCTTATAACGCTAAGAGAGAAGCTGCTAATGCTTAGCAACATACCCTTAACTCTTATTTGGCTATATCTACTTGGTTAATCCGTCTTAAGAAAGTTTATAAGAAGGTGCGTTCTAAGGAGTGAAAACTTATAAAATAAGGCCTTTAGGAACTTGGTAATAAAAAAACGGATTCTCTTCTATTAGAGAGGGAAACAACTCCAAATACCTTAGTAGCTGCTCCTCTTGGGTCCCCCTTAGGCAACTTGTTCCTTAGCAATCCTTCTTTATTAATACTACCTAACCCATTTTCTTCTAATACTCCTATACCTTTTCTATAGCGTTTTTTAAATTGTCTAGTGGTTCCTAGGTAGTCTTATTATAGCCTATCCACTTTACTTTATACTACGTTTTATTATTAATATTCTTATGTCTAATAATCTTTAAAACTTATTATTTGTCTTCCTCTTGTCCTCTATACGTATCTGCCTTATAAACTAGTAGTTTAACACCTCTATATACTGGCTCTAGCATTGCGATATGCTATATAGGGTAGATCTTTATTTTCTCTAGTAAGTTAAGTCTGTATGTAACTTCTAAGATCTTTACTTTAATTATAAATAGTCCTAGTCTAACATGGTCTAACTTCTTACTTAGTTATTAGCTCTTAAAATTTTTGTATAGTAGCTATACTTTATTTCCCTCCTTAAGATCTGGTCCCTTAGATCTCCTAGTATTATAGTACCTTTTTATTCTTTCTTGTACTAGCTTTACTGTTTCTTTAAGGTGATTATAAAGACTTATTAATATCTCTGTTCTTTCTTTAGCTGTGCCACCTATTTTCTTTATTTATTATGGCAATAACGATAACCTAGGCTTGTAGCCGTAATTTTCCTTAAAAGGTAATATGCCTATCCCTTTCTATAGTGTTGCATTATATATAAACTATATAACTGGTAATAACGATACCTAATTATTCTGTACATAATTAACGTAATGTCTTAGATACTGCTCTAGTGTCTAATTTAACTTTTCCGTTTGGCCGTCTATCTGTGGGTAATATGTAGTTAATATCGCTGCTTGAACCCCTTATTCTGCTAAGAATACTTCCTAGAATGCTGCTATAAATCTTAGATCTCTATCCAATATAACCTTTGTTAGTGCTCTGTGTCTTGTAAATACTTCTTTAATATAGATTCTAGCCACGTCTTCTGCTAATATTTCTTCTATATACGCTATAAAGTATTCCTACTTTGTTAGCTTGTCCACTATTACTAAGATTATATTGTAATCTTATCTGGTAATAGGATCCTTTAACTTTGGTAACTTTATAATAAAGTCCTATAATATAACCTCCTATGGTCTTTTTGGTATTTTAATAGGTTATAGCCCTCTATATGGCTTATGCCTTATTAGTTTATTTCTCTAGCAATCTAGATATTCCTTTATAACTTGTCTTGCTAGTCCCTAAATTCCTTAAATAATATACTTCTCTTAAAGTCTTAATACTAAGCCTGTAGCTCCGTTATGTCCCTATATTAGTCCCCTATAGAATAACTTAACAAACTCCTTAGCTATTGTTTTTGGAATATAAGTCGCTTCTCTATTCTTATATTGCATTAAGTCTGGATCCTCTGCCTATGCCTCTTAGATTCTTTGTGTCTAATTACTCTCTAGTAACTTATAAACCTAATTCTCTTTAGTTGCTGCGATTTTTAGATAATTATACCTAATTACTCTATCTTAATCCTTTTGCAGTAAAGCCCCTAATAGCTCCTCTTTATTTTATAACTCTGCCTTTCTACTAAGTATATCTGCTCTTGCATTTTTAGTTCCTTTAGTATGCTATATTTTAAAATAATACTCTATAAGCATCTCTGCCTATCTAGCTTGTCTTTAATTTAGTTCTTTTGTTATTAGGAACCCCGTTAGGTTCTTATAGTCCGTTTTAACTATAAATAGTTTCTCTATGCCTTATAAGAATGCTCTCCATTTTTTAAGTGCTGTAACTATATCTAATAACTCCTTATTGTAAATATCATAGTTTAGTTCTAGTGATGTTATCTTTTAACTATAGTACGCTACTGGATGCTATCCGTCTAGATGCTTTTATAGTAAGCACACTCCTAGTATAAAGTCTAATGCGTTTATTTCTACCACTATCTCTAATTTTAACTAATAGATTTTAAGGATTGGATTTTAGGTAAATAACTCCTTAAGTTCTTTAAACAACTTCTTTTGCTTATTACACCACGTCTATAGTTCCTTCTTTTTCGTAAGTCTTGTAAATAGCTTAATGTTTTTTAACTACTATGTAATAAACCTCCTATAGTAGTTGCAAAACCCTAGGAATAATCTTAACTGTGTAACATTCTCTAGTTCTTGCCAACTTACTATAGCTTTAACTTTCTTTAAGTCCATACTAATTTTTCCTAGTTTAATAATAAATCTAACAAAATTGGTCTTCCTGGTAAAAAACTTACATTTTTTAATTACTACTAGCATCTTTTCTTCTTATAGTCTCTTTAAGACCTACTTAATATGTTCTCCATATTCTTTCTTACTTATTAAGGTATTCTCCTAATACGCTATTAATTTGTTTTTGAAATATTACTAGTATATTTATAAGCCTAAACTGTATTACTAATGGCTTATATAGTCCTTCCTTTGACCTAAAGGCTGCCTTCTATTTATCGCCTTCCTTAATTCTGATTTAATGGTACGCCTACCTTAGGTCTATCTTTATAAAGATCTTTATATTGCCTATTCTGTCTTAGATTTTGCTAATTAAGGGTAAAGGATATCTATCCTTCTGTGTAATGCTATTTAACTATCTATAGTTAATGCACATCCTAAGTTTTCTGTTTTTCTTTAGAATGAATAATACTGGATATCCTACTAATAACTATAACGGTCTAATATATCCCTTTTATAAGTTCTTCTGGATAAACTCCTTAAGCGCTACTAACTTGGTTTTAGTAAGCTTGTAGATTAGAAAGAACTTTAGACTAGTTCCTAGCTCTAATTCTATCTTATAGTCCTATACTATATGCTTTAACAGCTTCTTACTTTCTAATAACTATAACTTTTTGCCATACTTATGGTATTTCTTTGGTATATAACTTAAGCCTTACTTAGTCTCTTTGTATATTACTCTAACTTAGTACCATACTAACTTGGTTTGCTATTGCACTTTGTATTATTAAGTATCCCTAATATTAACCTAACCTATAACCTAATTAATCTTTAGATTATATTCCTGTAACTAAGGTATTCCTAGTATTGCCTTATCCTTTCCTAATAGTAGGATATTAAAAGACATTCTAACTTATATCCCTTTAATAGTTAACTAAATAGGTCCTGTTTTAAGATTAATAATACCTCCTTGATAGGCTATCTAATCTCCTAAAATTATTATTAGTGGATATAGGTGTTCCTTTTATCTGTACGGCAACTCTATTTTTTCCACTACTATTAGTAATATGTGGTTCCTTATTGCTCTACTATCTACCAATGCTTTAAAATGCTAATCTTACTATTTAACTTGTAAATTTAGGTGTTTTCCTTAAATTCCTTTAAGGGTCTAAAGCTCTACTACTAGTTCCCTCTAGTTCTATAGGCCTCCCCTTTTTTTAACTGCTGGCTACTAGATTCTATTTATACTTAGTCCTCTTTTAGCTAATACTTAGTTCTTTTCTTTTTCTCTATATATTATAGATAGGTATTCTCTGGACAATTTTATCACTGCCATCTATTTAGGCATTTTTCTGTAAGGAATCTTCCTGGTTAAAGTGTTAGGTCCCCTTAACTCTGTACTTCTACTAGGTGCTATCTATATATATACTTAGCGTCTCTAAACCGTTTCTTGTCTAGTGCCTAATATATTCTTATAGGATACTTCTGGTTTTTATCCTTTGGTGCTCTATGTATATTATATATATTATCTATATAAGCTATCTATAATAGTGTATAATGCGCTAGGTAACTTAGGTTAACTCTTAGTTCATTTTCTACCTTAAGTTTAAACCTTTATTTGGCTAACCTAACTGTTGGTCTTTCGTTTGCGGGTATTAAGATTTATTATTTATTTCTCTAGTCCCTAGATCCCTCTTTTAGGTTCTATAATATTATAATTAACGCTTCTTTAATATAATTTATATGTTTTTCCGTAATGGGTTAGTTTTAGATAACTTTTTTATTTAGCTATATATAAAAGTCTTCCTATTTGTTATTATATTATTACCTATACCACTTTCTATATAGTTGGTTTAGTATATATGGTCTGTCTATAAGAAAGTACTGTATTATTGCTGCGTTATAATAACCCTTAGTATGTCTTTCTTTAAACCTGGTTAGAATCCCTAGATTCTCTTCTTATTTTAGTTTATCTAACTACTTTGCTCTAGGCGTCCCTGCCTTAGGCCTATTAGTAACTCTTTATACGGGTGCTTTGTCCCTAGTACGTCCTAGTGTAGCTGACCTTTGGTCTAGCTTTTGCTCTTACTATATAATAATTCTTTACCTAAACTTATCTATGCTTTTTTATTTTCTGCGTCTTACAGCTGGATCCTTGAAGTCGTTTTGCTTCTTAATTTTAGTATTAACTTTTTAATCTTTAGGCTAAACACTACGTTTACCTAGAAATAACGTTCTTACTTATTCTCTAAACTTATAGTTCTTAAACTTGCGTCTAATACTTATTTGTTTATCTCTAAACTAAGTTGCTACCCTTTCCCATTAGTTTTTATCTGTTGTAGGTTCTTAGATATATCTTATCTCGTCTTAAGAATCTTAAGCCTATAGCCTTTTGCCTTTATTAAGTGGTGAGCTAGCACTAGTAGTCGTCTGCTTGCTTAATTGTTTTTAGATATTACTCCTTCTATCTTATAAAGCGATGGATGTTATATTTAATGGTGTTATAATACCTATTACTAAACCGCGTTCTATGGTGGTCTTAGTCTCTGCTTCTGTTGCTTTATTAAGGTTTAGGTACCCCTAGTTAGCCTCCTTTTTTTCCTTATTACTGTTAATTAATAAGTACTCCGACTCTATTATTATTGTTACTAATCTTTATCCGTATATTGCTGTAATATCTTAATTTAGCTTATAAAGTTAATTTTATTCTTTATCTAACTGTCTAGTTCCTTTAAGCCCTCTTAACTCTGGCTCTTATAGCTAATAGCTTGCGCTATACTTAGCGTCTTTATAAATTTAGTATATATTGTTATAATAAAACGCAAAGTGTTTAATCGAACACTCCTTGGTCCCGCGCAATACGCCTATATCCGCATTATTATGCTCTAATAACCTAGTGCCCTTTACCGCATGGTTACTCTAACCACCTCTATAGTCTCTAGCAAAATAACCTTATTTTCCGTAATTTATGCAAGCTCCGTTTTTAAACCACTATTTTTGCTATAGAGTCTGCCTAAACGTCTTCTGTTAATAAGATCCTTAGTTTAGCCTTTGCTCCTTAGTCCTGTAATTACTTAATCCTTAACCTCTAGGTTTCTATGGTTTCTTATTCCACCTTTAGGATTCTTTAGTACCGCTTAAGTCTATTAGCTCTGGCCTACCATTCTATAGTTTACTACTTTGGCTTTATTAATGCGTGCTCTACGCCTTATACAACTATAGAACTCTATCTTACCCTTTCTTAGCTTGTTCCCTTTAATAGATCCTATTATTAATCTTTATTAATTAATCTATTAACTCTTATAGAGTTTCCGCATCTTTTATTAGGATAATTATGTCCTAGACTTTAGCCTTAAGTCCCTGTTTATACTGTACTATAAGCGCCCTATCGTTCTACTTAACTTGTGTCACAAGTATCTAAAACTATATTGTGTACTTAATTGCTAAAGTGCATTGTACTAGGTTCTGAAGTTTTCTTTCCGCTATAGTTATTGCTTCCGGGTCTCTAAATATCTATATTAGTCTTTCCATAAATCCGTTCTAGTTAGTAAATATAAACCGTACTTCCTAATTAGTAGTTATTATTCCGTTCGCTTAGATTTTGGTAAGGTAAGGTTTAAACCACTTAAGTGCTCTTCCTGTTAGGAATAATCCTGCGTATACTACTTAGTCTATAGGTGTTGCCAACTTTGCTCCTTCCTATATGACCTTAAAGTGTATTTGCGTAAGAAATCCTTTAAGCTTTAACTTCTCCCCTAAAAATCGTTTAATAGATGGTAACTTAATCTTAGCTGGTCTAATACTATTAAGCCGGTCTTTGAGTATTTAATTATTATCTATTATTTAATTAACCATTTCTTATAACTAACTTACCATAACTAGCTGCGAATCCGTATCTTCTATACTAGTGTCTCCTCCTATTCCTAAGGTCGTAGCTACTGTAGATGGTGTCGTGGCCGGTGCCCTTAACGGTGTCGTGACTTGCGCTTTGGGTGGTATATTATTTAACTTTATTAATACCGTAACCGTGGTAGTAAATGTGTAACGAAGCCTTATAGGAAATACTACGGTGGACTTGTTATTGGGCTGGGTATGTAGGTAAATAGGAAGTTAATAATATAACAGTAATAAATAATAACTGGTAGAGTGGTTGCCTAATAGATTAACTCTAATTATATTCTAAGATTTACTATAAGGAAGAGAACTATCTAGGTAGGGACTGTGGTCCTTTAAATATATATCCGTACTCCTAAGAAACCCTCCTTGTACGTAAGGTACGTAAGGTACATGTTATACATGGACGTTCCTTTTGTACACCGCGTATACCGCGTATAATATTATATAACTCGCTTACTATTCCTTATTATATGGTTCCACCAGTTCTATCCTAGACCGTGCCTATACTAACTAACTAGCTTCTTCCAACCCTTCTCTAAGTAGTCGTAACATTATACTTAAAGCGTCCGTAACACTTATATTCTATTTTCTATAAGTTGTCCTTCTAGTCTATATATTTAGTATAGCGTCTAATACTCCTTGCTATTCTTTATAGCTATATAGGGCCTAAGTTCCCTATAGGGAGCTCTATTAGCTTTTTACTAACTTTTTTAATCTCTAGTAACGTATACCATAAGCGAGCGGCCCACCCAAGCGAGTGGCCCACCTCAAAAACTCACCAAAAATTAGAAAAATCGCACCTTAGTATCTCGACAACCACGTAATAATAAATTCTAATAATTTAGATTTAGGCTTTTAT
>Ga0307507_10006862_pt1 | contig 17004 bp, 14 predicted proteins | sample 7_EM_MG_FD_207223 | JGI IMG/M metagenome (GOLD analysis project Ga0307507, IMG submission 207223) | Populus trichocarpa ectomycorrhiza microbial communities from riparian zone in the Pacific Northwest, United States - 7_EM | ecosystem: Host-associated > Plants > Roots > Unclassified | place...
ACAGCGGGCGGAACGCTCACCGGGAAAGGCGGGAAGATCAGCCGTTTCGTTCGCGTCGGCCACCGTGCTCATCAAGGCTCCTGGGTCGGTTCGGACGGGTTCTCACCGCTCTGGATCTCCGCCCTCATCCCGGCCAGCCAACTGCGCTCCGCGTCGATCCGGGCGATCCCGTGGTCGAGCGCCAGGCGGCTCCAACGCTCCACCCGCACGGATGCCAGCGCGGCGACACGGTCGCGGTTGCGGACCAGCACCCAGTCGCGGGCCTCCAGTACGCGGAGTTGTTCCTCGGGACTCAGCCAGGCGAAGTTCACCAGCCGCGCGTGGAACTCGCGCGACTGGTCCGTACCCCCTTCGGGGAGCTCGGCCAGCATGTCGTGCAGGACTTCCCGCCCGACGTCGGTGATCGAGTAGACGTGCCGCGGCGGCTTCGCCTCCTGTTCCTCCGCACTGCGCAGCACCGCCCCGCCGTCGACGAACTGACGCAGCCGTGGGTAGAGGGAGTTGTTCGACAAGGAGTGCCCCGTCGCCGCCTCCACCTCCCTGCGCAACTCGTATCCGTGACGCGGCCCGCGGGCCAGCTCGGCCAAAAGGAGGATGTCGATCCACATAGCAGTTACCGTAACCTAGGTCTCCGTAACCTAGCAATCAACACTCGCCCGACTCCGCCGAGAACGAGGACGAAAACCATGCATGTGGAAGTGGAACTCGACGAACCCAAGTGCGTCGCCGCCGGTCAGTGCGTCGTGGCCGCTCCGGAGGTGTTCGACCAGCGTGACGAGGACGGGGTCGCCGTCCTGCTCGACGACCGGCCCGGCCCGGATCTCCTCGACGGAGTGAAAGAAGCCGCGGCACTCTGTCCCGCGGCGGCGATCCGCCTGGTGGAGCGGTGAGGCGGATCGTGGTCGTCGGCGCCTCGGCCGCGGGCCTCGCGGCGACCGAGACGCTGCGCCGGGAGGGCTACGACGGGACGCTCACCCTCATCGGCGACGAACCCCACCATCCCTACGACCGTCCGCCCCTGTCCAAGCAGTTCCTCACCGGGCAGTGGGATACCGGACAGCTGGCCCTGCGCACCGGGGCCGACCTGGACGCTCTCGATCTCGATCTACGTCTGGGTGTCGCCGCGACCGGACTGGATCCGGCCACCCGGTCGGTGCGACTGTCGGACGGCTCGACGATGTCCTACGACGGCCTCGTCATCGCCACCGGAGTACGTCCCCGCCGACTGCCCGGCAAGGACACGCAGGTACTGCGGTCGCTCGACGACGCGCTGGCGCTGAGAGACCGGCTGGGTCCCGGGCGCCGGCTCGTCGTGGTCGGCGCCGGGTTCCTCGGCGCGGAGGCCGCAGCCGCCGCGGTGGGTCTCGGCGCCGACGTCACGCTGCTGGAACCCGCGCCGGTGCCCCTCGCGCACGTGGTGGGCACCGGGGTCGGTCGAGTCCTCTCCCGGGCCCATCTGGAACGGGGGGTGGAGTTGCGTACCGGAGTGACGGTGTCGGAGGCGACCGGCAACGAAGTGCTGCTGGCCGACGGCGAGGTGGTCGAGGGCGACGCGGTTCTGATCGCCGTCGGGTCTCGGCCCAACACCGAGTGGCTGGCCGGCAGCGGGCTCGCCCTGGAGGACGGAGTGGCGTGCGACGCGTACTGCGAGGCGGCCCCCGGGATCTACGCGGCCGGGGACGTGGCCCGCTGGTACAACCCGTTGTTCGCCACTCCGATGCGGATCGAGCACCGCACGAACGCCGCCGAACAGGGCATGGCCGCCGCCCGCAACCTGCTCGCCGCGCCGGAGGCGCGCAAGCCGTTCGCGCCGGTGCCGTACTTCTGGTCGGACCAGTACGACATGCGGATCCAGGCATACGGACATCTGCGCGGCCATGACGAAGTCGCCGTCGTGCAGGGCGACTTGACCGAGCGTCACTTCGCGGTGGCGTACCGGAAGGGCGACCGCCTGACCGGGGTCCTTGGCGTGGGCGTCACGCCGAAGGTGCTCCGAAGCTGGCGGCAGGCACTGGCCGCAGGCACCTCATGGCACGAAGCGGTGGCGAACGAGGCCTGCGCACCGCCCACCGCGGAATGCACCGCGACCGTACCGACGCGATGAGTCACCGCAGCACCCTCACCCCCTCAGCGTGGCCACCGGTTCCGGTCATGCACGACGTACGAGCGACATCGGCTCTTCCGCGCTCCTCCCCCACACTCCGGAGGCCTGACCCATGTCCTTTCCCTCGCCCCTGACATCCGAGGCCGAAGCCTCCGGCGGACGGAACGTGAACGTCCTGGTGGTGGTTCTCGCCTTCACCGGAATCGCCGTGGCACTGGTGCAGACGCTCATCATCCCGATCATCCCCCACCTTCCCGAGTACCTGCACGCCTCCGCCGCCGACGCCGCCTGGGCGCTCACCGCCACCCTGTTGTGCGGCGCCGTCGCCACCCCCGTGATGGGCCGCCTCGGCGACATGTACGGCAAGCGCCGCATGCTGCTCGTCGGCGTCGCCGTGCTGGTGGCGGGCTCCCTGGTCTGCGCGCTCAGCGAGTCGCTGACCACGATGATCGTCGGCCGTGCCATGCAGGGCCTGGCGAACGGGGTCATCCCGCTCGGCGTCAGCATCCTGCGTGACGAGGTACCCGCCGAGAAGCTGCCCGTGTCCACCGCCGTGATGCTCGGTTCCCTCGGTGTCGGCGGCGCCCTGGGCCTGCCCGCGTCCGCGATGATCGCCGACACGTTCGACTGGCACGTGCTGTTCTGGACCTCGGCCGCTCTCGGCTCGGTCGCTCTCCTGCTGGTTCTGCTGCTCGTGCCCGAGTCGAAAGCGCGCCCCGGCGGACGCGTCGACGTCCCGGGCGCCCTGGGCATGGGCATCGGCCTGGTCTGTCTGCTGCTCGGGGTGTCCAAGGGCGCCGACTGGGGCTGGGGCAGCGGCACCACACTCAGCGTCTTCGCGGTGGCCCTGATCGTCCTGCCGTCGTGGGGCTGGTTCGAACTGCGCACCCCGCAGCCCATGGTGGACCTGCGGGCCAGCTCGCGCACTCAGGTCCTGTTCACCCACCTCGCCGGAATCGCGTTCGGGTTCTCGCTGTTCGCGCTCAACCTGGTGCTGCCGCAGGTGCTCCAGCTGCCGAAGATCACGGGCTACGGGCTGGGCGAGTCACTGGCCACGGCGGGCCTGGCCATGGCCCCCCAGGGGCTGGTCATGATGGCTGTGGCCCCGTTCTCCGCCCGCGTCACCAGGACCCGGGGGCCGAAGACGACCCTGATGATCGGCGCCGTGGTCGTGGGCGTGGGCTACCTCCTCATCATGGTGCTGATGTCCGCCACCTGGACGCTGATCCTGGCCTCCTGCGTCGTCGCCATGGGAGTCGGCTTCGGCTACGCCGCACTGCCGACGCTCGTCATGGACTCCGTGCCCGCCTCCGAGACCGCCGCGGCCAACAGCCTCAACACCCTGATGCGGTCCATCGGCACCACCACCTCCAGTGCCGTGGCCGGTGTACTCCTCGCCCATATGACGATCGACTTCCACGGCGTGGAAGTACCGTCCGAGAACGGCCTGCGTGCCGTCCTGGCGATCGGCGTCGGTGCCGCCACCGTCGCTCTCGCCGTCGCCTCCTTCATCCCACGGCGCCGGCCCGAAGCCGCTCTCCCTCCGGCGAACGCCATTGCCGAGAAGGTCGGCCTGAGCCCTCTCCCCGACGTCGACTGAACCATCGCGGACCGATGCCGGCGGGAGCTGACGCCGGCATCGGCCATCTTCAGGACGGCCTCACCAAACCGGTGTCGTAGGCGAAAATGACGGCCTGCACCCGGTCGCGGGCTCCGATCTTGGCCAGGATCCGGCCGATGTGCGTCTTGATGGTCGACTCGGACAGGCAGAGGTCCTCGGCGATCTCACTGTTCGTCAGACCGGCCGCGATATCGGTCAGCACCTCGCGCTCGCGCTGGGTCAGCCCTGCCAGGCGCGGATCTTCGCCGGGGCCGCGCAGGGGGAGGTGCGTGGTGAAGACCTCCAGCAGGCGGCGGGTCATCGCGGGCGCGACCACCGCGTCACCACCCGCGACGGCCCGGATTCCCGCGAGGAGTTCGTCCGGGCGGGCGTCCTTGAGCAGGAAACCGCTCGCGCCCGCGCGCAGCGCGCCGTACGCGTACTCGTCCAGGTCGAAGGTGGTGAGCACGAGGACCCGGGAGCGGCCGCCGGAGGAGAGGATCTGACGTGTGGCCTCGATGCCGTCCATGCCGGGCATGCGGATGTCCATCAGCACCACGTCCGGGTGCAGCTCGGCCGTCCGGCGCACCGCCTCCGCGCCGTGTTCCGCCTCGCCGACCACGGTCGTCTCCGGGCTGCTGTTCAACAGCATCCGGAAGCCGATGCGCTGCAGCGGCTGGTCGTCGACGATCAGTACCGTGGTCACGGGCACTCCTGAACTCCGGTCCGGTCCTTGGGGGCCGAGCGGGCACGCCCCGCCTGCGGATCGGCCTTCGTCCGCCCGTCGTGGTTCATGGGCAGCACGGCCCGTACGGTCCAGCCGCCGGCCCGGCGTCGGGAGACGGCGTGGCCTCCCACGAGTGCGGCGCGCTCCCTCATGCCGATCAGGCCCTGCCCCGGGGTGCGGCTCCCGCCCGCACGGTCCGGTGTCGCCTCCTCCACCGGTGGGCCGGTGTCGTCGACCTGCACCACAACCTCGCCGGCACGGGGGTCCGCCGTCACAGTGACGCGCACGTGGGTGCGTGGTCCGGCGTGCTTGAGGCTGTTGGTCAGGGCCTCCTGGACGATCCGGTACACGGCGAGCTGAAGGCTCGCGCTGAGCGCGGAGAGGTCGCCCGAGGCGGTGTACGTGACGGTCGGCCCGGCCGTCCGGATCCGCTCGCACAGGGCGGCGAGTTGGGCAGTACCTGGCTGGGGGTGCAGTTCGGCGCCCGCAACGTCGTCGGGCAGTCCGACACGCAGCGCGCCGAGGGCACGGCGGAGTTCGCCCAGAGACGTACGCCCGGCCTCGGCGATCGTCCGCAGGACTTCCGGACCACGCTCCGGCTCCAGTTGGGCTTCGGCCGCACCCCCGTCGGCCAGACCGACGATCACCGCCAGGGTGTGTCCCACGATGTCGTGCAACTCGCGTGAGACTCGCGCGCGTTCATTGGCCGCGGCCAGCAACTCGCGTTGCTCGCGCTCGACTTCGAGGGTCGCCGCCCGCTCGGCCAGCGCGGCCAGTTGGGCCCGACGCATCCGGCCGGCCAGGCCGAGGGCCGCCGCCGCGGTGGCCGCGCACAGCACGAAGAACAGGGACACCCACGGCTGAGAGGCCAGCGGCTGGACCCGGAAGGCCAGCAGTGCGCACACCGGCGCCGTGGCGATCGCGATGTTCCGCAGCGCACGCGGCGAGGCGTAGCGACCGGCTCCGTACAGGGCGATCATCAGGCTGAGGTCGCTGCGCAGCGCCAGTCCCGCCGCCCACTGCACCGCGCAGATTCCGAGCACCACACCGAAGACCGCCAGCGGGGCGCGCCGACGCCACACCAAAGGCAGCGCCAGCGCCGCCGCGTTCATCACGACCACCCAGGCCGACACCCCCTGTACCCCGAACAGGCCGCGCTCCTCCTGATCGAAGAGGTCGGCGATCGCGGCGGCCAGAACGCCTGCCGCGAGCAGCGAGTCCAGCACCTGCGGACGGGCCCGGTCCGCGGCGCGCAGGCGGATCCAGCCACTGGCCAGCGGCTGGTCCCACACGGGTTCGGCTACGGAGTTCATGGTGCGGCCTCGGGCAGGGTCGGTGGAAAAGGGGTGCCGTCCTGTACGCCTGTCAGCTGTCGGAGTGCTTGACACGGTACGCCGCGCCCACCAGTACCGCCGTCACCCAGCCGAGCAGGACCCAGAGGCCTGTACCAGGGCTGAGCATCGTACTGTCCGTGTGCAGGGTGAAGATCGACTGTCCGGCGTTGGCCGGCAGGTACGGGGTCACGTCCGTCTTCCAGTTGCTGGGCAGCAGATCCAGCAGGACCGGCATCAGCATCAGCGCACCGACCAGCAGACAGATGCCGCCTGCCGCGGAGCGCACCAGCATGCCCAGTCCCGCGCCCAGCACGGCCACCAGCGCCAGGTAGAGGGCGGCACCGAACAGGCAGCGCAGCACGCCGGTGTCCGACAGGGTGAGCGCGATCGGCTTGCCGGACAGGAAGCCCGCGCCCGCCAGGAAGGAGGCGACCGCACCCGCCGCCCCGACCACGAACACCACGCCGAAGTAGATCAGGCACTTGGACCAGAGAACCGGCAGGCGTCGAGGCACCGCGGCGAAGGTGGAGCGGATCATGCCGGTGGTGTACTCCCCGGCCGTGGCCAGCACACCCAGGACACCCACCACGAGCTGGGCCAGGGTGATGCCGTCCAGTGACAGCGCGACCGCGTCGTGCTGGTCGGCATGGACCGGGTCGTACCGGTAGGCCGCCACCATGCCGATGACCACCGTGGCCAGCACGGCGACCGCGAGCGTGATCCAACTCGACCGCAGGGAGAGGAACTTCGACCATTCCGAGCGCAGCACTCTGGGGAAGGTCACCTTGTAGCGGGGGTGCGCGGCCATGCTCGCCGCAGGGGTGGATGTCGTCTGGACGCTGGTCATGCTGCGACACTCCCGTTCGTCTCCGTGTCGGTGCTGCTGCGGTATTCGACGGCGTCATGGGTCAGGGCCATGAACGCCTCCTCAAGGGAGACCGCCTGCTGGGTGAGGTCATAGAGAGCGATGCCCGCCTCGGCGGCCCTGCGGCCGATCTCGCGCGCGCTCAGCCCCGACACCTGAAGGGTCTCCGTGCCGACCTCGCCGGTGACCGTGACGTCGGGGCCGGCCAGCAACGCGCGCAGCCGCTCCGGGTCGGAGCTGACGACCTTCACGCTCTCGCCGCCCGCCTGCTCCACGAAGGACGCCACCGTCGTGTCGGCGAGCAGCCTGCCCCGGCCGACGATGACCAGGTTGGTCGCCGTCAGCGCCATCTCGCTCATCAGGTGCGAGGAGACGAAGACGGTGCGCCCTTCGGCGGCCAGGCCCTTGAGAAGAGTGCGGATCCACAGCACGCCCTCCGGGTCGAGACCGTTGACCGGCTCGTCCAGCATCACCGTCTGCGGGTCTCCCAACAGGGCCGCCGCGATGCCCAGACGTTGCCCCATGCCCAGCGAGAAGGAACCGGCACGCTTCTTCGCGACCTTGCCGAGGCCGGCGAGTTCGATCACCTCGTCCACCCGGCGGCGCGGAATGCCATGGGTGTACGCGAGGGAGAGGAGGTGGCTGTAGGCGGAGCGGCCGGGGTGGACGGACCTGGCCTCCAAGAGTGCGCCGACCTCCTGCAGGGGCGCGGTGTGCTGGGCGTAGTGCTTGCCGTTGACTGTCACATGGCCGCTGGTGGGCGCGTCGAGACCGATGATCATCCGCATGGTCGTCGACTTCCCCGCCCCGTTGGGACCGAGGAAGCCCGTCACCACACCCGGATCGACGGTGAAGTCCAGGTCGTCGACGGCCGTCTTGTCGCCGTAGCGTTTCACGACGTGATGGATCTCTATCATCGGCGGGTTTCCCTCCACGATCTCGACCGGGTGCGCCGGGGATCCCGGCGGCCCTGCCAAGAACGCTAGGTGTGCCGCGACTTCCGCCGACGGCACCACGATGCCGACCCGATCACCGTCGTTCGTCCTGCGGTACTAAGCGCCGTCGTCCGGGAGTAGCACGCGGTGCGCCGGTCGCATGTCCGCGCAAGTGAGCCTCAGTACGGGCCCGGACCGACACTGCTCCGGCCACTCACCTCTCGCTCGGCGACGGGGAGGGTGGCAACGGTGAGCGACGGCCGGGATGGCCGACCAATGATCATCCGGCCGGCCATCCAGCGGGGGTGCGGAGGTGGCGGGGCTACGCCGTCGTCAGGGGCAGCGCGGCGAAGGCGTGGTGTTCCCAGATTCGGCGGGCGGCCTCCTCCGGGTACGCGGTCACCGTCGGTTCGGTGTCGAGGAGTTGGACGAGGCGGCGCTCGGGATCGTACGCGGGCCAGCCCGGGTCACCTGTGGCGGCGAAAGCCGTCCACGCGGAGCGGAAGCGCGCGGAGAGCGCCTCGGTCTCCGGCGAGGGGACGGGTCCCGTCAGCATGGCGCCAAGACCGCCGTAGACGCCGAACGTCAACGGCACATCGAGTCCGTGACAGGCACCCAGGGCACCGCCGTTGGCGGGCGCGGCCCAGGTGAGTTCGTACACGTGCGCCCGGCCACCGCCGGCCACCTGCGCCTCCGCCAGGTGCAGCGACGGCATCCGGAACAACCAGTCCGACTGCACCAGTTCGAACAGATACTCCGCCGAAGCATCCGGAAACGCGCCACGGTAGGCCGACTCACTCTCCGGCCCGGGTCCGAACAGGCCCAACACCATCGAGGCCAGCCCCTCGTCCACCTGGCCGAGCAGCCCGCCCAGCATCAGGAAGAGGCGGTATTCGTCCCGGTTGTGCCCGGCGATCAGCTCCACGTCCCGCGCGGCACCGCTCGCGAGGGCCTGCCACGGGGTGGTGGGCAGGACATCGCCGTCGACAACGGGCGAGAACGGGGTCGGGGTCAGAGCGACCGGACCCCAGCGCTCGACGTATCCGCGCATCCGGCCGGTCAGTTCGGCTCCTGCCTCGGGCAGCTTGCGTGGATCCACACCGGACAGATCAGCGACCGTCGGACGCAGCCCCAGCCCACCGGCCAGCGCCTCGGCGATGTCACCGGCCAGCGCGGAGGAGAAGAACGTGCCAGGCACACTCTGGGTGATCGCCCGCCGGAACAGCCCCCGCGCCCGCGGCATGGCCATCAGGGCGGCGATGGACCCGGCACCCGCGGACTCGCCGAAGACGGTGACCTGCTCGGGGTCGCCACCGAAGTCGGTGATGTTCTCGCGCACCCACTCCAGGGCGGCGACCTGGTCGAGCAGGCCACGGTTCGCGGGCGCGCCCTCGATCAGGGCGAACCCCTCGATGCCGACTCGGTAGTTGAGCGTGACCACGACCAACTCGCCGTCACGCGAGAGGCGACTGCCGTCATAGGCCGGGTCGTCGGCAGAGCCGAACTTGTACGCGCCACCGTAGATCCACACCATCACCGGCCGTCGTGCGGCCGGGTCCGACTCCGGCGTCCACACGTTGACCGTCAGCCAGTCGTCACCGGCCGGAAGTCCGGCGGGAGCCTCGGGCTCGGGACCCGCCTGCTCCTGCGGAGGAGGCGGACCGAACGCGAACGCCTCCCGCACACCGTCCCAGCCGTGCACGGGTCGAGGCGCCGCGAAGCGCGCCGCACCGACCGGCGGCTGCGCGAACGGGATACCCCGGAACACCTCCAGGCCACCCTCGCGACGACCGCGGACCGCGCCCGCCACCGTCCTGGCCTCCGGAAACTCGCTACTGCTCATCGACGACTCCTCAAAGGACCGGCCACCGCTCCAGATTTCGGTGAATCATATTTCACTAGACGAACTCATTTGTCGACGAGTTCGCACTTCGAACCCCCGGCGAGATCCGCCAAGAGGAGGATTCCGATCCGCATGCAGCACGGTTACAGTGACCTACGTTCTCGTAACCTAAGGCACCGTAACCCTTCACATGCCCCCCCACACACACAGGAGTATCGATGAGCACTCCGACCGGAGCTCACATCACCGTCGACCTCCCTTCCTTTCCCGGCGCACGCCCCTCCGGCTGCCCCTTCGACCCTCCGGCCGAGTACACACAGTGGCGCCTCGACGCGGGGTTACAGCGTGTGCTGACATCGCACGGCAGGACCGCCTGGGCGGTGAGCCGGTACGAGGACGCCAAAATGGCGCTGAGTGATCCGCGGATCAGCGCGGACGTCCGTCGGTATCCCGTGATGGCGCCAAGCGCTCAGGACACGAAGATGCCGCCGGCGTTCCCGCGCCAGGACGATCCCGAGCACGCCCGCACCCGCCGGATGCTCACCGGCGAGTTCACGGTCAAGCGCATGGAGGCAATGCGGCCGCAGCTTCGGGACCTCGTCGACCGCATCCTCGACCAGATGATCGCCGAGGGGCGACAGCCGACCGACCTCGTGCGCGCCTACGCGCTGCCCGTACCCTCGCTGGCGATCTCACTGCTGCTCGGGGTGCCGTACGAGAACCACGCGTTCTTCCAGGAGCACGCCGCCACCCTCGCTCGTCTCGACGCGAAGGAGGACGAAAGGACGGCGGCGCGGCGGGCGCTCTTCGACTTCATCGTGGCGCTGGTGAAGCACAAGGAGAGCGAACCGGGCGACGACCTCATCAGCCGACTGCTCGCGGAACGCGTCGCCACCGGAGAGCTGAGCCACGAGGAAGTGGCCATGATCGCCCAGATCCTGCTGCACGCCGGGCACGAGACCACGGCCAACATGATCGGTCTGGGCACTCTGGCCCTGTTGCGCAATCCCCACCAGGCCGCCCGGATCCGCGACACCGACGACCCAGGGGTGGTCGCGAGCGCCGTCGACGAGCTCCTGCGCTATCTGACCATCGCCCAGGACATGGTGTGGCGGGTGGCGATCGAGGACCTCACCATCGGCGGTCAACTCGTGCGCGCCGGGGACCTGTTGACCATCAGTCTCCCCGCCGCCAACCGGGACACCTTCTTCCGGAACCCCGACGACCTCGACATCGGCCGCAACTCCCGCGGCCACCTCGCCTTCGGGCACGGCATCCACCAGTGCCTCGGTCAGTCCCTGGCCCGCGTCGAACTGCAGGAGGCGTTCCCGGCGCTGCTGCGCGCGCTGCCGGACCTTCGCCTTGCGGTGCCGCCGGATGAGGTCAAGTACCGGCACGACATGGCCACCTTCGGGGTCCACGAACTGCCCGTCACCTGGTGACCTGAGCCGCAGCGCCTCCCGGCGCGAGAGTTTCCCATGATCGCCCATTCCGTACGGCCGTCGTAGGCGGCTCCCCCACACGGAGGCCTGATCCATGTCACCCACACGTCCCGGACCCACCGACACCGGGCGATCCGCCCACTTACGCACGAACACCCTGGTGGCGGTTCTCGCCTTCGCCGGGATCACGGACGCTCTGACGCAGGCCCTGGTCTTCCCGATCGTCCCCCGCCTCCCGCAGTACCTGAACGCCCCGGCGTCGGACACCGCCTGGACCGTCACCGTCATCCTGCTGTGCGGTGCCGTCGCCACACCGGTGATGGGGCGGCTCGGCGACATGTACGGCAAGCGCCGCATACTCCTGGTCAACATGGGACTACTGGTGGCCGGCTCGGTGATCTGCGCCTTGAGCGACTCCCTCACCCCGATGATCCTCGGCCGCGCGCTGCAGGGCCTGGCGAACGGGATCATCCCCCTCGGCGTCAGCATCCTCCGTGAGGAGACGTCCGCGGCGCGACTCCCCATGGCGACCGCCGTGATGCTCGGCTCCCTCGGAGTCGGCGCGGCCGTGGGTCTGCCCACTGCCGCGCTCATCGCCGACAGGATCGACTGGCACCTGCTGTTCTGGATCGGTGGCGCTCTCGCGGCCGTCGCCACCCTGTTCGTCGTACGGTACGTACCCGAATCGAAGGTACGCACGGGCGGACGCGTCGACGTCACCGGCACCGTCGGCCTGGCGACCGGCCTGGCATGCCTGCTCCTCGCGGTCTCCAAAGGCGAGGACTGGGGCTGGGGCAGTGGCACCACGCTGGTGCTCTTCGCCGTGGCCGGGATCGTCCTGCCGCTGTGGGGTTGGTTCGAACTCCGCACCCCGCGCCCCATGGTGGACCTGCGCACCGCGGCGCACCCCCAGGTGCTCTTCACCAACCTGGCGGCAGTGGCGATCGGTTTCACACTCCTGGCCATGCAACTGGTCCTGCCGCAGGTCCTCCAGCTGCCGGAGGCCACCGGCTACGGGCTCGGCACCACCCTGGTCGTCACGGGCCTGGCCCTGGCCCCGCAGGGGTTGATGCTGATGGCCGCCTCCCCGCTCTCCGCCCGCGTCACCCGGACCAAGGGGCCGAAGTTCACCCTTATGCTCGGCTCCACGATCATCGGGCTCGGCTACCTCCTCAGCATCGTGATGATGTCCGAGGTCTGGCAGCTCATCGTCGCCTCCTGCATCGTCAGCGTTGGTACCGGCCTCGCCTACGCCGCGCTGCCCACGCTCATCATGGGCGCGGTACCCCTGTCCGAGACCGCGGCCGCCACAAGCCTCAACACGCTGATGCGGGCCATCGGCAACACGGTCGCCAGTGCCGTGGCAGGCATGGTCATCGCCCACATGACCACCGGCTTCCACGGTGTCGAACTGCCCTCGGAGAGCGGGCTGCGGACGGTGCTGGCGATAGGTGTCGCCGCAGCGGCCGTGGCCTTCGCCGTCGCGGCCCTCATCCCCCGCCCGCGGTCGACGGATGCCGCTCCGGGCTCCCGCCCCGTCGTGGAGACGGTCGCGGGCAGGCCGACCTCTGAAACCTGACGGCCGAAGCCAACCGAAACGCACCACGACCGACCGATCACTCAGGCCGGGGCAGCTACCGGAACGGCACGTCCTCGGCAGGGACAAGCAGGGAGGGTGCCGTCTCCGGCAGGCGCCAGAGAACGGGCAGGGCCACGAGAGCGACGCCGGCGACCATGATCCCGGGGACAAGACGCCATCCGGTGCCGTCGATCAGAGCCTGGGAGGCATACGGTGTCAGACCGCCGAAGATCGTCGTAGCGACCGTTGCCACGGCGAGCCCGCTGAGTCGGCCGGCGACCGGGAACTGCTCCGGGGCGGACGAGGCGCCCACGGCGCTGACACCGCCCGCCACGAGTGCCAGGACCACGGCTCCGACGAGGGCGAGCACGGCATGTCCGCGGGTCATGAACGCGAACATCGCCACCGGCAGGACCAGCGACAGAACACCGAAGACCACGAGCGTGGGCCGCCGCCCGAGACGGTCGGCCATCACACCGGCGAAGGGCGTGATGACGATGACGGCGGCGGAGGCGAGTGTCGCCAGCCACAGGGCATCGCCTTCCGCGAACCCACCCACGGACGTCAGATACGTGGGGACGTAGGTGATCCCCACGTAGTAGGTGATGGACCCCAGCGCGGAGATCGTGAACGTCCGGTACAGCGCCGGGCGTTGGGTTCGCAACGTCTGCCTGAGCGGGCCGCGGTCGGCGCCGTGCGCCTGCTGGAGCTGCTCGAACGCCGGCGACTCCTGCATGGTGGAGCGAGCGATCAAGGTACCCGCCGCGAGCAGGGCGCCGAAGAGGAACGGGATGCGCCAACCCCAGGAGTCCAGCGCCGGGCCGCTGGTCAGCGCGGTGGTCAGCGCGGCTACGCCGACTGCGAGCAGCGCGCCGACCTCGCTGGCGGCGGAGGCCAGGGACGCGACCAGGCCGCGCCGCCGGGGAGGGGCGCCTTCGACGAGGTAGGTCATGACGCCGGTGTACTCGCCGCCCACCGAGAAGCCCATGACGCAACGCAGCAGCAACAGCAGCACGCCCGCTGTGGAACCGACCTGCTCGCGCGTGGGCAGCAGGGCCGTGACCAGCATGGCCACCGTCATGACGGACATCGAGGCCAGCAGGACCTTGCGCCGCCCCAGCCGGTCTCCGACGTGACCGAAGACCAGCGCGCCGAACGGGCGCATCACGTAGGCGATGGCGAAGACCGCGAGTGCGGTGAGGACGGACGAGGCTCCCGAGCCGAAGAACACCCGGGACAGCACGGTGGTCATGAACAGGTACAGCGTGAAGTCGTACCACTCGACCACAGTCGAGAACGCCGCGACCGCCATGGAGGAACGCGGCAGCCCGGCTGCGTGGCCCTCGTCGCGTGGCAGAGCGGGCGAGGTCACCGGCGGAATTGCGGCGGAGGAGGAATGAAGGTCCATGGTTCGGGGCTCTCGGGGAGGTCGGCGGCGTCCCGGACGGGGCGCGCCTGCGCGGACGAGCTGAGCTGCGGGACGTGCGGGCCTCGACGGTGAGGCGAGCCGCCATCGACCGTAACATCGATTCGATGTGGATATCGATTCGATGACACCTGTGAGAAGATGGCCCCATGCTGGAACTCGCGATACTGGGCTTCCTGGCCGAGGGCCCCCTACCGGGTCATGAGCTGCGCCGACGCGTCTCGGACCTGACCGGCTACACCCGGCCGGTCAGTGACGGCACCCTCTACCCGGCCATCAACCGCCTCGCGAAGGCGGGCCTGCTGGAACGGCGGGCCGATCCGCGCGCGGGCGCGGGCCGCTACATGCTCAGCCTGACCGAGGCAGGCCGCGCCGACATGCTGGAGCGCCTGCGCAAGCCGGCCGACCACGAGATCACCGACTTCACCCGCTTCTACACGGTGCTCTCCTTCCTCTCGCACCTCCCTGACATCGCCGAACAGCACGCGGTACTGCGCCGCCGCCTGGCGTTCCTGGAGGAGCCGGTGAGCTTCTTCTACGACGGTGACCGGCCCCTGCGCGCCGAGGAGGTCGCCGACCCCTACCGGCGCGGCCTGCTCCTCACCGCCCGCGCGACCAGCCGCGCCGAACGCGCCTGGCTCCGCGAGGTCCTGGACGAACAACCGCCTGAGAACCCCTGAAAGACCCCGGAGGCACATCCATGCTCGCGTCCTGGTACGACCGGCAGGGCTCCGCCGCCCATGTCCTGCACGTCGGTGAACTGCCCGACCCCCACCCCGGCCCCGGCGAGGTGCGGGTCCGCGTGACCGTCTCGGGCGTCAATCCCGGCGACACCAAGAAGCGGCGTGGCTGGCTGGGCTCCTCGATGCCGTATCCGAGGGTCGTCCCGCACAGCGACGCCGCCGGCGTCATCGACGAAGTGGGCGACGGCATCGACGCCCACCGCGTGGGAGAGCGGGTGTGGGTGTACGGCGCGCAGTCCTACCGGCCCTTCGGCACCGCCGCCCAGTACACCGTCGTACCTGATCAGCAGGCTGTACGTCTCCCCGACCACCTCGCCGACGAGCTCGGCGCGAGTCTGGGCATCCCCGGCATCACCGCCCACCGCGCCGTTTTCGCGGACGGCCCGGTCGACGGCCGGATCGTCCTCGTCCACGGTGTGCTCGGCGGCGTCGGCTCCCTGGCCGCCCAGCTCGCCCGCTGGGGCGGCGCCACCGTCATCGGCACCGTCCGCCGTGGCGACGACCTCGCCCACGTCGACGCGACCGCCGTCTCCCACGCCGTCGCCCTGGATTCGGCCGACCCGGCGGCAGCGATCCGCTCGTACGCGCCGGGCGGTGTCCACCGCGTCGTCGAGGTGTCCCTGTCGGCCAACGCCGACCTCGACAACGCGGTCACCGCGCTCGACGCCGTCATCGCCGCCTACGGCACCCACGCCGACCGTACGGAACTCCCCTTCTGGCCCCTGCTGTTCAACAACGTCACCCTGCGGCTGCTCGGCAGTGACGACTTCCCCGCCGTGGCGAAGCGACAGGCCGCACGTGATCTGACCGCGGCCGCCGCGGCCGGCGCCCTCACCGTCGACGTCTCGGACCACTACCCGCTGGAGGACATCGCCAAGGCCCACGAACGGGTCGACGCGGGCGGGCGGGGCAGGGTGGTGGTCACCGTCCCCGGCTGACCGGAGCACGGCCGATGGCCGCGTTTTCAGGAGAGGGGCATTAGTCCTGCGGTACTAATCGGGGCCTGCCGATTCGGTGCCACAGGGGGCAGGGAGCGCGGAAAACCGCACCTAGCTTGAGATCAAGGGTCGATCAGGCCCTGCTCACGTAATGATCTCTTCTCCTGGTGGGAGTACCCCGTGGCCACCTTCCTCTATCGACTGGGACGGCTCGCCTTCCGGCGACGACGCCTGTTCCTCATGTTGTGGATCGCCGTCCTGGCCGCCGTAGGCATCGGCGCCATGAGTTCCACCGGCTCCACCTCGGACAGCTTCACGCTGCCCGGCACGCAGTCCCAGAAGGCCATCGACCTGCTGCAGAAGGAGTTCCCGCAGGCCTCCGCCTCCGGCGCCACCGCCCGGGTCGTCTTCGAGGCCCCTTCCGGCCAGAAGCTCACCTCCGCCGCCAACAAGGCGGAAATCACCTCGCTGGTGGCCGAGTTGAAGGCGTCGCCGCAGGTGGCGAGCGTCGCCGACCCGTTCACCAGTGGTCTGGTCAGCAAGTCGGGCTCCATCGCCTACACGCAGGTGTCCTACAAGGTCGCCAAGTCCGACGTCAGCAGCGCCGCGCACGAGGTCCTGAACAAGGTCGCCGCGGAGGGTGAGAAGGCCGGGCTGACGGTCAGCATGGGTGGTGACGCGGTCGAGGACAAGGCGGCCAGCAAGGCTGCCGAACTGATCGGTCTCGCGGTCGCCGCGGTCGTTCTGGTGATCACCTTCGGCTCGCTGATCGCGGCGGGCCTCCCGCTGCTGACCGCCATCCTCGGCGTGGGCGTGGCCGTCATGTGCATCACCATCGCCACCTCGTTCGTGGACATGGCTTCGGCCGCCTCGACGCTGGCTCTGATGCTGGGTCTGGCGGTCGCCATCGACTACGCCTTGTTCATCGTCTCCCGCTACCGCAACGAGATCCGCGACGGCCATGATCCGGAAGAAGCCGCCGGGCGGGCCCTGGGCACCGCTGGATCCGCCGTCGTCTTCGCCGGCCTCACCGTGATCATCGCGTTGGCGGGTCTGAGCGTCATCGGCATCAAGATGCTCACCTCGATGGGCCTGGCCTCCGCCTTCGCGGTCGCTGTCGCCGTGCTCATCGCACTGACCCTGCTGCCAGCGATGCTGGGCTTCACCGGGACGCGGATCATGAAGGCCAAGCTCCTCAGCCGCCGGATGCACGCCCTGGAAGAGCGCGGCGAGGGCGAGGCGATGGGTGTGCGCTGGGCGCGCTTCGTCACCCGCAACCCGGTCAAGGTCCTCGCCGTCGCGGTGATCGGCCTGGGCCTGCTGACCATCCCTGCCATGTCGCTGCGCCTGGCCCTGCCCGACGACTCCATGAAGTCCCCCGACAGCACCCAGCGCGTCGCCTACGACACCCTCAGCAAGGGCTTCGGTCCCGGCTTCAACGGTCCTCTGACCGTGGTGGTCGACGCCC
>Ga0307507_10006863_pt1 | contig 17004 bp, 18 predicted proteins | sample 7_EM_MG_FD_207223 | JGI IMG/M metagenome (GOLD analysis project Ga0307507, IMG submission 207223) | Populus trichocarpa ectomycorrhiza microbial communities from riparian zone in the Pacific Northwest, United States - 7_EM | ecosystem: Host-associated > Plants > Roots > Unclassified | place...
CTCACATTATGAAGACTTAGACTACCATATTATCGTGAGGGTGTGTCAGTCCCGTGAATAATAGGTCAGTCTAGAGTACACGTAGCCGACTAATGCCAACGTAGTAATATCTCTTCACCGAACCATACATGAAGCGGCCAACTTCAAAGGTGTCAGACCATTCAATGCGCAAGAGTCCGTCACTGTCTGCGCATCAGGTTTCCGAACTGACCTGTGGCAGCAATCGCTCGAATAGCAATTTGCGCTCACTATCTTATGTTCGTACTGACTGGTTCTGAGCGGGCCCGGAGGTCTCCGCTATGTGTTTTCTGGTATCGTCCTGCAATATTTTACTTAAGTGTTTTTATTCTGATTCCGTCCGTCATCTTAGGGAACTCTCGTTCCTACCCTATGGGCATCCTAAAACGGGAACGCACACTTAAATCTCTCAGACGTCTTCGCGCTATTATCGCCGTCATTATATGACTTATTACATAATTATATTTTTAACTAATAATAACTATAGCGTGGCTGTGAATCGAACACGTGACCTTATAGTCGGAGGCACGTGACTATCATCTTAAGCTAGACCTAGATGTATCTCTTGTACTTTGTTCTTTGACTGATTGGTACGCAGGGGTCTGTGCGTGAGCCTTATGGATCGGCATTCTTGGTATGCCTAACAGGTTCACTGGCATGCTCAACCCCTAGACCGTTGGGGCACTCTTATATAGAGGTCCTTCCCACAACCCTAGTCATATGTGACTCATGAGTCACACGATGCATGACTAATAATTAGTCAATATGTGAAATCCATCAGCTGACTCCTATGAGTCAACTGCGCCATCTACCAAAATCAATCATAACTCAAATAACTGATTATGTACTCAAAGGGGTCACATGCGTGAAACCCATAACTCATAACTATGAGTTATGTGCAAAATATATAAACCACATTACCATGAACGTGAGTCATGTCAAAACAACAACCAATTATAACAAACTAATAACACACTATTGCATCATCATGTGAAACCCTCCAAGTCAACTGATCTCAAGTCAGGTGAAACCAAGTCGTTGCTTAGTTACCATTTGTGAGATGAAAACTATGAGATGCATGGAGCGCAGTTACAGTCAACCTAAAAGATTGAGGTTCTGATAATACTTCATAATTATTGAATCACGAAAAATAAGACTGAGAAGATTCTGTAGCAGACAATGTCTACAGATACAGAGGCTTGCTTCAACATTCCTGCTAGTACAATTTGTAATTGGAATTAGTCAAAGTATATTAATATGCTTGTTTCTCAAGGATTAGCTAGCTATAGGGGTACATATATTATACTATATTACTTGTAGCTAAAGTGGGAAGAACAATTATTTACAAAGTTCTTAGGGGGATGGGATGAAGGGAAGAGGACAAGGTGAGGATGGTTTCGGCAACTGGCAACATGATTATATATCGAGAGTTATACACAGATACCCTACATCATTTTCAATTTTCAGCAGATTGGTTCAACAGATTCCTTAAATGATACTGTATCACTATTTGTTTACCACCAGTCAAGTCTCTAAGATTCCTGAGGAATTTCAGAACTATATCCTTAGCTGGCTTAGCTTCAAATGTTGAAATTTCTTACCCCACTATTGCTCAGAAAAGGCATATCTTATCACTAATATGGGTTGGTTGTGATTTAGTCAGATTTGCAATATCATAATAGATAAGATGCTAATTTCAATTGAATTTCTGAGTGGAAGGACCTATGAGCTGAAAGGAGGGAAGACTGTTTAGGCCCAACAAATAAGAGGAGGATGAGATAAGAGGCAAGGCACATTAATACTCTATATATTTGCTAATGAGCTTCCCTGAATCAAGTCTGAGCTCATCTTCCATATGGTAACTGGAGCACAAGTATGGCGAAAAGAGGAGGCCCTTTATGACAAGCTTGTTACGATTGAATTTAATCCTACTTCATACAATAACAAAGCACTATTCTTGCACTGGATAGAGAAAGAGCTTATTAAGCTTGAAAATTAGAAAGATAAAAGATTGCTAGCTATTGATGCAGCTGAGTTTCACAACATGAAAAAGATTTTTAGTATCTTACAGGAGAATTCAATAATTCCAAGCATAATGTCACCTGGCTGCACTGGGCTCATTCAACCTTTAAATATCTCTATTAATAAATCTTTCAAGGAGCTATTGCGTGACTAGGTTGATAGTTATGTTGAATTGAAAGAGCATACAGGCAAGGAAACATGATTAGAAGAAGACTGACGTGTCATGACTACTATATGTGTCAGTCAGGCCTGGAAGCAGCTTTGTCATAAGTCCCATCAGTTAATTATTACCTCTTTCTAGAACCTTGGTCTTTCTTTATATTACAATAAAAGCGAAGACTATGAGGTTAGTATAAAACATCCAGCTATGGGCAAGTAGGAAATATGCAGGAGGAATCAAATACGGGAAATATTTGGGAGAAGGAGCGATCACTGTAACCGCCTCCTGGGTCGTGGTGGGAATCGATAGAGTAACAATACTATCTCTATACCAAAGTGTGATGTCTAACAAGATTAGATACTGGAGACTTGGACTAAGTTGTTGTAACAACTTGAAACTTCTTACTATATGGCAACTACCAAGTAGTTCCTAACAGCTAAGTATGTTTGGTCTTTAATGGATTCTCGAAGCAAACTGAAGAAGTAACTGTTCAACCAAGTATATTGAAAACTCTGTCAAATACACTATAATGGCTATAGGAAAAAATGAGAAAGAGAGTTTCTCTCATATGGAATCTTTGTAATAGGGCACTAATGTATTAGTTAATAACCTATATTAATGTAAATTGCCTATAGATTATTGGTAGTTAATCTAGTCTTATGAGCTATTATCTTTTGATAACCTTCAAGTTATCCCACTATAAATATAGAGAATAAAAATTTAGCCCTTATTTGGCACACAAGAAAAACACCATTTTTCTCACTTACATAGTGTTTTTTCTTCATATATTTATAAATAAAGGTGGGTTATTTGGTATGTAAATCAAAATGGTATTTGTTTGATCTAACTTTATTTTTTTATTTTTAGGGTTTGGACTGTATTATATATAAAGGGTAAGAAAGAGAGATTTTTTATACACTATATGTGTGAAATGTTAAAGAAGTAGCAGTCATATGTGAAAAAAAACAGATGTAGGGTAATAAAAGCAGCTACTCAGCTGAGATTTAGGAGGTTTATCCTAATATTTTAAGAATTTTACCTTGGTTTTCAATCCTGAAATAATAAGAGAAGGCTTTTCCAAATATCAAAATTTCTTAAAAATGTCATTTTTTATATTAGTTTATAAGCCATTTTCAGGAAAAATGACATTTTCTTTTATGATTGTGTGCTAAACAGGCCTTATATACGTAATAATAATAAAATATTGTAGTTTGGTACCCAGTGTTGAACACACTCCTATATAAAAACTTTAATATATCAAAATTAATACTATTAAAACCACTTTTTTGATATAAAAATTACATGCTAAATAGGCCTTAAGTTGTATAAAATATATAGTCAGTTTAATACCTAAACAATAGTGAAACCAGCTGAATCAAATTACTTTGAATTTTATTACCAACTTAGCTTCAAAATTTAAAAACTTGTTTTATATTAATTATACTTACTAGTAGTTTAAATTATTTGTATCCTGTTAATATATATTTACTTCTTCTATCAAAATAAATAATTATTAAACCAAAGATAAGAATGTAAAAAATATAATTAATTAACAAGCATTTATTATTGTATAATTACTAGTATAACTGTTATACAAATCTATATACGATCTACTTAAGATTAACTTAAGGGAAAAAATAAATTAATTTAAGATAATAAAATAGTACTAGTTAGTAAAGGTTAGAGCATGTAACAATATTTAATAAAATCTAAATAGTTAAAGTATATCATAATATTATTTATTTTATTTCCACTATCAGGTTCTATCATACTACAAGTTAAATTTCTTTTTCTTTAAGTCAAAAAAGCTTTATTTTATGTCTTTTGACTTTTGTTATTTAAATAAATGTGCAAGACTTTTTGATTATCTAAAAATAGCCTTCTGTTCTAAGATCTAGGTCATATAGTACAAATTTTCTAATGTTAGAATGTTTTTGAAGGAGATTACTATTGCAAACTACCGAAATCTTACCACTTCCTGTATTCGTATCATTTGCATAAGCCAGTCTTTTTAAAAACACTTCAACATTACGAGTACAGCAGGCTGTAAACTCAGTCATATTTACAATAGTCTGAATATTACAGGTATTCCTCACCTCTCTATCCAAGCGTTTTTCAAAAAAACTACTCTTGCATACCCTTCAAGTTTAACAAAAGGGCCAAATTTTGGCTGTATGCAGTAGCAGTCCCTTTTAAAAACACTTAGACATTACGAGCACAGTTGTTACAAGTCACTAGCTGCATGCTAGGGTCAAGCCGAAATGCCGGGGAGTCCCTTGTGGTAAAAGAGAAAAGAAAAGAAAACAATCGAAAGAAAAAGCAAAAAAACGAGTGCCGGCAACGTCCTTGAATGGATCACCATGCGCGGTACTCTGGCGATCAGGCCTCCAACCATGGTATTTTGGAGTTGAGTGTGCTTGATCAGATATGCTTCCACTTGGATGTGCCTGAACAACGGTGCAGTACTGGGCAAGCTTGAGCTTTTGCTGCAGTTGAGGCAGCACCCCTTTTGTGCTTTTATCGTCAATCAACCAACTGGCTAACTGGCTAACATAGCAATTGCAACACGACTAACATGACCGGTCTCTCCCCCCTTACTTCCAGTGAATCGTATAACCCACTCGATTGGCCAATCCAATGGCTTCGGACTTTATAACCACTAAATTTTCAAAGAGATATTTTTCTTGCCCGGTGAATCGTGTTTTTCAAGCCCTATGACGAGGGTACCAACCGAACCAACTAACGGTCGCCCCGTGACTGCCTCTGCTGTCCCGCTATATAATTATCAACCCCTCCTCTCTTTTCCTCGCCCCTCCCCTTTCCATCCCGTCCCTTTATCATCCCTTCCCCGCCTCTCATACCCCTTGATTTTCCACTTCTCCTCTCTTTTCCTTTTCTCTCTTGTGTCGGTGCCTTCGCACCGGCCACACCCGTCACTCATCATCCGACTCAATGCCTCCCACCCGTAAGAAACGTCGAAGATTGAAACCCGGTCGAAGAGAATGGATCAGAATCAACAGATCATCAACGATAAATTATTGGCTGACAGCTTAAAGTTGATCAACCAAGCGATCAAGAAAATTTGGTTCTCTGAGGGATTTGAGCCATCATTTGAAGGCGGGGCGGATTCCTAGCCCTGTGCGGGGTGTTTAGGGACTCGTCACTGTTGATAAGAGCCTTGGGCTAGTCACTGTTGATAGAACTGCCTATGACTCGCATCTTATTAACCGCGCTTGTTCCTATTCAGAGGCCTCGTTACTGCCGACAGCGTTGCACACGGACGTCGTGTCGGCGGCCAGAGTTTCCTAGGGGCTAGTCACCATTGACCACCGGACCGCCCGGCCCAGCTTTGCCTGTTCTTGAGACAGTCGAACTTGGATCAACTTCAATTGTGTGGCCGTCAGATTTGCTCCATGCAGTATGAGTTATGGAGAGTGCGGGGCCTGGCAATTAAAGTTAAAAGAAGAAAACTTGGGTGACAGGGTCAATGGTCCGAAAAGACTGGTAATACCCTACATTAGACTGTTTTTATCACCGAGATTCTAATTCAATTATCGTTATTCATCAGCGTCGCTCCAACGAGCCTTTGTTAATTGCGGATCGGGTCGTTTGCCCGTTCAATGCTCCTTTGTGTTCGTCCCATCGGAGCGCGGCCCAATCCCATTGCGCTCGCCCTAGGCCTTTGGCGTTTGGCCAACCGGTAGAGCTCGGTCCCAGTTATCGAGTATGCAATTGCAACGCGATCCCGGATTTCCTTGAGCACTAGACCACCAGGACTTCTCAACATTCGGCTTCTCCGTCCATTACGGGCTTTTCTGACCATGAATGGGCTCTTCTGCCCATGCATTAGGTCTTCCGAATCTATAGCGGCTTCTCCTGAATCGCATGAGGGCCTGGACGATGGCATTCTACAAGAGATCAGCTTGTCGAGCCCTAGGGGGGTGATATCAAGTTGATTTCTCCATCGAGAGTTTGCCGAATCTCCGAGTTAGACCCATTAGAACACCGATCGGCTGGACGGGTATCGCGCTCGCTCATGGAAACAGCGGACTGGATGGATTCTTCACGAGTCACCGTGAATGGACCGCCGAATGGATCGCCCTCATGATCAATATAACAAAAAAACTGGCTGTGGCTTAGTAGATTTATCTAAAGTTAGTCCTTACTCAGTACGTACTGCTATTTAAGCTAACAGTTTCAAAAGACATTCAGAAACTTTTGACACTATTGGATAATCCGCAAGGCACCGCCAGCGACCTCTAAAAGCATAACTGTATATACGACCAATCTGGACGTTATTTCGAAATCTTTTATGGATAGACGTTATGAAGGAGCCACACTTCGGCAACTCTTTTGCGAAGTCCCTTGGCTGAGGAATTGTTTGTGTTGATGGACCGATCTTTACGGTTGAGGAGCAATAGCCCTTGTCAACGGTCAGGCGCTGGAAGCTTGAACCTCCAAATAGACCTGGTTGTCTTGAATCTGGTTTTGTGAGTGCATCCTTGAAGGTTTTGATCATCATAGAATGCCACACTGGCTAACAATCATAAAGGGTTCATTCCGTTTGACCGCTTTTCAATCTTCGACGTTTCTTACGGATGGAGGCATTGAATTGGCTGATGGAGGTGTGAAGGGAAGGGTAAATAGGTTGATGTATTTTATAGCTGGCTTATAAGGTAGATAAACTATTTTCCCATTGATGGGTTTTGGTCCAGTAAGTGAACATAATTCTCTGTTTGGGCGAACCTACTATAAGCACCGACTTGGGTTGAGTAGGGATAATCCACCTAAATACACCCGTGTTAAAATACTAGCACCCTATGTTCTATCCCCACCCCGTGCTCATGCTTTGGGCGAGGCCTAGAGCGTAAATGACACCTAGACCTCTATTTCTCTTTATTAATTTTTATTTTATTAAAATTTTATTAAAATTTTAGCACAAGCGTGTTGTATAGTAGAGTCAGCACATGCCATGGCCGTAAGTCAAGTCAAGCCTTATCATACCAATACCGTTTCATATTGGAGCTACAGGGTGAGGAACACTGCCTACTTTCTTACAGCCCCCCCACGACCAGCTTGTGAAGAGGGCAGTTATCATATGATCGTGCGGGGCTCGGCCAGCGAATGGGAAAATAGAGGAGAGAAAAATTACATGATCCCATCCCATGGGCACCGTACAGCGAGTCAAGGGGGTTAGCGAGGGGACGAACTGAAAGATGCGGGGTGGGAATATTGCACAAGTACTATGAGGCCCCGCTTAGTCGGTTTTGTAAGGTATTGTGCAATACAGTGCAGGCCGATATTGGATAACTAATATTATAGGTTCGACCATAAGGGGGGGCCTTCTAGAGTCTAGTGCACTGGTAGCTGCTACTACTTCCTGGGCAAATTGTGAACATACAGCAGGAATACATCCTCCATGGGGTGCTTCTGGATAGGGCATCTAGGGGGCCACTCACCGGAGGCGGAGGGGGGAGGAGGGCAACAGGTGGTAGGACATGCAGCGTCACTCGCTGTGACATCGTGACAAGATAGACTCACCCAGTGGACCAAAACCTAGCACTCTCCTTTCCCGTATTATTCGACTCCGAATAAAACCCCAGTTACCACAGTGGAGCCAGGAAGTACACCCAGAACGGCCTTAGACCGAGTGCCGACTACTATCCACCTATAACACATGGTAGTGGAGATAATAGCAGTTAGCCAACACAGCAACAGTAAGGCTAACTTCAAGGTGATTTTATTTTATCTGGGGGCCCCCGGGCGGATGCTACCCTATCATAGGTTTCTTTCTCGAGATACCATACTTGTGGTCGGTTAACTACACATGAATCCACTACCAGGATCACTATTTGTCACTCGTATAAATGTTACGAAAGCCTAAGCTGAAGTGGGGACTGATATTTTCGGCCATATTTTTAGTGTGTCCGATTCACTTCGGGGAGACTATGTATTATGGTCTTGTCAATGCACAGTACAGCAGTCTCATGGCTTTTTTTTTTCTTTCTTCTTTCTCCCTAGCTACATACCACAATAAGCCAGCAAGCAATAACCCAGCCGACGAAGTACCCAAGACCAGGCAAGTCATTGTGTTCGGCCATAGAACGATGAAAATTTCGCATCCCGTCCGCTCTGCGCTAAACAAGCATCGTATCGTTCGGTTAGTACTACAGTGGGTGACCATGTGGGAATCCCGAATGCTGAACTCTTTTTTGGGCTCCTTCGGGAATCCCTTTTTTTTTTGTGGACTAGGCAAATTGTATGGTGTCAGGTTACCAGGCTGGGGGGCGCCAACCTGAGCAGTCCAGCGAGTGAAAGCAGCCCTTAGTGATCCGTTAAGCAGCTGGCAATAGAAATATGGTATGATAGAGTAGCTCCTGGAATCTAGGTTGATAATTGTAGGTGATTTGTTAGATAACGCACGGGAATCCGACAACCCCACCGAGTGATACTCAAAGAGGGTGGGTTAGGTTTAACGTTGGGTTGCCATGCACCTAAGAGCCGCACCCTTTTTTTTTTTTTTTTCTTAAAAAAAAGAAAAGTCATGAGAAGAAGCACCCCAACCTACTGGTAGGCAACCTGTGCTGAAGATTCAATGAACCTGTAATCTATCATACCCTCGCGATAAATTTATGAAAATCGTGATTGAAATCTACTCCTCCTTTGGTTAAACAATCTCTCCTAATCCAAGATGAACTTTTTCTTACCGGCTATTTAAGAGTTCATCCTTAGTAGTGTCAAGTTGAAGATATATCCTATAAGTTATGCTGGCAGCCAAACCCCCGTGCCTACGCCGAGGGATCGAATTCATGCCAAGACTGCCCTTCATAACATTATTATCCAATCCTTCCCACACTTGACAATATCTTGGCAGTTTTAGATATGGAGATCTGTCCCAAAGGGCTGCTTAGCCACGCCGGTCAAGCAGACCCTTAGCATGCAAGGATGAGAAACAGCCCCACCACCACCCCGCCATCCGTTTCGTTCATCATTTCCCACCACAAAAACACTTCTCCAGCTTAAAACAAGTCTCAAGAAACATTGTTCCAGATGGCTGATAAAACTGTAGGATCCGGGCCTGAAGTGGTATATATTTTTTTTCTCTATTCAATTCGTTTTCTCCTGTTTTTCTCTGCCATCTTTCTATCTGACACTCTTTTTTTATTTTTTTATTTTTAGGTCGCTGAGCTATTCGATACGATTCTGGTACTTTATACCCTCGGATTGAATTCAGGGCACATATCTGATAGTGTAATTTGGAATGATTAGGTTCTTGACTTTGGGTTTGTTTCTCCCCCTTGTGGGGATTTTTTTTTGTGTAGGTTTGCTAATTTTTCCATCAGGTCTCAATATAGCCACTTGATTACCCGTCGTCTTCGTGAGCTCAATGTCTACGCTGAGATGCTCCCGTGCACCCAGAAACTCGCAGACTTATCGTGGAAGCCGAGGGGTGTGATTCTCTCTGGGTCTCCATATTCTGTCTATGATTCTGATGCGCCGCACGTCGACCCTGCTGTCTTTGAGCTTGAGGTATAAGTGCATGCTCCCCCCACTGCTTCCCACAAAGCTAACAAATCCCCCTCCCTGAAGGTCCCAGTCCTCGGGGTCTGCTACGGCCTCCAAGAGATCGCCTGGAACTACGGCAAGGACGTCTCCGCCGGCAATCGAAAAGAGTACGGCCATGCGATCCTCAGCGTAACCAGACATACTGATGCCCCCTCTCACATTGACGTCCTATTCTCCGGCCTGGCAGACGAACTCGAGGTATGGATGTCCCACGGTGACAAGCTCCGCGCTCTGCCCAAGGACTTTGTGACCATTGCTACTACCTTCAACGCACCCTTCGCCGGAATTGCGCATGCGCAGAAAAAGCTCTACGGCATTCAGTTCCACCCGGAGGTTACGCACACCTCCTGCGGGAAGGCACTTATTGAAAACTTTGCTGTTAAGCTCTGCCAGTGTCAGCAGAATTGGACGATGGAGAGGTTTGTCGACACCGAAATTGATAGAATCAGGAAGGTTGTCGGGCCCACGGGACAGGTTATCGGAGCCGTTTCCGGAGGTGTTGATTCTACGGTCGCCGCGAAGTTAATGCATGAGGCCATTGGTGATCGGTTCCACGCTATTCTCGTCGATAATGGGGTTATGAGGTTGAATGAGTGTGAAATTGTGCATAAAACTTTGACCGAAGGGTTGGGAATTAACCTTACTATTGTTGATGCCTCTGAGGAGTTCCTGGGGAAGCTTAAGGGCGTCGAGGATCCCGAGAAGAAGAGGAAGATCATTGGAAATACCTTTATTGAAGTTTTCCAGAGGGAGGCTGAAAGGGTTATGGGGGAGAGTGGTGGCTCTGTGGATTTCCTGCTCCAGGGGACTTTGTATCCAGATGTCATTGAGAGTATCTCCTTCAAGGGTCCTAGTGCTACTATCAAGACCCACCACGTATGTATCCTCCTTACCCCATCCTCAGCTATCTGCTAACAAAAAGATTAGAACGTTGGTGGCCTCCTTGAAAACATGAGACTCAAGCTCATTGAGCCCCTCCGCGAACTCTTCAAAGGTAGTTTCCCGCTCTCCCCTCTCCATGCGAAGACTACAAACTAACAACTTCAAAAGACGAAGTCCGCGTCCTCGGCACAAACCTCGGCATTCCCGAAGACCTGGTCTGGCGCCACCCCTTCCCGGGCCCCGGCATCGCCATCCGTATCCTGGGGGAAGTGACACCCGCGCAGGTCGCCATCGCCCGCAAAGCGGACCATATCTTCATCGAGGAGATCAAGGTTGCCGGCCTCTACCGCAAGATCTCCCAAGCCTACGCTGCGCTCCTACCTGTTCGCGCGGTCGGCGTCATGGGCGACAAGCGGGTACATGACCAGGTCATCGCCTTGAGAGCCGTCGAGACTACGGACTACATGACGGCCGATTGGTTCGATTTTGATGGAAAGTTCTTGAGGAAGGTTGCTGGCCGCATCGTCAATGAGGTGGACGGGGTCTGTAGGGTTGTCTATGATATTACGCAGAAGCCACCGGGGACCATTGAGTTTCAGTAGTGAGATGTTGCCTAATTTACGAATAAGGTTTTTAAACAATAGATGGGCTTAAGCTTATTACTTTGTGGTATGGCAACTTTTTGTGTATCTAGTGAATGAATCGTGAATACCCCCACAGTATTTTATCATTGACATTCCGCAACGGAAACCCCCCACTCCCTTTAAAGTCCCCAGATACATATCATATCGTGCGGTACAGTGCTCAATCCACCACTCAAGGGCTTCTCCTTGTTGGAGCGAGCATCCCACGGATATATATAAAAGGCCAACATCGGCCTTACCTAACTAAACAATTAATTTATATTGCCATCATTATCTAAAAGTAAGATACAGTATCACTACATTCCGTCCTGCCCCTATTCCGTCCCATCCAGTTCCGTAGTTTAATAGCTAGATAGATAGCTAAATGCAAACAAGGAAAATGTGAATGAAAATGTGAAGAAAAAAGAAATGATTTACGCTAGTAAGGTGGACCCCCATAGATGAAGAGTAGAAAAGTAGGGGGGAAAAAAATCAAGATACGGCAAGTTACTAGCAAGGAGAAAGAGAGAGAGAAGAGATATATGGTATCACACAGAAAGAAAGTGCCCGAGCAAACGCCTTTTCCACCAAAGGAGAAAGAAAAAAAAAGTCCCCCCTTTCATTTACATCCCTAACCTTGAAAAGTCTCAAACCGTCAATCAATTAGCTGTACTATACCATCATTACCATCCTCTAGCCAAAACGCACAGCCTTCTTGGCGGCGGCGGCACTGCCAGAACTGCTATTGCTTGACCTCCTCCTCTTCTTGCCGCTACTCCCGGCTCCAGAAGACGCCACAGATGCTCTGCGCTTCGGGGGCACGACGCGCAAGTCGCTGACTATCTCGTCACTGTCTGAGTCGGGGTAATCCGGCGACATAGGTGTCAGTGAAGAAGCCCTATCGTGCGGCACCTTATATGTCTTTCTGAGTCTGTCGTCCAAGCCTTCATGACTGTAGACACCTCCGTGCTTGCCGGGACCTAGGAGGGTCTGCGGAGACTTGAGGTTGGCGAAGCGGTTGGAGGAGATGGAGGTGGAAAGATTGCCGCTGCCATCTACCTCCCCTTCTATGTCATCGGCTTTAAGAAACTTGGTGCTTGATATGATATCCCTCATTTTCGAGTCGTTCGCTGCAGCACCCTTCGAGAGGTCTAGTTCTGCTGCTGTCATCCCCTGTCTGCGATCCCACATCTCTCGCTCGATAGTATGGTTCAGAATCAATGTCTCCGCGAACACTGGCCTCTTCTGCCCGATGCGATGCGCGCGTGCAAGGGCTTGGTGTTCAATGCTGGGTTGCCACACTGGGTTCACGAAGAAGACTCTGCTAGCAGCCGAGATGTTCAGGCCAAAGGCGGCTTGCGAGAGGTCCATCAAGAACACACGGAACGTCTCTGAGAACTGGAAAGTCACGAGGTATTTTGCCTTCTCATGACTAGGCAAGTTCTTCTGGTACCCGAGGTATTCCACGCCAATTATTTCCAACCCCTGAGCGATGTAGAACGCCACATCCTCGGATTCGTAGAATATTAGGATTTTTTCGGTCTTGTGGTGCTCTAAGACTTTGTCTAAGAGGTAGGTTAGTTTTCGCGAGGCAGTTCCAATTATCTCCGTCTTTGCCAAGGGAGAGTCCTCGGAAACGGTAGACACGGGCGTTGTACATCGCTTCAGGATAGATTTGGGGTTGGGTTTGACCTCGGCGCCGTTTGCGGAATGCTCTGGTGTGTTGCGTCGATCTACTACCGTGGACGCCATCTTAGATTTCCCATTTTTCCTTGTGCTGTCGGCCAAATAGGCATCTGCTGCGGCTACCCCAACCTTGTCCCCAAGTTTTGAGATAAGTTTAGGATCGTACGCATGCGCATTCACGTATCGTTGAACGTCTTGCACCGACTTCCCCCCTATCGGGCAGGGGTCCTCTAACTCCCTCACCAGAGCCCATTCGGCAACGATCGATTTTGGGAAGTGTAGGACCGAGTATGCTGTTTTCACCGTATAATATTAGAGACTGTTTATGGAAAGAGGAAGGAAGGGAGCTGACCCATCTCAGAGTTACGAATGCAAGCATTCCAGACAGGGTTATCCAATGCTCTCGAACCTGACGCTATGGCCGACTCCAATAACTCCCTATCCTGCTTGCTGTGATGCTTTGTAGGGTCCGCAAGACACCTCTGGCTAACCGAGACCATGAGCTGCACGTCTGCGCTTGAGTGACCCATCCAATAAAAACCACTTCGTTTCAACAGATTGTTAGTCAATTCCCGCAATGGTCCACGGTTCTTTGGGTGAAACATGTAATCTTTATCTACCCGTTCACTTGCAACAGCATTTGATGCTATACCGCCTAGAAACAGATTCATAGATAGTCTCTCAAAGAATCCGGGCTCCAAATAAACTGGAGTGTGATACAGCGGAGGAAGCGCAATGTCTTTCTCAATGTCTTTCAAACGATGCCTGATCATTATTCTCTGGAGAATACTCCGCACACAATCAGTAGATCCTGGCTGTCGCTGCATAAAACCCTTACTAATGTAGACCTTCCAAGAAGCATACTCATTGCTCTGACCTTCAGAAGGTAAAGCCCAAGGACGTACTCTTAGAAAATCACAGACCATACGACCGAGTTTCTCAAGGTCATTGGCTTCATTCGTTTGCGCCACCCTGCGTTCTTCCAGCTCCTGTTCCCTACGAGCCTCCAATGCCTCCTCGGTCTCCCCAATGTTCATGCCAGAAGACATCCCCAATAGACCTGTAACCGGAGTGGCAGAGACAATCCATCGCCGCTCCACTGGGAGTCGCTGAGCGACGCAAACACCCCGATTCATTAGAGTACTTGAAGACGCCATCGAGTGACCCTCGTCAACGATTAATCGCTTCCACCGGATTGACATGAGCGGGGACTTGTATACTGCATCTCTGTCAAAACATACACAATCGGCAGTTCTTGTGGCTCCCTTATAAGGGCATCTGCAGGTAAGAGGTTTCCCGCCAGATTCACGTCTCCCAGCCTTATCCCGACCCTCCCTCTCCTCCATATCAAAGCGAGGTCGGGCAATGATAATAAGGTCATATTCTAGGAGTTCCGCTACAGGAGGAATTTCTTCGGACGACTTCACAAGTACAAGTGTCTAATATCATTAGCAACAGGTCTGAAGTTTGAGGAAAGCATCGCAATCACCTTTAGTGCCTTTTCCTCCACATGAATATTGATTTCTCGTTTCCACTGATCTACAAGATTAGGAGGACACACAACAATAGTTCCAGTCCCAAGATATATCTTTCCTTTAACATCACCCGGGCTATAACGCTTGCTTCGGCTTCTTGAAGGGGGTTGCACTTCGTAAAATGCATGCGCCGCCCTAAGTTTAGCGACATTAACAGCACCGAGGTCATCTCTAAACTCTCCCCACCCTAAGGAGTGTTTCCAAATGGCTGCTACCGCAAGATCAGACAATGAAGGGGGGGATTTACGAAGACGTGGTGGCTCTTCATATTCTTCAGGGACAAAAGAGTACTGATACTTTGTTGCTAGAATGAGTGCTAGACAAATAAAGGTTTTCCTAACCAATGACCCCGTTAGCGAGATACGCAACAAGAACCTGTCGGACTCACCCTGTTCCTGTGTCTTCCGCTAGTATCCCTCCCCTGACATCCTCATATTTTCTTGGCTCAATCAACATCTCTGTGGTCTCAAGATCAAGGTAGTATTTTTGTCCTAGGGGACCGGCAAAGCATCTAAATCTAGTATCTTGTGTATTTTCAGGTGCTAGCTCTCGTTGGATCATCATAGCAACGGTCTTCTTTTGGTATCCATATAGCGGGTTTTTCATTCCGACGATTGACTTTTTCAAAACCCGATTCATGAGGTCGGTGGTATTGTGGTCTTTAACCCACTCTGCTTTAGGATTCGGGTTGGGCGAATCCAAAGTATTAAACAAGTAGAAAAGGGATAGATGCGCATCACCCGGAGCCACAAGCGGCTTGCGGTCTTCCACCTTTAGCCCTTGCCAGCCTGCCTTGGAGGTATCGAGTGCATATAAGACCTCACGTCGAAATTTGCTGATTTCTCGGCTATCTCTCGGTATAACACGTCTCCCAACGTCATCTGGGAGCAAGTAAATTCGGGCCCTCGCAGTAGAATCTCCGATCATCACATACGTGCATCTCAAGACACGAAGTGATGCTAGCTGGATTAGATTGTCGGCCATAGAACGCTTTGGGAAACGAATGGGGGGGATTTCAAGCCAATTCCAGCCATCCGGAGCCTCCATCCCTGGAGCAGGTCTTCGAGGTATCTCCAAGTCTACCGAACCTACAGCGCACAGACTCGAGAGGTCATTGAGCAGATCTATTGTTGCAAAAAAGGCGGCGTCGAGTTCAATCGGGAAACGAGGTTTTCTAGACTTTATCAGTGTACCTGGCTAGGAGGGAAGTCAGTGACAAAACATTAACCTGTGTGTAAAACGCTCAACGACGGTTACCTTCCAGCCCCCGCGACGCGGAGTACGGCGCGTCGGTGGCATTAAGGCCGATCAAGATCTAGACCAGCTAGAGTGAAGAAAAGAATTGGATTTGCAAAGGAACGAATCTGGAAGGGTAGTAAAGAGTGTACGAGTGACGGCAGCTGAATTGTAAAGTAAAAATCAGCACAAAGATATGAGGTGGGTGTCAGAGGGGTCGGTGGGGTTGGAGAGGCGGGAGAGGCAGGGAGAAGAGAGAGGGTATGTGCGGGAGAAGAGAGGGCGTTGCGGAGAGTTTGTGGGGAGATCTGACTCGAGAGCTGCTTGTGTGTGTACTGGTAGGTACCGGAGCAGGGTTTAAAGTGTTGAATCGTACCTGTACCGCCAATTGAGGCTCAAAATTGCCAAGAAAACGGATTGAGCCCCAGTCTCGATCCCTGGACCACAGAGGGTAACCTCATCGCATCAACAAGTTAGGGGGTCAGGCCAAATAAATTGCGGCGGTGCTGGACAGTACTCGAGTATCGTAGTTATGCCTCCTTGATTCACCGCGTCGTTTCGGTGCCGATACGGTAGTCTATTTGTTCGCGTGTGAGAATTCGATAGGTCCCAATGAAAAGTACTCGAGCAGGACACGGTAATGTAAATTGTGCACCTCGCCTCGTGCAAGAGAGAGCTGGTCGCCGGTATGGCACGGCACCCGGAACTCCTGACGCGCTTTTTGCACGGCGCATCGATCGTGCAGCGCAACATTAGCAAGAAAATTGTACCAGTATGATATGTCTGATGCTAGATGTGCTACCGGTAATACTAGTACGACACATGACAGGTCACAGCGGGTGGCCACAATATGAAGCTTTGAGGCGATAATTTATTGCGATATGGCAGTTTACAGGGCACTGTACTGCACTCGAGAAGAGGTTGAATGACCAAGTTCAAGTACCCCCCCAAGCAGTGGAGGGGTTTAGATGGCTCACCGGCCATGTAGATCCCGCACCTCCCGTATTATAATACCTATCCCTTCGTCTGTATTCAGGACCTCCCGCTAAGTACGGGCACAGCTGGTAGTGGAAGCGATCGGTGGTGAAGTAACTAAAGAGAGCAAAGTTAGGAATAATTGTGACAACTATGATGTAAGAAGCATATGATGAACATGAAGGGTGGTACCAGTATCCCCTTCACTGCTGAGATAGCTTATTTGGGTAATCGTGATAGGAACAACTTCGTGCTTCAGAAGCTGTGTAGTGCTCAGAATAGTGCCCAATGAGTACTGGTC
>Ga0307507_10006864_pt1 | contig 17002 bp, 11 predicted proteins | sample 7_EM_MG_FD_207223 | JGI IMG/M metagenome (GOLD analysis project Ga0307507, IMG submission 207223) | Populus trichocarpa ectomycorrhiza microbial communities from riparian zone in the Pacific Northwest, United States - 7_EM | ecosystem: Host-associated > Plants > Roots > Unclassified | place...
TGAGCCTTGGGGTTACCCGGCCTCAGTTCTCAGCTTGCCACCCGCAATTTTTTTTTTGCATCTCTCCTACATTTGACCAGCCGTAGATACTGGCATTTGTACAGTGGAAGCTAACCTTACGGTTAAAATATTTCCCACTGTACTAATTTTCCCCGATCAGCGGGACTAAAAAGTGCGGACAGCTTACTAACCTCACCTTCGAACCCACAACTGGGGGAGGGTGGTATGGAAGCATGATATTTATTAAACTATGTCCATTATGAAAGCTAATCACTAGGATGTCTTAGTTAATAGCTAGCTCTAGGATGGAATTTCACCAGTGTAAGAAATTACTGTGCTGAAAATTCTTTTTTCTATCTACAAATATATTTGTGCCTAGCCAACCTTTGTGGCTCGACTTTAGAGGGGGAAAGAGGAGGAGGAAAGTGATGTGGGGAAATAGAGGAACAGATATGAAAATAGGATCCGAAACCAGATAACAATAAAAGCAAACACAACCGGTATTCCAAGTAACATGCCAGCCAGCCTATCTCAATACACTGAAAATACCCCGCAACCAACGCCAAAGTGTCGATAATAAATAGAAATTAACAAGTCCTAACCTGACCTAAAAGGAGGATACGTATAAAGGTTTGGATGGGTATGTGATAGAAATGCCTATCCCTGTCGTAAATTATTTCCTACAGCCAAAATTTAATGAAAGATATCTATTCTGAATGTTTAGGGCGGGTTTATCCTGAAAGGAAAGGAAAGAAAGAAAGGGAAAGGCAGTAATCACCACAAGGCGGCGTTTCAAATAGTAGAAGGAGACAGAGAGGGAATGAGTGCTTATGGAGCTGTTATAGTCGATGGGGAAATGGCACATAGGTTATCCGTAGCCGAAAGCGGTGAGGGGAGCGATGCCCCTACAGCCTTATGCGACACTAGGAGCAGCAGATGTTGGGGGTTGTAGTAGCGCCACTACTCCTGCATGGCCATGGATGGTAGCGCCCCGGAGCGGGGTTTGGCCGTACTTATCAGGCTGGTCAGGGTTGACATCGTCCCGCCCGAGTAGTATTTTTATCACCCCTTCGTGCCCACTCTGAGCTGCCCCCCAGAGCGGTGTTCGGCCGTTGATATCAGGTTCGTTGGGGTTGACGTCGTCCCGCCCGAGTAGTATCTTCAACACTCCCTCATGCCCGTGAAAGGCAGCACTCCAGAGCGGTGTTCGGCCGCAGAAACCCCGTTTGTTCGGGTTGACATTGTCCTGCGCGAGTAATATTTTTACCACTCCCTCGTGCCCATTCTCAGCAGCACCCCAGAGCGGCGTTCCGCCATTATTATCCGGTTTGTTGGGGTTGATGCCCTCCCGTCCAAGCAATATTCTAACCACTCCATCGCGCCCTGTCTCAGCAGCACCCCAGAGCGGCGATCGGCCGTTGATGTCCGGTTCGTCGGGGTTGACGTCGTCCCGCTCGAGTAGCATTTTCAATACTCCTTCGCGCCCATGAAAAGCAGCACTCCAGAGCGGGGTCCGGCCGTGAAAACCCCGCTTGTCCGGGTTAACATCGTCCCGTCCGAGTAGCATTTTCACCACTCCCTCGTGCCCATTCTTAGCAGCACCCCAGAGCGGCGTTCCGCCATTGTTATCCGGTTTGCTAGGGTTGACGTCATCCCGTCCAAGCAGTATTCTCACCACTCCATCGTGTCCTTTCTCAGCAGCACCCCAGAGCGGCGATCGACCGTTGATATCCGGTTGGTCTGGGTTGATGCCGTCCCGCTCGAGTAGTATTTTTAGCACTCCTTCGCGCCCATGAAAAGCAGCACTCCAGAGCGGGGTCCGACCATGGAAGCCCCGTTTGTCCGGGTTAACATTGTCCCGTTCGAGTAGTATTTTCACCACTCCTTCGTGCCCATTCTCAGCAGCACCCCAGAGCGGCGTTCCGCCATTATTATCCGGTTTGTTGGGGTTGATGCCCTCCTGGCCAAGCAGTATTCTAACCACTCCATCGTGCCCTTTCTCAGCTGCACCCCAGAGTGGTGATCGGCCGTTGATATCAGGTTCGTCGGGGTTGACGTCGTCCCGCTCGAGTAGAATTTGCAACACTCCCTCGTGCCCATGAAAAGCAGCACTCCAGAGCGGTGTTCGGCCGCCGAAACCCTGTTTGTCCGGGTTGACATCGTCTCGCGCGAGTAGCATTTTCACCACTCCCTCGCACCCATTCTCAGCAGCACCCCAGAGCGGCGTTCCGCCATTATTATCCGGTTTGCTGGGGTTGACGTCATCCCGTCCAAGCAGTATTCTCACCACCCCATCGCGCCCTTTCTCAGCAGCACCCCAGAGCGGCGATCGGCCGTTGATATCCGGTTGGTCTGGGTTGGTGTCATCCCGCTCGAGTAGTATTTTTAGCGCTCCTTCGCGCCCATGAAAAGCAGCACTCCAGAGCGGGGTCCGGCCATGGAAACCCCGTGTTTCCGGGTCAATGTCGTCCCGTTCGAGTAGTATTTTCACCACTCCCTCGTGCCCATTCTCAGCAGCACCCCAGAGCGGCGTTCCGCCATTGTTATCTGGTTTGTTGGGGTTAACGTCGTCCCGCCCAAGCAGTATTCTGACTACTGCATCGCGCCCTTCCTCAGCAGCACCCCAGAGTGGTGATCGGCCGTTGATATCCGGTTCATCGGGGTTGACGTCATCTCGCTCGAGTAGTATTTTCAACACTCCCTCGTGCCCATGAAAAGCAGCGCTCCAGAGCGGTGTCCGGCCGCCGAAGCCTCGTTTGTCCGGGTTGACATCGTCCCGCGCGAGTAGTATTTTAACCACTTCCTCGTGCCCATTTTCAGCAGCAGAAAAGAGCGGTGTTCCGCCATTGTTATCCGGTTTATTGGAGTTGACGTCCTCTCGTCCAAGTAGTATTCTGACCACTCCATCGTGCCCTTTCTTAGCAGCACCCCAAAGCGGTGATTGGCCGTTGATATCCGGTTCGTCGGGGTTGAGGTCGTCCCGTCCGAGTAGCATTTTCAACACTCCCTCATGCCCGTGAAAAGCAGCACTCCAGAGCGGTGTTCGGCCACAGAAACCCCGTTTGTTCAGGTCGACATCGTCCCGCGCGAGTAGCATTTTCACCACTCCCTCGTGCCCATTCTCAGCAGCACCCCAGAGCGGCGTTCCGCCATTGTTATCCGGTCTGTTGGGGTCGACGTCCTCTCGTCCAAGCAATATTCTCACTACTCCATCACGCCCTTTCTCAGCAGCACCCCAGAGTGGTGTTCGGCCGTTGATATCAGGCTCATCGGGGTTGACGTCATCTCGCTCGAGTAGCATTTTCAACACTCCCTCATGCCCATAAAAAGCAGCACTCCAGAGCGGCGTTCGGTCACAGATACCCCGTTTGTCCGGGTTGACGTCGTCCCGTCCAAGAAGGATTTTCACCACCCCCCCATGTCCATTCTCAGCAGCACACAGGAGCGGTGTTCGGTTGTTCCCATCTGCTTTGTCGGGGTCGACCCCACCTCGTCCGAGTAGCATTTTCACCACTCCCTCGTGCCCATTCGAAGCAGCCCACACGAGAGGCGTACTACCAGTGCAGTCTATTTGGTTGATATCGCAGCCTTCCACCTCTACCAAGCCAGCTACAATCTCAACAATCCCGAAGAGGGATGCACAGTGTAGACCACTGAATAGGGGAAATTTATCCAAATTAGGATGGAAGAAACCCGGTTTCTCCGCATTCAAGAGGATTCTTGTGGATACGTGATTACTATAGTCATCAAATAGTTTCAGCGCAAGTTGTTTCGTACAATCTGAAAGATCTCTTTTTGCGTGTATTCCCCAATATAGTGAAGAATATTCTAGGAATGGGGCGCTCCGGAAACTGGGGGAGGGACCAGCCGAAAGAGCCTTGATCTGATGGGAATTCAGGTAACTTAAGCAGGTTTCTGCTATTGTCGAATGAGCTCTGCCAAAAAGCTCGGGATGAGCCCGGAGGTGCTCTTGAAGAGTAAAATGGATCAACCGGACGGTGGAAGCCTCCTTGTCTACGACAACAAGGCCTTGGCAACAGCCTAGCAATGTCCCTATCGAAGGAATATTGTCGCCATAGAGATCCGGAGATTCGATTTCGACTCCTAGAGCGTGACACAGCTCGTCGACCTTCAAGGGCCGCTCTGAATGGGAGATCCACATCAAGGCGGCCATCCCGAGCCTGGATTCCTCTTCGCTCTGTCCCTTTATCCGACCCAATGTCTCAGAATAAGCACCCCCCAACCCCAAACCGTCAGTCATTGCGTTGAGCTTTTGTCGCCTGCGACGGATCGTTGTTCCCTGCAAAATCGCATCGATATTCAACGAAACTAGTAGGAATCTAGATATGTATTTGTCAGCAGAAAACTTAGGGCAGCTTCACTGGCGTCGCTCCTTCTACTTACATTTCAGATATATCTTCGGGAATTTTCCTCAGGATGTCTGCCTTCAGACTACTGTCCATCGCGTCTGGCCTTGTATCTTCATCTAGCCTGGTGTGGAGATAACTGATGAAATCTTGTCTCCTCGGAGTGATGTGTATAGTCGTTACTCTTCCAGGAAGACGCCTCCCGACCTCAGCTTGGATATGCTGTCTTCCCGTCACGAACACCCGAGTCCCCGGGGATATTTGTAGGATTTGATTAAGCGAATCAAGAAGTTTGACCCGAGATCCCGCCATACTCTCATCTATCGCGTCGATGCATATAAATGTGGGCTTTTCCGAAGCAGTGGTCTGTAGCATCTTCACAATATCGGCAAGCTGGGGTCCCCGTCCATCAATGACCCTTTTCTGGTCTCGGTATGCTCGCGATATCTCCTCGGGTATCTCTTCCAGTCCACTCACAAGTTGCTTGAGCAGGGCGCCCAGCATACTTGCCGGTGACTGCTCCTTTCGGGCCGCAAAGTCAAAGTAAAAACACGCGACCGCGACCTCGTGGCTTTTGACCTGATCGCACAACCTGTCCACCACCAATGAGCTAAAATCCCAGCTGGTCAGCACTTGCCCTTTTTTTCTCCCATTCATCAATATTCGTCCTTACCTAATAAAAGTCTTGCCAACCCCAGGATTTCCATAGCAAAACAAGACTGCCTTATCGGATTCACTTCCCCCACTACTGGCGCACCAGCTTTTAAATTCCTCGGTTTGCAACACCCATTCGCCTACGTCTCTGGCCCGGCTATCTTGAATGTCCTTGTGCCGTAGCCTGGGCTCTAGGGGCGATAACCAGGTTAAGATTTGAGATCGGTCATCGGCAACAGTATAGTTGTACGATACTGTATTAAAGGAGTTATTGTTGAAGGAGTTGATAGTGTCATGGGAGCGATGTTGAGCCATCTTCGTTGTTCGGAAACTGGTGGAGGATGTGTGATTGAAGTGGTTGGTTGGTGGAATCAGTGGGAGCCGAAGAGAAGCGGGGACCTTCGTGCAACGTCCAGGATAGCTTAGGACAGCCCAATCAATCTCTCCTCAGTCTGTGTTTACCGCATCAGCCGCACGAAATGCTACGCTTCTTGAATGCGGTCCTGTGGCGCAGCTCAAATTATTCGCTGTGGTGAACTAACACTCGAGAGTACCTGGGGCGGAATTGCCTGGGTCGTTTTTTGTTAAATCCCTGGTATTGTTTTAGGTGCATGCAAGCATAAAGCAAGTATCATACTTGTACCAGTACGGTACAGTACTAGTACAGCACTCCCCGGGCCACAGATCACTCTACTCAGAAACTATCCTATGGCAAATAAAAGTCCCAAAACAAAAACAAAGCAAAAAAAATAGATCAAAAACAAATGTTGATACTACCCACCCAGGCACTCGCCAAAGCCAACATGCACCTGCGCAAGAAAGCTTTCATAAATCTAAACTCAGGCCACTGAAACTAGCCTATTGAATTGCATCCCCACTGTGTAATACTACTAGAGTCTTTGGTAAATAGCAACAGACCCTCAAAACTGTTCCATGTTAGCGCATTTAGCATCGTCTTTTGCGGGCCTTGCGCTTTCGGCTCGGACAACAGACTTAAAATTGATGCTGATACCGGTGTGTTTGTGGCAGCAGTAGGATGCCACCCCGGGGAAGTAGTAGGGTGCCCACCAAATTGCATCCCCCGCCGCACCGCTTAAGCGCTTGAGCAGTCAATAGCAGCACTCGTGTATCTGGTAAGTCTTTTGTTGTTTGACAACAGGTTCAAGACAGAATGATGTTGATGTGTATTATATTGACAGTGGAAAAGAGATTAAAGGAAACAATACCGGTATGGAAGACAAGAGAAAACAGATAAGAATAGAATTGCATATCTAATCAATTGATCGAGCAATGACATGAGGGGAAAGGCAAATAGGATAAGTCGAACGTGGACATCATTACACTGACACTAGGGCATACTGACCGGCTTTGTCATACCGGGAGATATAGAAAGTATTGTTTCAACAGGTTCGAGCCCGAAGTTTATGCAGGATACGACACAACACGATGTAGAAACAAACACTTTCGATCCAAATGGAGACCACAGAGCGGGGCGGGGGGCAGCTCACTCGCAATATGCAGACGAGGGAAAGAAACCCCAACTTTTGTTTATAAATATATAGCCAACTCCAGCATCGCGAAGAAATATTGCGCATCTAACGTGCCTCTGCAGTCCTCCTCATATGCCAACCAAATCCTCATCTTGAAGTCTTGTCCAAAATCACCCAATCTGCAGGTTGGCGATCTGAAATTCCCTGATTATAAGGAAATCTGATCTATTAGCACATTCTGCGACATGCACTCATAGCAAGAGACACTACTGCCCTATATATCCTATAGTTGAGATACGATCCTTCGGCATTTCGTATAAATACTATTACCAGTACAATAACGTGCCGCATCATCCGAGCATTAATGGACCTGACAAGATTTCCCCTACGAAGCTGAGGAAACCCTATGGGTTGGTGATGCCCGACCTGAGCATCGTATAGGCGGCCTGAGAAAGGAAAACAAAAAAAAGTGTGGCGGTCAAAAGGAGATTAGACTCTATGGAATATCTATCCGAGCTTGTTCGTGGGTTGATATTGCACGGCACGGCCGGCCCTTCAATTGCCCTTGACAAGTCGGAGTAGGATACCGGCGCTTATAGAGTGGAGGGTAACCTCACGGTTAAAAGACTCCTACCGTGCCGACTCTCCTTGATGAGCGAGACTAAATGGTGGGGATAACCGACTGCCTCACTTTCGGGCCCGAAGTTCACGTCCGGAGTAGAGCGGGCTGTAGGCATGATTTCCATTAAACCATGTCCACGATTGATACCGATATTCACTATATTTAACTAACAGCCAGCTTCCATGTCACTTTTCACGAGTGTCAGAAATTACTTGCATTCCACATTTTTCGTTCTCTATACTCATATAGACAACCCTTGTGCCTACACTATAGAGGGGGGGTTGTGGGGGGATAAGTAAACAACAAATGTGCAAAGATCTAGAACTAGAAAGCAACAATACCGATACGATCAAACACGACTGAAATTCCAAGCCACACCATCCTATCTTGATACAATAGAGGTAGCCCACAACCAAAGCCAGACTATAGATAACAGTGCAAATCCTAGCTCGACTACATAAGAAAATGCGCGCGGAGGTCCGGATGGGTCTGTGCACCCATTGCAAATGCCCTCCAGCGACCAAAAAAAGACGATTTAAGCTAAGTTTCCGTAGCGGGCCTACTCCAGAACGAGAGGAAAGACGGCGGATACGGTACCACAAGACAGCCTCTCGAGCTAGGCGAGGAGGTAGGGAGCGGATGAGAGGAGGTGGGTAGTGATCGGGACAGGCGTGCTTATGGAGTTGTTGTGGTCCCTGGGGAAACGGCACATAGATTATCCGCGGTGGAAAGCGGTGAGGAGAATGATGCCCCGACGGCCTCGTGCAGTGCTAGGAGTCGGAGGTGCTGGGGGTTGTAGTAGGGCTACCACTCGCACATGGCCACATCCCGCTGCATGCCGGAGCGGTGCTTGGCCGTAGATATTCGGTTTGTTGAGGTTCACGTCATCCCGTCTGAGCAGTATTTTCACCTCCCTCGTGCCATTCGCGGCAGGGTTCCCAGAATGTTCGTGGAGGATTGCTCGCTCCCGGGCCGTGTAATCGGAATGAAATCATACAGCGGTGGTTATCCCTATAGGATCCAAAGTTAAGGCATCAGGATATGCAAGACCGCCGAGCCGGAGATGTTGGGTATTGGATCCTACAAACCGAGGGATTTAGAAACCGGCGCGCTGGCGGTGGGGGAGTTGGATCTGGTAGTGCAGTCCGTGTTTCACTGTGTAGATCCGGGCATTTTCTGTTTTTCGCCGTTTAGGATATTGTGAGTGATGGATGATGGAGGCAGTCGACCACCGGTGCCGCAATTCCTCGGGGCTGAAGGAAAGAGGGGTTTTCGTGAAACCTAAGGGATATCTGAAGACTGTTCAATTGATCTCCCCTAAATCTGGGCTAAAGAATATAACAGCGGCTGATAGCTAAATTAGTTACGCGCGACAAGATAAACAAAAGTGGCGAGTTGCAAAAATGCAAAAACACGACAGCAGGACTGATCTGGGGGTGGGTCATTGAAGCAAGGTACAAAAGTTCAAGAGAAAAACAAAGAAGAGGAGAGGAAAAAAAAACACTGCGGTTGTTCGTATGTCAACAGTTCAGCTCTTGGGGATCTTTTGCTCGCTTGTTGCTCATGGGATACCGGCACTGTTTTGACGATGATACCATCATGCTGCTTTGAGCCCTTTCACGTGACCAATTGATCTATCAGCCGCACTTTTACTAAGCACTCCCCCAGCGCAACAGGAGATGCCATACCGGTGTTGCAGGTTTCTCTCAACTCTCACCAGGAGGATGGTGGGTTGACCATGCCCGTATCCCGCTCTTGTGTATAGAACTGACCTACCACTAGCTCAGGCAATAGACCCTTGCTATATTGACTCGGGGATAGGTAGCCTAGGTATCTGGATAGGAGAGAGAGAACGGAGAGAACACTGGGACCAATAGAGAGAGATAGGAAGTGGTGTGTATTGAGTAGTGTTGTGGTGTGGTTGGGTTATGTCTAAGCTAAGGTACATGAGTGGGTGGTATTCGTGAAATGGGCCGGACTTGCATGGAGGCGCATAGAGCCACAAAAGAACCCCAAAGCAGTTAGCTTGGAATAAACAGCGGCGTGACAGGGATAATCTAAGCCCGGTCCATTTCACAAACGTCACGGCACAACGAATAGGAAAAGGTCCTCCTGCCAAGTCCCACTACTGTGGCCTTGTAGCCACTACATATTTTAACAGTCCCATGACTCAACTACCCCTAGGGGATGCCCTCCTCCACACCGGTACGCTCCCAAACTCTATCCTGCTGCACAGCACCAATCCCTCGCTTCGATGAACGAACGCTCTTGTGGGCCTGGTTGAATCGCCTTGCTTGGTACGGTATATATACAAGCACAGTACATCAAGCCTTATGGATGGATCAGTCGGAAACCTTACAAACCATCGAAATTTAACTTAAAGCATCGCAAGACACCCCCTCGTGACGTCGACCCAAGCTGGAAAGCTCTTCCCATAGCCTCGCAACCAACTAGGCTTTCCGAAGCTAGACCCTGCTTTTCGATATTCGTTGGGACCGCCAAGTAATATGGTATTAGTACCCGAACAATGCAGCGCAGTGCAGCGTCACCGCAAGCTGCTACAGCAGGATACTTCTGTCGCTATATACCTTATCTTTCAAATGTGCGAGGCGTAAATCTCTCGAGACTTGATACTGTTCGATGGCCTAATCAGTAATTCAAAGAATCGTTGAATATGGTGAATAGCCTTCTATCAAAGCCGAAGATAATTCAAGATCCAAGATCTACCACTAAAATAACTGACGGGAACTACAGGGTAAATCCCCGGTGAACTCCTGAAGGCGGTGTCATCTAGACGACACTTTACTTGAGTGGTGTACCCGACCGTCGGAGCGTGAGTTCCGTGACTAAAGTAGTGGGCAATCGCCATTCCCACAAAATTAGGTGCCTGAGGAGGCAGTAGTTACAGCATAACCGGATTACCGGTACTTTTTCCCATTCCGAATACTTAAAAAATCCCCCATTCACTTATTGTGATACCCCAAAATATGAACAAAACTACTATTGTTAGTACGGTTCGGGCAAAGAAACAATTCAACTCTGCTCCGGTGTGCTCACAAATAGCTCCACCCGAATGCCGTCGTCTCCGAGAAGGTAACTTGATTATCACAGCTCTTCCCCCCGCCGCCCCGCAACGCCGTCACAGAAAGTCACTCGTCTAAATTTATTGGGTTTGGGATTATATGAGGTTTTACTATCCTCTCAAACCCTTATTTAAGGACTGCATTCTTGTTCTGCTCCAGGGCCTAGCTAAGACTAGTAGCCGTTGCTTTTGCTGTCTTTGTTCTTAATATATGACTTCTTTGGGATGGTTGCTTTGCTGTTCTGTTGTCGAGGGTGTCCAGGGATGCCGCCGGTGGTGGCCAGCCTGAACCACAGTGTTATATAGCCAGGCCATATCTTACTCACCCTTCGCAATCTAGTATTGAAGTGGTTTCCATTATCAAATAATTGATCTTTACTGTTTGCTATTGTTCCTTCTATCTGAGCTATTGGGCATTGCTAAAGTAAGTTTGGGTAGCAAGCGATTGAACCAAAATAGTACTCTAACCTCCCATAATCCCACCAGACGACCTTAATCAGACCGGCACAAAAAAATATCTTCAGACCCCAATAGAGACGCAAGAGGGGGACGGGGGTGTGGAAATATTTACAAATGAGCTGTGGACGAGCGAAAGAAACCTTAATTTTTCTTTTTAAATACAAACCCAATCTCAGTCATCGCCGATAGATATTATATTGTGCACCCAACTTTCCTTTTCCTCATTAGCGCCTCCCGAATACAGTACTCATATGCCAACCAGAGACTCATCTCTAAATCTAGTCTAAAAACTATCTACTCGAGTAATCTGTAGGCTAGTAATATAAAATCCGCTTGTTATAAGGAAACTTAGACTCTTGATAGGGGTGACCGGGCGGCGAGATCCACTGCCTCCCTCGAATGAGTCAGCGTTTTTCATTCAAGCTAAGCGGGGTGTCTCCCCCTAGGCAGCTGTTAGTTCCCGCTACCCTATCGTTCTCGGCACCTTATCAAGTAGTCTAATCAGCCAGCACTTTCTGCGACATGGACTCCAATGGCAAAAGACTCGATTACCCGGCATCAGGTTTTATAGCTGCGACGGACTGGTTTTCGATAGTACCTTATTGCTGTAAATTTCCGTGTGTTATCAATGCTGTACCCACCGCCTCCCAACCTCCCCCTTAAGCTCCCACTCAACAAGTGATATGTATTCCGTAAGTGCGATTTCCGTTAAGCAATATTCATAGTAGGTGCTAATCGCTGCCATGCCATAATAAACAGCTGGTTCTCAGCTCGTTAGAAATGCTTGCACTAATTATTATTTTCTAAATACTTGAATCTAAACAACTTACATGTCTACGCATCGGAGATGGAAGAAAAAAAAAGGAGCGATAGAAAAGAAAAGAAAAAAAAAAGGACTGAAGGATGTACAGCTAGAGAATAAGAGTGGAAGTAAATATTGCGGGAATTCTAAGCCGGGCGGCTTATCTAAATACGGTAAAAATAGGCGGGCTCACTCCAAGAGGGAAAGAAAGACAGAAGTTGCGACAAGGCGGTGATTCAAGCTGGGGGAGGAGATAGGGAGGGGATAAGAGGAGATAGTGACGGGGACAGGCGTGTTTGGGTACCATTGCGGTCCTTGGGGAAATGGCAGATGGGTTATTATATCCGCAGTCGAAGGCGGTGGGTAACGAATCAGTAACGATGCCTTAGCGGCCTTATGCGGTAACGGGAATCATAGGCGCTGGGGGCTGTGATAGCGCTAGTGCTCACGTATTGCCACGTCCAGTGGTATACCGGAGTGGTATTCGGCCGTAGATATCCCGTTTTTCGGGCCTCACGTCGTCCGTCCGTCCGAGTAGCATTTTGATCACCTCCTCGTGCCCATTCTCAACAGCACACCAGAGCGGTGTTCGGCCGTCCTTATTTGGTTTATCGGGGTTGACGTCGTCCCTCTCGAGTAGTATTTTGACCACTCTCTCGTGCCCATTCAAAGCAGCACACCAGAGCGGTGTTACGCCATTGTTATCTGGTTTGTTGGGGTCGACGTCCTCTCGTCCAAGCAATATTCTCACCACTCTATCACGCCCTTTCTCAGCGGCACCCCAGAGCGGTGATCGGTCGTTGATATCCGGTTGGTCGGGGTTGAGGTCGTCCAGTTCGAGTAGTATTTTCACCACTCCCTCGTGCCCATTCTCAGCAGCGTACCAGAGCGGTGTTCGGGCGTACCGATCCGGCTTGTTAGGGCTCACGTCATCCCGTCCGAGTAGTATTTTGACCACTCCCTCGTGCCCATTCAAAGCAGCACACCAGAGCGGTGTTACGCCATTGTTATCCGGTTTGTTGGGGTCGACGTCCTCTCGTCCAAGCAATATTCTCACCACTCCATCACGCCCTTTCTCAGCAGCACCCCAGAGCGGTGATCGGTCGTTGATATCCGGTTGGTCGGGGTTGAGGTCGTCCAGCTCGAGTAGTATTTTCACTACTGCCTGGTGACCATTCTTAGCAGCACAGAAGAGCGGGGTTCGGCCGTCATTATCTGGTTTGTCGGGGTTCACGTCGTACCGTCCGAGCAATATTTTCACCACTGCCTCGTGCCCATTCTTAGCAGCACATCGAAGTGGCGTTTGGCCATAGATATCCGGTTTGCCGGGGTCGGCATCGTCCCGTCCGAGTAGTATTTCCACCACTTCCTCATGCCCATTCAAAACAGCCCACACGAGAGGCGTACTACCTATGCAATCTGTTTGGTTGATATCACAACCTCCCGCCCCTACCAAACCAGCTACGAGCTCAGCAATCCCGAAGAAGGATGCACAGTGTAGACCACTGAATAGGGAAATATCATCGGGATCAACGTGGAAGAAGCGAGATTTCTCTGCACTCAAGAGGATTTTTGTGGATATGTGGCTGCCGTAGCCGTCAAACAGCTTCAGTGCAAGCTGTTTCGCACAATCTGAAAGCTCTCTTTTTGCATGCATTCCCCAATATAAAGAAGAATACTCTAGAAAGGGTGTATCCTGGAGGTCAGGAGAAGGACTGGTCGGAAGAGCATTGGCCTGATAGGAATTCGGATAACTTAAGCAAGTCTCTGCCATCGTCGAGTGGGCTTCATGGAAAAGCTCGGGCTGAGCACGGAGGTACTCATGAAGAGTAAAATGGATTAACCGCACAGCGGAAGCCTCCCCGTCTACGGTAACAAGCCCCTGGCAGCAGGTTAGCAATGTCCTAATTGAAGGAACATTGTCAACATCGAGATCCGGGGAGCCTATTTCGACTCCAAGAGCTTGGCACAGTTCATTGACCTTCAAGGGCCGCTCCGAATGAGGGATCCACATCAAGGCGGCCATGCCGAGCCTCACTTTCTCCCCACCCTGTCCCTTTATCCGGCTCAACGTCTCACCGTAGGCACCCTCCAACCCCAACCCCTCGGTTATTGCATTGAGCTTTTGTCGCCTGCAACTGATTGTGGCTTCCTGTAGGACCGCATCGATATTCAACGAGACCAGGAGGAATCTAGATATATATGTATCAGTGGATAACTTGAGTCAGCTTCGCCGGTGCCATTGCTTCTACCTACATTTCAGAAATATCTTCGGGGATTTTTTTTCAGGATGTCTGCCATTAAGCTACTGTCCATCGCGTCTGGCGTTATGTCTTCAGTTAGTTTGCAATGAAGATAACTAATGATATCGTGTCTCCGCGGAGTGATCCGTATAGCTGTTCCTCTTCCAGAAAGACGCTTCCCAACCTCAGCTTCGATGTGAGGTCTTCCGGTGATGAATATACGCGTGCTGGGAGACTTTTGTAGAATTTGACGTAGCGAATTAAGAAGTATGCCTTGATATCCTGCTAGACATTGATCTAGAGCGTCGATACATATGAATGTCGGCTTTCTAGAAGCGGTTGCCTGTAGCATCTCCACAATATCGGCAAGCTGGGGTCCCCGTCCATCAAGGACCTTTTCCTGCTCTCGGTATGCTCGCGATATCTCCTCGGGTATCTCCTCGGGTATCTCTTCGAGTCCACTCACAAGCTGCTTGAGTAGGGCGCCTAGCATACTCGCCGGCGACTGCTCCTTTTGGGCCGCAAAGTCAAAGTAAAAGCACGCGACAGCGACCTCTTGGCTTTTGACCTGATCGCACAACCTGTCTACCACCAATGAGCTAACATCACAGCTTGTCAGCGCTTGCTCTTTTTCCACTCATCGAGGTCCATCCGTGTTACCTAATGAAAGTCTTGCCAACACCGAGACCTCCATAGCAAAACAAGACTACATTATGGGATTCTCTTGCCACACTACTAGCGCACCAGTTTTTAAATTCCTCAGTTTGCAATACCCATTCCCCTACATTTTCGACCCGCCTCCCTTGAATGTACCTGTGTCGGAGACCAGGCTCAAGTGGCGATAACCAGGTCAATAGTTGAGACCGGCCACCGGTAAAAGCAGAGCTGTACGCTGTATTGAAGGAATTGATATTGTTACTGAAGGCACGAGACATCCTGGTTGTTCAAAGACTAGTGGAGGACGATTAAACTGGTCGGCTGAGGGAATCGCGAGGAGATGGGGAAAAGCCGGGTCTTTTGTGGAACCTTATGGATATGATACAAGTGTGAGTGTGCTCGTGGAACAAAAGTCTTGGCACCCTCAGGCTGAGTGATGGGACAGGAATGGCTCAAATTTACCACTTTGTATTTTCTCTTGAGCCCGAATTAGAGGTGAACAATAGAAATTAGAAGGTTTTGTATCTTGTGATTGGAGATCTGCTTTGAGTACCATCAATAGTGGTTGAGATGAAGCAAGTTGAATGATAAAATATAACCAGGGTGCCAGGACTTTTGTTACACGACCGTAATCGAGTACAAGTACTGCCACCCCAGGACCACCCAGATCGCCCCTGCATACAAAGAACTGCTAATTAAGAGTGTCCTCCTCTTCGCCCTCCCCCTCTCTTACAAAGAACTCTACCCCTGTCAATTGGAATCCATTAGCAATGCGATGGACACACCGATTCACAGCGCCCGCTTGCTCCAACCAGACTTCGATGTCAGGGCGGAGAAACACACCACTTCCGTGGTGGTATCAGTCTCCACTGAGGATGTTGGAAAGTTTGGTGAAAGCATTCGCCTCTTCTCATGCCCCCGCAAAGTCCCTCCGGCCCATCCTGTCTCAGAGCTCACGCAATGCAAGAGTGCTCGAAATTTGAGCACTCACACCTACTATGTAAAGCCACAGAACCTACTTGTCCCATCTGCTCTGCCCCTCACTCCCAGTCACAAGACAGATTCTCTAATCAATCCTGCCCCAAGGAGGGTCACCTCAACTCTATAATTGCATGCTGTAACTGCCTCCTGGGTGGTGGCGGGAATCGATAGGGTAACAATACTATCTCTATACCAAAGTGGAGTATCTAACAAGACTAAGTACCGGAGGGCTGGACCAAGTTGTTGTAACAAACTTCTTACTATATCGCAACTACCAAGTAGTTCCTAATACCTAAGTATGTTGGGTTTGGTTTCTCGAAGCGAACTGAAGAAGTAAGTGTTCAATCAAGTATATTCAACACTTTGTGTGTTGAAGTCTGCCTTCACTAAGTCCGGGTAATGGCAGATCTTGAATCCACTTGTCAGGCTAACCAGGGCCTTGTAAACAATAACTCTTAAGACTCCAAAACGGCAGCCTTGGAAGGTTACATAAAACTTATCAAGTATCAAACGATATATTGATACAATACATAAAACATACTAAGTATCAAACAATACTCTGAAACCAAACATAAAATATACTGAGTATCAAACGATACTTCAGAAACCAAACATAAAACATACTGAGTATGAAACGATACTCCGAAATGAAACATAAAGTATACTAAGTATCAAACGATATTCCGAAACCAAACATAAAACATATTGACTATCAAACGATACTTGTGAAACCAAACATGAAACATACTGAGTATCAAATGATAATCCGAAATCAAACCAGTAACCCGCATAGGTTACACTCAGAAAACAAAATGAAAACCTCATTCCAAACATATATCAAAGAAACATAAACCTCATTGCTATTATAATTAGTGTCCAAATGGGGTGCCCAGAATCCCATGTCAACCACAGGTTCCTCAGAATGTTGCTCAAAACTATCATTGGTAGGAGTAAAGCAAACCGTAATAAAACGAGAAAAAACAAGAGGAAATTACATCCCCGGCATCTTATTGGTCCACCATGTGTTACAATCCGCTCCTCTCTCGGTGATACCTGCAGCAGGTAACCGATAGTCTACTAACGATCACTTCTTCTTAGCCCGATAGCTGTTGCGATAGCTAAGTCCGTTGACTCCTATCTAGCAACGTCGATCGCTAGGCTCATATAAGACCGTCTGGTCTTGATTCTGGAAAGTGTGATAGGTAAATATCTTGTATTGAAAGTATAGCGTATGAAAGAACTTAGATGGTTGCGTGAAGGACCCCAATCCCATGCCTTTTTTTTTCTTTTTTTTGTTTCATGTGCTTTGTTTTATTCATCGTCTAGGTACAAAGACTACATGCAGCGCTAGCTATGGTAAAGAAAAACCTCCGTGTAGCCACCGGCGCCAAGGAAAAAGCTATCAACCTAAGTCTCTCTGGTCTGAGACCAACCGCACACCAGCCACGCAAAATAAGAAATCAAACTCTGACTAGAGGGGCAGGATAAGAAGGATCAAATAAGTACATGGGGAGGAATCAACAGGAAAACCCTTGCCGTAAACTTCCAACAAAATGAAATAATTGATAGACCACTCTGTGAAACCCTAAGTAACCGACAATGAAAGAAGAACAAAGGGGGTGCGGGGGCCACTAAAACCGTTGTG
>Ga0307507_10006865_pt1 | contig 16997 bp, 9 predicted proteins | sample 7_EM_MG_FD_207223 | JGI IMG/M metagenome (GOLD analysis project Ga0307507, IMG submission 207223) | Populus trichocarpa ectomycorrhiza microbial communities from riparian zone in the Pacific Northwest, United States - 7_EM | ecosystem: Host-associated > Plants > Roots > Unclassified | place...
TATCCCCCTCCTTAAGATCTGGTCCCTTAGATCTCTTAGCATTATAGTACCTTTTTATTTATTCTTATACTAGTTTAGCTATTTCTTTAAGGTCTATATAAAGATTTATTAATATCTCTATTCTTTACTTAGCTGTACTACTCGTCTTTTTTACTTAATATGGCGATAATAATGTTCTTAGCTTATATCTATAATTCGCCTTAAATAGTAATATCCCTATTCCTTCTTATAGTATTATATTATATGCAAACTATATAACTGGTAATAACAATACCCAATTATTCTATGCGTAATTAATATAATGCCTTAGATACTGCTCTAGTGTCTAGTTTAGTCTTTCCATTTATCCGTCTATCTGCAGATAATATACTATAGATATTGCTACGCAAACCCCTTATTCTGCTAGAAACACTTCCTAAAATACTACTATAAATCTTAGATCTTTATCTAATATAATCTTATCTAGTGCTCTATATCTTGCAAATACTTCCTTTATATAAATTCTAGTGACATCTTCTACTAATATCTCTTTAGTATATGCTATAAAGTATCCCTACTTTATTAGTGTTGGTTACACAAGGGGATATCACGTAGCTACGGTTCGTAGATAGTATGATGGTTGTTCTTCTTTTTGATAGGAATAAGGAAAGGGGTAAGGAACTTAAGGTTCCTCACCACGCTAGGGCCACGTCAGCACGTGACGGCAACATGCCTGGCGTGACGGCAGCTTGCCTTATTCCCAACACTAGCAACTCTTCTTTTTGTGGTTGCCATCTATATATAGACAAACAGACAGGATGCGACAATACTAGATAGTGTACAACAATACCAAATAATATGCGACAATACTAAATAATATGCGATAATACCAAACAATATGCGACAATACTAAATAATATACAACAATACTAAACAATATGCGACAATACCAAACAATATGCGGCAATACCAAACAATATGCGACAATATGCGATAATGCGGCAGTTAGCAGATAATGTAAAGACGGGTAGGCCGCCAAGGCGCTAGTAGTAAGTAAGCTAATAGCAATTTTCTATCCCAGGGATGGAAAATCCTAATTGGCTAGTTTAAGTTAGGGTCTATAGAATGTTATACTCCTACTCCCTTTTAACCTAACCTTTAACTTATACACGTAGAGTATTTGTATTAACAAACGTTTCTAGAGCCTTATTTGGGTTTGCCTTTATTATTACGTCTGCTGGGTTATCTTAACCGTTAATCTATTAAATCTTAAAGAGTTCTTACCGTTTATAGGATTGATGAAGTGCTATAATATTGATTATAAGGCGCTTCTCCTTTATAGTACCAAGCTTAACCAAGCACTTATAGAGGGAGTATAAATCGGTGCATACGATTATAGGGATAATAGGAAGTTTGAGTTAATCTATAATTATCTTTAGGGTAGTTCTAATTGCAATTACTATATTAACTCCACTAACTATTCTATATATCTCTGATGCTAAAATACTTTAGGTGATGTGCTTGCTCTTAGTTAAGCTCCAATGGATAAGGTTGCTATAGATTGTGAAGTTATTCTCTCTAGTAAACTTATTCGCGATAATGATTTTATATCCTAGCTAGGAGCTAAAATCTTTATTATTTATAAACAATCTATTAATAAATATAAAGAGCTTAGCGGTGGGAAGATTAATAGGCACATAGTATAGGCCCTAGTTGAGATAGTTTATTTGCCAGGAAAGGCGTTTATTTAGGGCAAGAACGTCGTCCTTAGTTAGTTCCTGGTGTTAGGCGGCAACAGAGAGATTAAATAAAGCCTTGGGTTGATAGATAGAAGCAATATAAGCTCCGCGAGCGCGTTGCTCTACGTATTCTTGCTTTAGAGAATTAGTGTTAATAACGTTAATCTTCTTGCCTTAACCCTTCTGGCGCAGAGCAATAGAATCCTTGTTTAGGGAGAGGATGCATCTGTTAAAGAGTAATAGTGTTGTTAAACTAAGCTTTTCCTTTAGCTTTGCTATAAGATTTGCCTTTACTAGCTCGTCTTTTTTAAGAGCTGAGAATTAGTCGTCTCCTAAGATAATTGTATTGTCAGTTTATATGCTGACGATTCTAAATGGAGTTCCTGTAGTTGTAATAAGGAAGCAGGGATTGAATATAGAAGTAGTTATTAAAAGCTTCTCTTTATGGTGCTTACTATAGGTAGCCCACTAGTAAGTTCCTGCCTCTGCAATCCTATATAATAGCTTAAGCATAACTATAATTGTATCTTTAGGATACTGGTAGCAAATTTACTCTGGAAGGTATACTAATATTAAGCGCTGAAGGTACGTCTCTGATTAGGTGTAGGCTTAAGTAATATCTTATAAATAAACCGTCATTCCATTCTTTATTAAGGAGGGAGCTAGTGTAATAATAACTCGCTAACTAGCTCGTTAAATCGTGGGAGACTGCGTAAGAATTACCTCCTTGCCATTGTCGTTGTAGCCTTAAATAACAAGCCTTAATTTCTTAAATGGGGCGTTAGTAGCTTTGCCCTTAATTTCATTAATTATTTTTAACTTAAAGATGCGAACTCCATTAAACTTAGTAGGGTTATACTTCTTAAATTTAAAGACTCCTCTTATAATAAGACCCTCGATCTCCTGCTTGTTAGATGCTTAAAAAGGAGCTCCTAGAGTTATAATACGACCTTCCTTTTAGAGCTGTTTTGCGAGTTTAAAGTCATCCTTCTCCTTAGCTATTATAAAGGCCATTAATAACTTGACTCCATTTTCGATGGCGGTAATGAATTGCTCTTTAAAATTAATAAGATGTTAGCAATTTCGTGATCCCTTTAGGCAACCTTTACCGTGTCGTGGTTGTGGCGCATCTACTAATATTATATTGGGATCGTAGTCGCCTTCTAGAGCATATTAATTGTGGTTCTCCTCTAGGGCATCTTCTGGGGCATCCTATAAAGGCTTAGAACTATTATCTTTGTAGTAAGGCTTAATAACAGTTGAATGGAATTAAGTGGGTCCATAAGGCATCTAAATAGTATAAGTCTGGCTATTAATTGTAATGAGTTAATGTGGGCCTGACTATCCTCCCTTTTTACGCCATATGCGTACCTCAGACTGGAGTGGCAGATTAAGCATAGTTAAGGTGTTTGGGCCATTTCTCATTCCTAGTACGTTATTAACTTGGCGTGTGGCGTAGAGACATCGTACCTCCTTTGTTGCCTTGCGAATAGCCTTAGCTCGTTGCATAACAGAGGGAGATAGTGGAGAATTGTTAGTTATTTAAGGGTAGGCGCCGAAGACTAGTAATATAGGTATAAGTCTATCTAGGCTAGCAGAATCGTTAATAGCTTTAATAGCTATTTACAAGGTAAGTTCTTTACTAGCGTCCTCTAGTTCTAAAGAGATAATCTTATATACGCGGCGTAATGGTGTGTAATATTGCTCCACTTTTCTAACACTATTATATGCCTTAATAGGGACTTCCTTGACCTTAATTACCATTGCCTTTATCTATTATTAAAACTCTGCAGATAAGAAGTTCTTTTTTGTGTTATAGACGATTTAATTAGGGGGTCCTAGGTAGATATTAATCTAGCATAACTAAAGGGTATCCTATGCGTTCCTAGCTGACATATCCTTTAAGAATTGTGCGGCTTGGAAGGAGGTTAAGAAGTTAATAACTTAGAGTACTAGCTTACCGCTAAGATACATAACGTTGATAATAATACAGAAGTTAAAGTTGTAGTTATCTTTAAGGGTGAACTTAAATCGGCTAGGGGACTTCTGGTTTATTTAACAGTGATAGTAGTACTTTATAAAATGCTTAATTGCCTTAACCTTAACTTTATGGCCTGCTTACTAAAGAACCTTAAGCAATTAATAAACGGATGGGTGGCCAAAATAATAGTGTAGTTGGCGTAATTCCGACTTAGTTAAGTAGCTCTAAGCAATACTCTTTTCTAGTTAATAAAGGAGCAACCAGGGGTAACCCTACTTATATATAACGGGCACCTAATTGTCTCCCTAAACAAGTATATTCTTAAGGTTATTAAGCCTAACGCCTAACTTATCCATATCTTTGATGCAAAATAGAAACGGAGTATTCGTAGGAATAATATAGAAAGTGATATATCCTAAGGGGGTTTAGACCCTAATTATGCCAAGAGAGATTATAGTACCTTTACTAAAGCGAATTATATATTAGCCTGCCATTAATTAGTTAATCTAAACAGAGCTATTAAGCTACTAAAGGGCTCGAACTTAAGGTTCTCCTGCTATAGATACTCCTACGGCTCCAGTATCCGGCATAATACCATAGAAGACGTTCGCCGAGTATCTATTATTAAAGGAAAACGCAGAGCTCTCCTTTGGCTCGTTAAAGATATCTAACTTTGTGATAAAATGGAGCATAGATTAGTTATTAAGAACAGCAATAGTTTATATGCCATTTACCTCACCATACTTAGTAAAGTATTGGTTAGGAGAGTAGTCCTCAATTTCTATATCTATAAGGAGCTGTTTGACCTTATTAACCTCACCCTTAAGGTCTTCTACGCCTTTATATTGAACCAGGAAGCTTTAGAAGTAGGCCGCAGTAATCTTGCAATTTCCAACGTTTCTTATACTCTGACGGAACTTGTTATATGCCTCTTTTCGCTTATTAAGGGAGTGTCTAGTTGACTAGCACTTTGGCTTCTTATAAACATAGCACTTCTTCTGGTAATTACTTTGAAATGAACCTCTATGAGGACCTCTATAGTTGCCTTGTAGTTGATGTTGATCGTACCCTCTTCCGTATTCCCTACCATGGCCACCATATATTTGATCAGTCCAGTTGTAATTATGTTAGTTGGGAATACTTATTTGGGTAGGGTTTTCGGTATAGAGCTGTTGAGATTCTTATATTCGCATTATAGTACCTATGGCGGAGCGTAGCTTAGTATATACTCCTTTAAACGTATCCGCAGGTTTGTATAGCGCCAAGTTGCACTTAGGAACGCTATGGCATGCTGAGATAACCTGGTCCCTTAGGCTGTTCTTATTTTAGTAGGTTTCGGTAAGGCTATGTTAGATTTTCTAGAGTTTATTAAAGAGTAGTTAAAGGCACTCTAAATAAGTCTTTATTAGGTTGGAAGTAATAACTCTTTAGAACGTAGTCTCTTGCTATTTAGATATATAAAGTTAGCGATTCTTATTAGTCTCAAAGTAGGCTCTGGTAAGCTGAAGCATTATATTAAAGCTATAGTTTTTACCCGCAATATAGTCGTAATAGAATGTTACTGCCCGTCCCTTTAACATAATAGAGAAAGCGTAATGGTACTAGTGGCGTTGAATTCTGACCTTATTGTAACAGTTATAAAAGACCTGTAGTTTTGCTCTAAGTATATTGTATAGTTCTCCTCCAAACTTCTTCTCTTTGTCCAAATATACCTTCATCAGATTCGTGACTTCTCGTAGTAAAGGCTCACCGGTTAGCTGGAGTGGAGGAGGTAAAGGCGGAGCAACTCTAAGTGGGAGGGCACCTCTAGGTGGGAGAGCAGCTCTAGGTGGGGGGTTAGCGTTCTAGGGGTTTTAATATAAATTAAAGTTGCCTTCTAAAGAATATAGGTTGTTTTTAGGTTTCCGTAGTTAATATATAATCTTAGCTTCCGTCCATATTGGTTCTTCTGTACTAGTAATAACGGCCTAAATATTACTAGCAATTGGGTTACTGTTCTCAGCAATATATACCCTATTCCTATAGAGGAAGTCTTAAAAATCCTGAACAATATTAACGTTGCTAAGTGCCTAGGTATCAGCAGTCCATCCCATAAAATCCTCCCTGAAATACTCCCATAGTTGTAAATCGGCGTAGCATCTATTTTGGTAGAATATAATATGGTATAGGAGAAAGCCATTAACTTGTTTTGTAGTATAAGTTATTATATTAAAGGCGAATTCGTCCCAATCTTTATTGATAAGTTTCGCGTGCTCAGCTACCCCTAGTGGTAAGGAGTCTTTCCAGTTATTTAAAGTAGGCGTAGCCATGTTTTTAGAGGGAGGGAAGTATTATTGGTGTAGGGATTATTGTTTGGTACGCATTTATAATGTATATTTATTATTTAGTACGCGTTTATGGTTTAGTACGCGTTTGTGATAAGAATTTGCGATTATAGGGCTTAGGACCAGTTCTAGCCTTAAATCACAAAGACTTGTAAAGCGTGTTGTTCTGCGTAATAGACGCAAGAATCCATAATCTCAGAAAGGCTTAGGACCAGTTCTAGCCTTTTAGATCCTTAAATTTATGGAAGAGTTCTATTTAAGGTTTAGGACCAGTTTTAACCTTAAAAGACAGCTTCCTCTAGCACGAGTAGCACTAGTATAGTGGCTTATCTCTTCTTAGTGATACCTAGCTATTCTGTGGTATAATAGTGAAGTTAACTACTAATCAGTGTTGGTTATACAAGGGGATATCACGTAGCTACGGTTTGTAGATAGTATGATGGTTGTTCTTCTTTTTGATAGGAATAAGGAAAGGGGTAAGGAACTTAAGGTTCCTTACCACGCTAGGGCCACGTCAGCACGTGACGGCAACATGCCTGGCGTAATGGCAGCTTGCCTTATTCCCGACAATTAGCTTATCTACTATTACTAAAATCGCGTTATAATCTTATCCTATAATAGGATCTCTTAACTTTAGTAACTTAATAATAAAGTCCTATAATATAACCTCCTATGGTCTTCCTAGTGTCTTAATAGGTTATAGCCCTTTATACAGCTTATACCTTATTAGTTTATTTCTTTAGCAATTTAGATATTCCTTTATAACTTATCTTGCTAGTCCCTAGATTCCTTAAATAATATACTCCTCTTAAAGTCTTAATACTAAGCCTATAGCTCTGTTATATCCTTATATTATTCCCTTATAGAATTCCTTAACAAATTCTTCTACAATAGACTTAGACACATACGTTACTTCTCTATTTTTATATTGCTCTAAGTTTGGATCCTCTATTTATACTTCTTAGATCTTCTATATCTAATTACTTTTTAGTAATTTATAGATCTAACTTTCTTTAGTTACTGTAATCTTTAGATAATTATACCTAATTAATCTGTCTTAATCCTTTTGTAATAAAGCTCCTAATAGCTTTTTATTACTTTATAGTTTAGCTTTTCTGCTTAAAGCGTCTGCTTGTGCATTATCTGTACCCTTAGTATACTGAATTTTAAAATAATATTCTATAAGCATTTCCGCCTATCTAACCTGTCTTTGGTTAAGTTCCTTTATTATTAGGAATCCTATAAGGTTTTTATAGTCCGTCTTAACCATAAATAGTTTTTTTATACCTTGTAAGAATACTCTCTATTCTTTAAGTACTGTAACTATACCTAACAACTCTTTGTTATAGATGTTATAGTTTAACTCTAGTAGTATCATCTTCCAACTATAGTATACCACTGGGTGCTATCCATCTTAATATTTCTATAGGAAGTATGCCCCTAGTATAAAGTCTAATATATCTATTTCTACAACCGTCTCTAGACCTAGTTAATAGATCTTAAGAACTAGCTCCTAGGTAAATAACTCTTTAATTCTCTTAAACAGTTCTTATTACTCCTTTCCCTATGCCTATAGTTCTTCTTTCTTTATTAACCGCGTAAATAGCTTAATGTCCTATAATTATTGCGCTATAAACCTTCTATAGTAATTGCAAAACCCTAGGAACAATCTTAACTGCGTAATATTCTCTAGTTTTTGCTAATTCACTATAGCCTTAATCTTCTTTAGATCTATACTAAGCTGGTCTAGTTTAATAATAAATTTAACAAAATTAGTCTTCCTAGTAAAGAACTTGTATTTTTTAATTACTACTGGTATCTGTTCTTCTTATAGTCTCTTTAAGACCTATTTAACGTGTTCTCTATGTTCTTCCTTGTTCTCTAAGTAGATAATAATATCGTTAAGGTATGCCATAATAAATTTATCTAGGTGTTCTCCTAATACACTATTAATTCGCTTTTAGAACATTACTAATACGTTTATAAGCCTAAACTGCATAACTAATAGCTTATATAGTCCTTCCTTTAACCTAAAGGCTGCCTTCTATTTATCGCCTTCCTTAATCCTAATCTAATAGTACGCCCATCTTAGATCTATCTTTGTAAAGATCTTTACGTTACCTATCCTATTTTAGATTTCGCTAATTAAGGGTAAAGGATACCTATCCTTTCTGGTAATATTATTTAACTGTCTATAGTCTATACACATCCTAAATTTTCCGTTTTTCTTTAGGATAAACAATACTGGATATCCTACTAATAACTATAATGGTCTAATATATCCCTTATATAAGTTCTCCTAAATAAACTCCTTAAGCGCTACTAACTCTATTTTAGTAAGCTTATAGATTGGAAAGAACTTTAAACTTATTCCCTTTTCTAATTCTATCTTATAGTCCCAAGCTGTATACTCTAATAGCTTTTCACTTTCTAGTAACCATAACTTTTTACCATACTTATGGTATCTCTTTGGTATATAACTTAAGCCTTACTCAGTCTCTTTATATATCACTCCGACTTAGTACTATACCAACTTGGTTTACTGTCGCACTTTGCGCTATTATATATCCTTAATATTAACCTAACCTATAACCCAATTAATCTTTAGATTGTACTCCTGTAACTAAGGCATTCCTAATATCGCCTTATCCTATCCTAATAGTAGGATATTAAAAGACATTCTAACTAGTCTCCCTTTAATAGTTATCTAAATAGGTCCTATTTTAAAATTAATAATACCTCCTCTATAGGCTATCTAATCTCCTAAAATTATTATAAGTAGATATAGGTGTTCCTTCTGTCTATATAGTAACCCTATCCTTTCTACTACCTTTAGTAATATATGGTTCCTAGTTACTCCACTATCTACTAACACTTTAAACCGCTAATCTTGCCACTTAGCTCTTAAATTTAGGTATTAACCTTAAATTTCTTTAAGGGTCTAAGGCTCTAATACTAGTTCCCTCTAGTTCTATACGCTTCCCCTTTTCCTAACTATTGGCTACTAGATCCTATCTATACTTAATCCAACTTTAGCTAATACTTAATTTATTTCTTTTCCTCTATATGCTATAGATAAGTGTTCTCTAAGCACTCCCATTACTATTGTCTATCTAGGCATTTTTCTATAAAGAATCTTCCTAGTTAAAATATTAAGTCTCCTTAACCTTATACTTCTACTGGGTGCCAACTATATATATACTTAGCATTTTTAAACCGCTTTTTCTCTGGTGCCTAATATATCCTTACTAGGTACTTCTAGTTCTTATCTTTAGGTGCTCTATATATGTTACATATATTATCCATATAAGCTATCTATAATAGTGTATAATACGCTACATATTTTAGGTTAACTCTTAGTTTATCTTTATCCTTAAGTTTAAACCTATACCTAGTTAACCTAACCACTGGTATCTCTGCTATAGGTACTAAGATTTATTACTTACTTCTCTAGTCCCTAGATCCTTCTTCTAGGTTCCTTAATATTATAATTAATACTCCTTTAATATAACTTATGCGTTTTTCCGTAATAGGTTAGTCTTAGACAACTTTTTTATCTAGCCATATATAGAAATCTGCCCATTTGTCATTGTGTTATTGCCTATACCACTTTCTATACAACTGGTTTAGTGTATATAGTCTATCTATTAGAAAGTACCTTATTATTACTATATTATAACATCCTTTGGTATATCTTTCTTTAAACCTAGTTAGGATATTTAGATCCTCTTCTTATTCTAGTTTATCTAACTACTTTACCCTAGGTATCCCTACACTCAGCCTATTAGTAACTCTTTATATAGGTGCTCTATTCCTTATATAACCTAGTGTAGCTAATCTCTTGTCTAGCTTCTGCTCTTACTATATAATAATTCTTGTTCTAAACTTATCTATAGTTTCTTATTTTCTACGTCTTGTAGCTAGATCTTTATAGTTATCTTACTTTTTAATCCTAGTATTAACTGTTTAATCTTTAGGCTAAACACTGCGTTTACCTAGAATTGCTAACGTTCTTATTTATTCTCTGAACTTATAGTTCTTAAACTTGCGTCCTATACTCATTTGTTTATTACTAAACTAAGTTACTACCCTTTCCTATTAGTTTTCGTCTGTTATAGGTCCTTAGGTATATCTTATCTTATTTTAAGAATCTTAAGCTTCTCTTATCTCTTTATAAAAATCTTAAGCCTATAGCCTTTTGCCTTTATTAAGTAATAAGCTAGCACTAGTAGTTATCTACTTACTTAGTTTCTTCTAAATGTTACTCCTATTATCTTGTAAAGCAATAGAAATTATATCCAATGGTATTATAATACCCGTTACTAAACCTTATTCTATAATAGTCTTAGTCTCTACTTCTATTTTAACTTCTCTAAGGTTTATATACTCCTAATAAACTGCCTTTATTGCCTTATTATTAGTAAATGCTTTACCTATATTAAATTTATTATCTTCAATGTCTAATTTATAAGCTAGTTCGCTGGTTCCTTTAAACTTAAATAATAATAGCTTCTATAGCCAATAGCTTGCGCCGTACTTAGCATCCTTATAAATTTAGTATATGTTGTTATAATAATACGCAAAACTGTTAATTAAATACTCTTTTATTCCTTATAGTGCACCATCGTCCCTCTGTATATATATGCCGTCTGCTAGTCTAGTTCCCTTTACCGTATAGTTACTCTAACCACCTCTATAGTCTCTAGCAAAATAACCCTATTTTCCATAATTTATGCAAGCTCTATCTTTAAACCATTTTTCTTGCTATAAAGTCCGCCTAAACGTCTTCTACTACTAAGATCCCTAGTTTAGCCTCTACTCCTAAGTCCTTTAATTACTTAATCCTTAACCTCTAGGTTTCTATAGTTTCTTTTCCCACCTTTAGGTTTCTTTAGTACTACTTAGGTCTATTGGCTCTACGCCATTCTATAGTTTTTAACTCTATATCTGTCGTTACGTACTCTACGCCTTATATAACTATAGAACTCTGTCTTGCCCTCTCTTAGCTTATTCCCTTTAATAGATTCTATTATTAATCTTTATTAACTAATCTATTAACTCTCTTAGAGTATCCGCATCTTCTATTAGGATAATTACGTCCTAGACTTTAGCCTTAAGTCCCTATTTATACTATGCTATAAGCGCCTTATTATTCCACTTAACCTATATAGCTAATGTTTAAAACTGTATTATATACTCAATTACTAAAGTGCACTATACTAAGTTCTAAAGCTTTTGTTCTGCTGTGGTTATAGCTTCCAGGTCTCTAAATATCTGTATTAATCGCTCTACAAACCTATTCTAACTAGTAAATATATACTATACATCCTAGTTAGTAGTTGTTATGCTATTAACCTATATTTCTATAAAATACGGCTTAAACTACTCAAGTACCCTCCCCGTCAGGAATAATTCTGTATAGGCTACTTGGTCTAATAATATTACTAACTTCACTCCTTCCTGTACTACCTTAAAGTACATTTACGTAAGAAATCCCTTAAGCTTTAACTTCTCTCCTAAGAATCGTTTAATTAAAGGTAACTTAATCTTTACTACTCTAATTCCATTAATGCATTCTTTAAGTATCCTATTATTATCTTATAAGTAATTAACTATTTTCTATAACTAACCTTACGTAACCACTTAAGAATCCCCGTTGTCTATACTAGTATCTCCTAGCCCTAAGGTTGTGGCTGTTGCCGACGCCATTATGACTAGTACTGCTCTTAGTGGTATATTATTTAACTTTATTCAAATACCGTAACCTTAGTAGTGAATGTATAACAGAACCTTATAGCTTAGACTACGGTGGGTTCTATTATTAGGCTGGGTATATAGGTATAAACAAAACAACAACATAATAATAACTAGTGGAGTGGTTGCCTAATAGATTAACTCCAATTGTATTCTAAAATTCACTACAAGAAGAGAACTATCTATAGTAGGGACTAAGGTCCTTTAAATATACAACCATACTCCTAAGAAATCCTCTCTTATACATAAGGTACGTGTTATCTATATTAAACGTAACGTCCCTTCTATTTAATACAGTTAATACGTTCAATACCACATAACCTTAGTTACTATTCCTTGTTATATAGTTCCACCAGATCTATCCTAGACTATACCTATATTAACCAACTAGCTTCCGCCGACTCTTCTCCAAGTAGTCATAACATTGTACTTAAAGCGTCCGTAACACTAAAGCCTTTAAGCTTAAAGATTAGCCTTTAATATAGGGCTCACCTTTTATAAAAAGCTGCACTGTAATTAGCTCCCACCACCACCTAGAAATTGGAAGGAGCTTTAAAGACATTAATATAAGGAAGAGTTCGTGGCTGCTGCCAAAAAGGAATACGCGGACCTTTAAAATTAAGGAACGTTCTAAGTTGTTAACGAGATAATCCACATTAAAACCATGCCTATTATCTGGGTATTTACCTATAAGATTAATAATAATAGATATCTAATAAGGTTTAAGGCTTGTCTTTATATAAGAGGTGACTTATAAGAGTTAGTTTATAAGGACACGTATACCGCAACTCTGGCAGCAAAATCATTTAGAGCCTTAATGGCGATCATTATAGTATTTAACCTAGACTGCTAGTAGGGCAACGCCGTCAACGCGTTCGCAAACAACGAGATTGATAAGATTATATATATTAAGTGTCTAAATAGATTTCTAATTAAGGGCAAGTGCCTACTACTTTAACAAGCGCTCTATAGATTATAACGATCACCTCTACTATAGCATAGCGACTTAACTATAACACTAAAAAAGGAAGGCTTAAAGCTAGTGGCGGAGGAGCCTTGCCTATATTACAATAATTAGCTGATAGTCTTCTTCTACATTAACAACATTATAGCTACCTATAGGAAGAAGGACCTACTCAAGCTTAAAACATTCAAGAAGCACCTTATAAAAAGGTATAAAATAAAGGACCTAGGTGACCTTACCTGGTTCCTAAGGATTTAAATTATTCGTAACTAAAAGAATAGGAAGATTTAGCTTAGCTAGGACTCCTATATTAACAAGATCGCGACAAGCTTCGAAGTTAAAGATTATTATAAGGTATACATACCTATAGGAATTAAGGAGCTTAACCTAAATCCAGAATAGGCTTTAAAGTAGGACACCTATCTATACTAGAGGAAGGTCGGATTAATGCTCTATACAGTAAATATCACCCGTCTAGATGTGGCAAAAACGGCAAGCAAGCTATTAGAATTCTTACAAAATCCGTTACTAATATATAACAGAGCTGCTATAAGGGCAATTGCCTATCTCTATTAATCAAAAACCCTTGCAATTAAGTTCTTAAAGGAGAATATAATGAACCAAATCTTCGCAAGGGTAAGCGATGCATCATTTAGAGATAATCTAGTTAATAGAAAGAGCACAGAAGGCTACCTATTTACCTTATTTAGAGGACTAATTAACTGGCGATCAACTAAGTAAAAATTAGTAATAAAATTAAGCATAAAGGCAGAGCTTCTAGCTCTGTCACATGCAGCTACTAAGTTAATTTGGTGGCAGCGATTCTTTAAAGAAGTCAGATTCGATACTAATAAAAAGCAAGTAATCTACTGCAACAATATACAGACGATACGACTCCTTACTAAAAGCGACGCTAAGCTTAACACTAAGCTCCAACACGTCAATATCTATCACCACTAGCTCCGCCAGGAAGTCCGTAAAGGAAGGATTAATATTAAATAGGTCCCTACTGCGGACATAACAGCAGACGGCTTAACGAAGGCTCTGCCTTGTTAAAAGCATAAGACGTTTATTTAATAATTAAACCTTGTTGACATTAAGGATCTAATTTAATTTAATTTAGATAATATTTAGGCAAGGTAACTCTATAGGGGATTTCTTAAAACTCAACACTAAATTAACATTATGACTTTTTGCAGCAGCCCAGAAGGCTCTGTGTAGCTAGGGGGGTGTGTCGAACTGGATCGTATTTCCTTACTACCATCTTAATACTGGCTTTAAGTCTAGAACCCTATGTTTTAATACCCTGCTCCTTACCTTGTATATCTCATCGAATGTCTTATTAAATGTCTAAATACTTGTTTCTATTACCAAATGACGACGTAGTCGTCATTCTATTTGCAACCTATTTATCACCTATTTGGTGTATATATAGAGGCTCTAGAGCCCTCTTTAATAGACAGAGTTCTTATACCTGGTTGTCCGTTCAACAGCTTCCTCCCTATCAACCACCACCACCGCTAGGCAAAGCATAGATAACTGCCTTTCTTACTCACCAGAATGAGCTTCGCGTTTGCTACACTCGATTACTTAATCAAGAACGTGCAATTACTGGTAACAACATTACCGCAATTAAGGCCTTCTTCAATAACTACAATACCATAATTTAAAACCACAGAATTCTGCCTAAGGATTGATATAATATGGATGAGACTGGCTATACTATAGGACTTGCTCTAAGTGCGAAAGTAGTAGTTCTCAGAGGTAGAAAACAAGCTTTTAAAACGGTAGACGGCTTGCGCGAGTGGGTAAGTCAAGTTAACTGTATAGGAATGGGCGGTAAAACGATTCCACCTTATATTATTTTTAAGGGCAAGTAATATACAGATCAGCTATAGCAAATGGCTAAGGAAGCTGTACCCGGCTATACTATCAGAATAACTAAGAATAGCTAGAGTTTACAGGAACAAGGCCTTGGTTGGCTAAAACACTTTAAGCGATATACTTAACAAACTAAACAGTGGCAGGCCTTAAACGAAGAGGACAATAACAATCTTAATTTAAATAGCTACCGCCTGCTTATAATGGACGGTTATATAAGCCACATTAACCTTAAATTTGTTCAGTTCTGCGAGGACTATAGGATTATACCGATCTGCCTTCCTCCGTATATAACTTACCTACTGCAACCTCTTAATTTGGTAATATTTTCACTACTTAAGCGGGTCTACTCGCAGAAAGTAGATGAGTATATTGCTTTGGGTATTACGGGCCTCAATAGGGAGTGGTTTCTTAGGATTATTAGCGAAATTCGGTTAGAGATTTATACTGCTAATCATATTAATAGCGCCTTTAAAGCTGCAGGCCTCTACCCATATAATCTAGAACATGCCCTTAGCCGCTGTAGAAAAAGCGATCCTGTTTAAAGCCTTATACCTACAGATAAATCAGCATTACTACTATCCTCTCCCTTACATCCACAAACTCTAATAAGCACCAACGACCGCGCCTAATATCTAAGGACAATTACCAACCCTAAAACGTCACCGGAGGCAGTTGAAAGCTGTGTTTAAAAGCTCGTTAAGCGGCTACAATCACATAAAGATCAAGAGGCGTTGCTTAAGCAGGAAAACAAAGACCTTCGCTACGGCGCTATGGAGAGAAAGAAAAGGAAGAAGGATAAAAATACAGTACTATCAACGGCAGCGGTGCTTACTACTAACGCTATAAAGGCGATTGTCGCTGCTAGAGAGGCTGTAGAGGAAGCTAAAAGGAACGCCAGGGAACAAAGGAAGCGATCTAAAATCAAGCGGGAGGAGGCAGCGATACTCTATAAGGAACAGGTCAAGGCACGGAAGGAGGCTCGGGCTGCCGCATCGGAGGCCAAGAGGAAGGCAGAGCAACACCAGCGGCAGTTTTGAGCAGCGCTGCTGGCGTTAAAGAAGGCACAGAAAGCTTTGGAGACTGCATCTAGGATAGCGACGAAGAAGAAGACAGCTAAGGCACGAGAGGAATTCAGGAAGGCAGAGGATTAAGCTGCGTCAGCTAAAGCACTCGCGACCGCTGCGTAATTGACGGTAGAGGCATCTACTGTTATATTTGAGGCAGCAACGGCTCACTTAAAGGCTTTAATAGCAGCTGCAAAAAAGGTAGATAAAGAGGTCAATACGCAGATAGAGGTAGATGACGACGAGTAGAGCAATTTGAGCGACAGTGAGGTGTCAGATGAGGACGTTGGCATGGATATAGGCAACGTCGTGTAGTTAATCGAGTAGAGCTTCCAATACAAACACTATTAAATGTCGCGATAGAGCCTTGATTATATAAAACTAAAGCTTCATTTTATTAATATTGTGGATAATGCTGCGTGATGCCTTTTATTAAGAAAATGCCTGCAATTAAGCATTTTGAGGCAGTTTTGATGTTCAAAACCGTCAAAACCCCCCCAACCGTCAAAAGCCCATAAGCTACGTTATCGTTATAAAGAGTTTTTACTGTATTTGTTGACAAGGATACAGTAAAATCTCTTTAATACAATACCGTTTATTCGGCCGAGCGTATCGTAATACCAATAGTATTGTTATATCAAGAGTCACGTATAGGGTGAATAAGCAAGAAAAAGAGGAGCTTTATACCTAAAAAGGTTTAGGATATCTACCTCGCGGGCCAAATAGGGCCCTCTCCCATACAAATTCTCTACTGGTTATACCGATATTGGTGGTAAGTGCTTAACGATATTGTCAAAAGTCAGATTATCGTAATATTATACCAAAAAATGCTTAATCAAGGGATGTAGATCGTAATGTAGAGGGTATCGTTATATACCCTATATCGTATTAAGGAGATTTTACTGTAGAGTATTTAAGGGGGTAATCAGAATCGACGGGGTAATCGGAATGGCTCGTGCAGAAGCTTCACCGCCATGCTCTAATTGGCCAGAATAATTATTTCTGCCGCCCACACCAAAATATTGACCGATTCGAATGCTCACACCTCTCTCTTACGGCCTAATACATCACCTTACTATGCCCCCTAAGAGCCAAGAACCTCTAAAAGAGCAGAGAATACAAGAGGCAATTACTACTTACAACTCTAAGCACTTCCGTACCCCTTCTGCATCTGCAAATGCCCATGGGATCCAACCCCTACGGCCCACTCTCATCCGCATTATATATTAAAAAAGTATGCATTTTACAATAAAATATATATTTTGCGTATTATTTCTGGCTTCCTATAGGTGTATTTTGCGTATATGA
>Ga0307507_10006866_pt1 | contig 16996 bp, 8 predicted proteins | sample 7_EM_MG_FD_207223 | JGI IMG/M metagenome (GOLD analysis project Ga0307507, IMG submission 207223) | Populus trichocarpa ectomycorrhiza microbial communities from riparian zone in the Pacific Northwest, United States - 7_EM | ecosystem: Host-associated > Plants > Roots > Unclassified | place...
ATTTAAGATATTTTGTATATAATTTTTTCATACATGCTTTATCTATAAAACTATACTTTTGATCTTTAAAAATGTAGAGCTATTTTTATGTTTGTACTGATATATATCTAGATAATTGTATTAGTATTAAACTAATCTTTAATTTTATATTATGCAAATTACATGCTTAAATCAAACATCAACATAACAATTTTTAGATAAAAGGTTTGTCTTTCATGGTGTCCTTATTGTGGCGCCGGCAAGGATTCTTCACGGTACGAGCGGAACCCACTTCTCCTTCCTAGAAGAAGAATGGGGTCTGCGTCATTTTGGAGCTCCTTCAATGTCATGACTCCATCGTGGGGCATAGGGAATCCTTGCAAACCGCAAAATGTCTCTCCCTTTAGATAAGGTGACCCAACACAATTGTAATTCTCTTATTTATTTACTTATTTTATCCTCTTATTTCCCTCCTCGCTATTATGTCAAACAGTAGTTCTGATTCTAAAAGACGTACTTCTTTTCACATTTTAATCGATTTTTCTGAATGAAGAAAGATGTGGAGGGCATCCATGAAAGAATATTAAGTAGACCCCCCAAGTGAACTGACCTTCGGTGTTCTATCACTGCAAAAAAAAAAAAAAAACGTTTAAGAAGTTTCTGACAAATGAATGATCAAATATATAAGATGAACTTCATTAGCTAGTTTACAAGTGTTCAGGTTATCCGAGGATAAATTAATGAAATAAAAATCTCTGACACGTGTGGTAGGCACGCAGTTTTACCTTTCATTAATCGATCGAATCAATTTTGCTTTTAAGATTATCTATTGACTTCACTGTAATATTAGAATATGTTACGTACTAGGACACATTGCAAGTATATAACATTCTCACTAGAAGAAATTAGCACACATAATCACTTAAAATAGAAAGGTTAATTAGACAAACAAATGAAAAGGGAAGGGAATTTTAATTCATTGTACATAATATTTTTTAATTTTTTAATTTTATTAGATGGATCTTGCAAAGAAAAAAAATTGATAATTTATATTGAGGATAAAATTGATGTAATTAATTAATAAAAGGATAATATTGTTTAAGGGGTGGTATGGAGGTCAAAATAAAAAAAGATGTCGTTTCAATAATTTGTTTTTAAAAATTAAAATGATATCATTTTAAAAAATTAAATTAAATTTTACATAGATTTTAACATGGTCATCAAATCACTAGTTGATTTATTAGTTTAAACATGATAATTCCCTAATTCAATTCAACATAAAACCTTCTTCGAATTAGGTTTTAGATCGATAAAGTTGACGCATCGGCCAAGTCGGGTTTTATAAAACTGGTTTGGACACTACTGTAAGAAAACTTGTAGGTGTGAGTCTTCTCCAAGAGAATGGGCGGGCGCGGTGTGTGTGTGTAAGTTAATAATTGAGATATCATGTCTGCGTTTGTACAGTGAACTTACTTTGTATAAATGGCCGGCACTGCTTTTCCAACTTTAGTAGGCAGGGAAGATGATAGCGACGCTATACTTGTCAATATATATACGTACTTGTGAAATAATAATGTGTCCCGTAAGAATGGCCGAAAGAGAAGAGGAAAACGACCTTTCCCAAAACAGAAGTCCTTATTTCTTAACTTTGTTCCCATTTCCTCTTGATTAGAAATTTTGGATGTTGTTGGAGTGCAATGCTTGGAGTATGCCTCCGCCATGCATGGGAAAAGTATGTCATAAGCTCAAAATCCATGTTATGTTGAAGGAACATGAATTCTTTCAAAATCTGTTGTTTGAACTAGAATATCGAATAAGAATTACAAACTTTGAATTTTCAACGATCAGCTTTATTTTTTAATATCCAGTGGTTGCATGCCACGTGGCCTAACACCGAGATTTATATTCACACCCTAAACAAATCAAATTGATGCTATTAAGTCTCTATAAATAGAGAGATTAATATCAAAATAAAAAATAAAGTATGGTATTTAATTTTTTTTGTCTATACCTTTAAGATTTAACATTATTTATACGAGGAATGGTATATACATCGCGGTTTCATTTAACTGGTGCTTCAGCTTTCTCATTAAGGCTATTGAAAACAGTGAAGTTTGTCATAATTGAGTGTGTTTGATATTGCGGTAGCTGTTGTGGTTATGATTTGAAAAAAATTGTTTTTATAAAAAGTACTTTTAGTTATGTGATCAAAGCATTTTATCATACGTGGCCTTTTCAATTAAGGTTGCGTTTATTTCAAAGATGAAATATTAAGGAAAGATTTAAGAGTAAAATACTAAAAATAGATTGTCTAATTATACAATCAATGTCCATTAAGTGTATACTTAAAAAACAATGAAGGGTGTGTGTGTGTGTGTGTGTGTGTGTATTATAGGTATACCCTGCATTTCATGACCATCAATATTAGCAAGTAAAGGGATTTAAACCGGAAATTACATAAAAAATTATACCTTTTAGTCCTTCACTTCATCAACTCATTCATCTAATGATTTTTTGACTTGAAGAGTTAGTTAACAATTCCGCATTACTTTGTATTAATCTTTGTTATTGACTTGACTCTTATGTTCAAGAGATTAAGATGTTATTTTCAAAATTATATATATAAAGATTAAGTTATTAAAAAGAAAGGAAATAATAAAAACCACCCAAACTAGTATTGGGTATCACATTTTATTTTGGTTGCAAACAGTTATTACTTTCATCATTCCACATGTAATTTTTTTGGAATAAGTTGATATATTAAAAGAGCTAACCAGAAGGTACCCAAAAACAAGATACATGAAAGAAAAGCATAAAAGAAAAGAAAAGAGAGTCACAAAAACAAAAGGCAAATACAAAAGGAAAGAAAAAGAAAGTCAACAAATACATAACCGAAAAAGAACATCAAGATTGAAGAAGCTGATACGCCATGCTTAAAGCCTTGATTTGGTATTTGACCAATCTATAATACCTTCAGGTCCCATAATTAAAGTAGTGTCAGTAGCCATGAAGAACTTATCAGCAAACTTGAGCCAATTTGAGAGGCAATAAAGAATTAAGGAGAAACTGTCTTCGAAGGTCGCAGCTCCATCATTAAAGATTACCTTGTTCCTCATAAGCCATATACTCCAGCTAACACAACAAGAAAGCATAGACCAAGCCTTACGCTGGAATTTTCCAAATACTAGGTTGGGCCACTGATGTAAAAGATCATCCACACAGCAGGGAAGGCAACCACTAATACCCCACCAATCTAAGAATTTCATCCATAATTTCCACACTGGTCTACAATGGAGGAGAAGATGATTTGAAGTCTCAATCTCATTTTCACAAAAGATACAAAAGGCTTTATCAACTCGGATTATATTGCGGCAAAGTAAGAAATCCTTAGTGCATAATCTATTCTGAACAGCTAGCAAAAGAAATTATTGAACCTTAGGAGGGACCCCTTTTTGCCATATCGAAGCCTTAAAAGTTCTAAGCCCTGGATTCACAATTCTGTCAATAAGTAAAGAACAAGTTTTAACTGTATAACCTCCATCTGTTGAAGAGGACCAAACTTTCTTATCTGAAGTTGTTGCCTTTAGCCGAAAGCTTTCTAGAGATGAGAGAAGGTAGACAACCTCCTCAGTTTCAAAGAGAAACAATTGTCTCCTCCAAGCTAACTCTCACTTCCATTCCCCTTGCTCCCAATTTCCCATATCAGCAATTGTGGCATTCAGTTTAGTGGAAAGAATATAGAGTCGTGGGTAAATGACTTTCAATGGAGAGCTATTAAACCAAACATTAGACCAGAACCGAGTTAGAGAGTCATTTCCCACTACAAATCTGCAATTATTGGCTAAAGCTGAAGAGACAGAGTCTGTTGAAGTCATAAAGGATGAGATGTCCCTCCGGATATAAGACAATCTTCTACTAAAAATAGGAAACCATTTTCACATGTAATTGATTACTAACTGTAGCTTTTATATGATAAGCTTGATTCTTTTCTCTCTTTTTTTATCTGTATATATATGACGTGCTTAATTTAGCTTATCCACGAGGTGTTTTTATTAAGGCCAGATCTTCAGGTTCATATATCGCAGTCCAGGTAAATATGCAGCCTCTTCTGAACCCAAGAACTGCAATGCACACCATAACCAAGCACTGTATATATATATATATATATATATATATATATCAGAGGTCTTGACTACTCTACGCCACTTGCTTGCCTGTTCCGATCATTATTTAATATTTGGCTATTTATAGAATTTAGATATATGGTCCAAAATAGCTTTAGTTCCGGCCTTCTTATTAAGCTATCCGGGAAAGAGAGAGAGAGATTATTTATGAATGGCATTGAAGACCAATGCCTTTGACATTGTCCGAAGGCATTATAGAAAAATATTTGATGATTTGATTGGGAAACAATAAGCAACCACTAATTAATACAGGCCATTGCAAGATAGCTGGATGTGGTGGCTACTCAAGAATCAAATTGACTTGATATGACTAGGCAGTCCTAATCAAGTAGATCATAATTAATTTGTAAATTGTAAAATACTTGGCCCCTTCTCGATCGTTGGATCAAATATTCCTTGTGGTCCTCAATCTTGTTGGAGATGGGCCTACTTAGCCGTGAACCTCTCTTTAGAAATGGTATTTCAAAGATGGTCTCTGGAAGGAGGATATCTCTTTTCTTCAATCCAGACAAATGTGAATTCACATGGTCCCATTTACAGTTGAAAACATACAATTTTGAGTAAAATAGGGCTTAAAGAGAATTACGTGACTCAGGTACTGAGGTTGACAGAGGAAAGCCCAGAGGAGTTTGGCTTTACACAAACCAACAATGGCGTCTCTTTCCTAGTGAAATAGCAAAAAACAATAAACATGAGACTTCAAACTTTGGTGCTAGGTAAAAAGCAACATTACAGCATGAAGGTTCCTTTGTAGCTGGGTGTGAACAAAAGCTGCTTTTAAATCACAACGCAAGGAAACAAACGTTCAAGGAAAGTGTTTCTTTGAAGCATTCTTGTACATTGGTTTTTCTGTCCTCCGCTTCATTCTCACAAAAAAAACTCCTGTCTCCCACTCTTCCTGTCCTCCTCTCAGACACATTGCCAAGGACTCGAAAGTTATTTTCAACACAGCTATCCACAGGCCAATAAGCATCCAATTCCTTCTTATAAAATAACTAGTTTTCTACCCGCGCGTTCTAAGGTCTTAATGCCACCATGATTGTAGAGTCAAGAACAGAAAATTAAAATGCTGCGAGTAGTTAAAACAGATATACACAGTACAAACGATGGTAGAGATTTTAATTTCAAGATCTTTTTTTATATTTTGAAAATAATTAAACTGGATATCGTTCTCACAAATGTATTTAAAGCATAGACATTATTTCTTTTTTAAATCTTAAAATACTTTATGGACATTATAGTTTTCATTATATTCAAACAAAGATATAGGCATGGAATTGATTAAAGTCAAATAAAAACGACTTTCATTTGACCCTTTACTAACCATTGGTCTTTCAGGAAACATATATTATTCTTTCTATATCACGGACATTTGAATGATTTCTTTAAGCTCCATCCTTTATGGTAAGTATACAAAGAGACTTTTGCCAGGTCTTTCGAATCCAAAAATATGTCTTGTCACCGTTGTTAGCCAGCCCCATTGTTAGTTCTATATAGTAGCTACCCAAACCTCTTCCTATATATTGACAGGTCTTAACAACCCTAGAGATGCATGATCGATCTTAATTATATAGCCATTATGAATTGTTGAATAAATCATAGATATTATATTAGATGTTTTTCATATTTATTTGTACTATTTAAAATATCAAATCTAATTTTTAGGTCTAGAATTATTTAAGAAAGAAAATTGATATAGTGATACAGTGTGAATTTAGATACGATAAATTAATATAGTTTCTCATTTACATCCAATCCAATGAGAGTTTTTACCAAGTTTCTACAAATAAAACCCCCCAACCAGAAGCAGATTTTCTATGTTTTATATGTCTCCTCCGCCAGATCTTGGCGTATTATAATGCAATATTATACTTCTCAAAAAACCAGCGTCCAACTTAGCTAATTTTCCAGTTACTTATCCCAAACTCATTTATGTGTCCTCATTCGCTTTTTTATTCGGTTTACAGCCAAGCCTTAATTACTATGTCTAAAAATCATGCAGAGTCAATGTACATTGCCGACCTTTTCTCCTCCCTGTACTGTGTCTTTCTATACATCTTTTCCTAAAAAATATAAAGTCTTGGAGAGGGTAATTAGAATAAGCTATTTATCAAATTAATGCAAGCTCACTATGATTATATAAATGGTAACGCATATAAATTGGAGCCATAAATAAGCTTCCAGCTACTTGAGCAAAAGCATATAGGCTACACAACAGTGCCTCGACTATTTCTTACCGTGTTTCAGGACGTGAAGTTGAGGGATACCATCCTCCCAAGTCCCCCCACTGAAAACTTTCACGTTTGGTCTTTTATCGGAAATAAATAACCGATTGCAGAGTACCTTGTCGTGAAGTAAAATATCAACATGTAATATTCAACCTTGCAAATCAAAATCACGATATCTATATATCCGTTACTATAAGTAATTAAGCTTATTAAAAAAGATATATTCCCGCCCATATATATTATTATAGGCATTATGGCAATTATTAATCACGAATTTGAATGAGTACTTACAAAGGTATATGTATATGTCGTGCGTAATTAAGAAGATATCAAATACTTACCTCATGTACTGCGGTTTCTGAGAACGTGAAACCATGTGAGTTTCATCCATAGAAGCAATGCAGGGTGGGGGAAAAGAATAATCCAAATTATAAAATACTCTTCAAACTTGAATTCTAGCGTACATTTACTTATTTTTTATTCCACCAAACAATAAATTCCATCTTATTCATTAAATTAAAAGACCAAAAGTATAAAAAAAATCTGAACACAGTATGTTAAGTATACGTGGTTTAAATTCCTGAGCTCAAAAAACATGGAATTGATTATATAAGCTCGCTTTTTTAGAAAACAATATAAAACTTCTCGACTCTATATCTTATATTTTAAAAAGATTTCAGAGCTTTAATGAAAAAAATAAAAGATTGAATCTTCACCATCAATTTTTTTTAATTAAATTAATAAGACTATGAACAAGATAATGATGTATTTATAGAAATTTTAAATCTAAAAGATTTTTATTTAGATGAAATATTATATAAATCTATTCGTTTGAAATATTTTTTAAAAAAATAAATAGAATATTCTTTAGTTATAAATAATGTTAGAGAGTAATATAAAATGTTGTTTATTTTTATATTTAAAATTATGTTTTGTTGCGTTTAAAATAACGTATGAGAGTAATATATTATATTTATATTCCGCGCATATACTGATGCGTTTGCTTGGATGAGATGTTTTAGGTGAAAGAATTAAACTGATCGTAGGCAAAATAACATATATATTTTTTTTTTTCAAAGGAAAACGTCAACATATCTTGTGATCAGTCCATGCGATATTAATAAACAGGCAGAAGAGGGAGGCCACGAAAAGGAATGCGAGTGACGAAAGGGAGGATTGTTTCGATGCACCAAACAAGATACGAAATAAGAGAAGGAGAGATGGTATGGCCAACGGGGCCCGTTGTCCCAACCAACGCCGCATACGACACATTAGCCTAGGCTGTGTGTGAGAACTGTGTAAACCATGACACCATTACTCCTCCTCTTGAATTAACTCACAAGTTTTCCTCTCTCTCTATTTCTGTATATACAGCCATACATGTTTTAAAAGATGTAAAATTCTATCTTAACCCTTACTCAATAACTTAGAATTTTCAGTTGAATGATTATTTGATGCAGTAAAAATAGCCAGCTCTGGTAAAAAAATAATCCATCTCTGGTACTGCAAAATGCAAAAGACATCAATTAATTTTATTTAACCTTTATATAATAGAATAAAGTCTTGAATAGAGTGGTCGTTTCACAAACAAAAATAAACACAAGAATATGCAAAAAAAAAAAACTTTTTTTATCTCTCGAAATTGAAAAAAAAAAAGAAGGAAAAAAATAACGTACACCAAAGAGAATGAATGTGTAAGGTAGACATGTATGTGTTGTCCACATACATGGCATTAAATGATGGAGGAACACTTCTGAGACTGAGTGATAGTATCAAGTTTTTATATATATATTGATAGACAACAAGAATTCACAAAGAGTAGAAGCAAAATAGGTATAAAGATTGCTTGTTTTCTTCTCTTCATCTCCGGATCGTAGCTGTCCCCTTTTATACTTTTCTCTTGGTTCTTTGCGGGTTTTAACTTAATCTTTCCTCTTGGTTCTTTCTGGGTTGTATCTAAAGGGCTACAAAGGAGGTAACATATCCAAGACCACGATTTTTTTTTCCCTTTTGAATAAATATTCTTTGCTTACTTCTTACAAGAACTTGAGGTTTTCAATCCCTCGGTGGATTTGCTATCCAAATAGCATAGCCCTCGAATATGTGCTGATCCTTTTTTGTCAATCCTAGATTTGTTTGCTTTGAAGAGAGAGAAACAAGCTGTACTGCATAAAGAAATCTTGAAGATGGCCGCCGCTTCATCATCTGCTACTTTCTTCGGCCGGGCAAGGGAAGAAAATGAAAACCAGATGATACAGCAACGTTCTTCAACAACCACTTCCTCTACTGTTCCAACCACAGAACCTCCAAAGAAGAGGAGGAATCAACCTGGAACACCAAGCAAGTATCTCTTTGTATCTTATACATGTCAACTCATGTATCAAATGAGTCTATGTTACTATTCCCTAATCCTATCAATCATCAATCAAACCCTATCTCTACTTCTTAAGGGACAACAGAAATATTTTTTACATGGGTTTTGTTAACTTTCATGAATACTTAATGCAAATTATGACTAACTTTTGAGCAACACTTGAACCATTGACAAGCTTTTATTTTTTTAATTTCTTCTTCTCAGACATGATGTATTCCTTACTATAAATTACTAGCTAGTTCCTTCTCTAATAGTAAATATTATTTGTGGCATTAATTTCTCATTACAGATCCAGATGCAGAGGTGATAGCACTATCTCCCAAGACCCTAATGGCAACAAACAGGTTCATATGTGAGGTATGCAACAAGGGGTTCCAAAGGGAGCAAAACCTACAGCTCCACAGAAGAGGACACAACCTACCTTGGAAGCTAAAGCAGAAGACTACAAAAGAAGTGAGGAGGAAGGTTTATCTGTGTCCCGAGCCCACATGCGTCCACCATGACCCTTCTAGAGCTCTTGGTGACCTTACTGGAATCAAAAAACACTACTCAAGGAAACACGGTGAGAAGAAATGGAAGTGTGAGAAGTGCTCAAAAAGATATGCTGTTCAATCTGATTGGAAAGCCCATTCTAAGACATGCGGTACTAGAGAATACAGATGTGACTGTGGTACTCTTTTCTCAAGGTAAGTAATAAATTTTTTCCCCATTATTAATCATACAACCTTAATGATAGTCGTCATTGATACTCATTCATTGTAGCTATAGACAAAAGTATGATGATAAAAAAGTTTGAAAGACTGAGAGTTTAAGAAGATGGGTGAGTGAAAAAAGAAGAAGAAAAAGATGAAAAGCTATAGTACTCTTCTTATCCTCTTTTGGATTACTCGTAGATTGGATCCTTCGACCACCCTAACTCTCTCTCATACACACACTCGGCAGAAGGACTGGTTGCATGTGAACAATCTGTGTACTGGCATGCTATGTGAAGGTCTCCAAACACATGATGATAACAAATTTAAGGGAAAAAACAGAAGAAAAAAATAAAAAGTGACAAATATTTCTTCATTGGTAACACCGCCAGTCCTTTAACTTATTTCTCGATTCACGTGTGTTGTAGAGAGTGTCAGGTAGTATATTGTTACTGGCCGCCGGGTTTGTTCTCGTGTGAGTCGGATGGATGTATATGTTATTGAGTTTGTTCTCTTCTGGGGTTGGCTCAGTTCTTCCAGGTAGTTCTTCCCATGAAAACGTTAGGGTTGTGGGGTTGAGATGCTTCCCTCTTTCTTCTCAGAATAATAGCGGTAATTAAGTAAATAAACTTTCAAATCTTCTTTTCTTTTCTTTTCTTTTTTTTTATCGAGGGGGTGGTTTTTACTGTCGTTTGAAAGCATTGCAGTTGCAGTCCTTTTTTTTTTATCACAGATTTCCTGAGAATGTGTCATTTATTGACAACTTTCGTGGAAATGGAAAATATCCCTTCAATGGAAAAGGGGAGTCTTCATGGATTTTGCATCAATTGAAGCTAAGTTTCTGCAATAGGCTTATGAGTTTCTGGTTTTTCATCGAAGTAGCAAGTAATTCTTTCGTTCATTTATTGAGGAGCCGCTGCCTAAATTAGCATTTCAGACTTGGATTGATTTATCCTTTTTCCTGATTCATATTTCAAATTCTTTGCCCCCACATTTTCTCCCAACTTTAGAAATAAAAGCTTATTGTTCTTATTAATTCTCCTAAACGAAAATTCATGTGATATCCTAAAAAATAAAAAAATATAGAAAATTCATGTGATATCCAACACAAGTTTTTATTTTCTTCTCTCTCTGTCTAAAGGATGAAATTAAGGTTTTCTTCCTGTTCTTTACGGCTTCAACTCTTGACTTATTCGTGTAAAGGGGGGGAGGTGACAGCGCAAAAAATAAAAAATTTCCTTGTCGAAGACCAGACTATAAGATTTGGTGGTCACGTAGAATGCAAGTAAATCCATGTTATGTCTTCTTCGTTCTTAAGGTATCAAGATGAGTCGAATTTATTTATTCAATTTGCATGACCATAGAAAAACACTAGCTATTTTCTTGACATTGCTATATATTCTCCTCTTCGGTTTTACTTATTTTCCTTTTGAAGTTTACATGCATGATTTCACATGCCTACTCCATCTACTGCCATTAATTCATTTAAGAAAAACGAAGAAAATGACTTTCTGATAATATGCACAGATGCGGCCCTTAATTAATTCAAAGATTGGATGATAAGAAATTGACTGTAATATATTTTTCTTTTTTCGTTCAAGCAGTTCTTGAATCTATTCTTTTTTAGCTTCTTAGAAATGCCTCGTAAATAATAAATCATCATTATAGATGTGCATTCTTTCATTGATAACTGAGAGGTGGTCTAATGACTTTGTTTTCATTATAATTACTGTTGCAGGCGTGATAGTTTTATCACCCACAGAGCTTTTTGTGACGCACTAGCTCAGGAAAGTGCAAGGCATCCTACCAGCTTAAATACTATAGGAACTAATCTATATGGAAATAACCACATGAGCTTAGGCCTATCTCAAGTGGGTTCCCAAATTTCCCAGTTACAAGTTCATCACCCATCTGCTAATAACATGTTACGGCTGGGCAATGCTGGGGCAGCTAAATTCGAGCACCTAATTCCTCCACCTAATCCTTCTTCAATTCCGATGATGCATTCATCTGGTTTCTTCATGGGAGATGCAAATCAAGGACCATTTCCAAACAAATCCTTACAAGGGCTAATGCAACTTCCCGATCTTCAAAGCAACACTAACAACTCCTCAGCTTCCAATCTCTTTAACCTTGGCTTCTTTCCAAATAATAGCAACGCTAGCCGTGTAAGTAGCAATGAAAATGCCAACACTGGAAGCACCAGCTTAGTGAATTCCGGCTTCTTAAATGCCAACCTGTTCAGCAATGTTAATGGTGCTGACCAAGGGACAACACTATTCTCCAGTAACATGGGTGGTGATCATGTCGGATCGGGTACTATGTCCTCCCTTTTCAACACTTCAATGCAAAATATCAGCCCATATATGTCTGCTACTGCATTGCTTCAAAAAGCCGCTCAAATGGGTTCAACTACGAGCAGCAACAGTCCAACTAGTTTACTGAAAGGCTTGGGGAGTTCTTCAACAACCGGTGCTAAATCTGTTAGGCCACATGTTTCCACCAACTTTGGCAGCAGTTTCGGCAATCCAACTGTAGGTGAAAGCTTAGAAACACAGATGGAAAGTGAAAGCCAATTTCAAGGATTGATGAATTCTCTTGCCAATGGGAGCTCATCAATTTTTGGAAATGAACAGGATAATAGCTACACGGGGTTTAATAGCTCAAATTTTAGCAAAGTAGGCGAAGAAAAGTTACATCAAAGTCTTGCAGGGTCAGATAAGCTGACGTTGGATTTTCTTGGTGTCGGAGGCAGGGTAAGAAACGTTGGTGGAGGGTTTCCTCAAGGGGATCAACATAGCATGCAATAATATAAGCTCCATTGACCCTGAAATAAAGTCAGGAACAAGCCTGTCAACCGTTTGCATGCAAGTGCAAAATTACAGTGAACGGCATTTAAGAAGGAAAATAACCAAACAAGGAAGAGGCAGTTTAGGTATGGATGTTTTTTTTTTTTTTTTTAATTTTATTCAGCATTAGGGACGCATGTAGTAGGTTGAATATTCTGCAGGTCTTCAGGCTTCGCTAGGGTTTCATCAGCAAATGTTTCTCAAGGCTTCCTTCAGCTAAATTACTGTGTTCTAATTACCAATTACTATTTTTTTTTTCAATGTGTATAATATATTTATCTTACTTGCTTTGTTTGTATCAATATACCGAGGTTATTCAGCACATAAAGAGGAGGTACTGATGAGCACCCTCTTACAACTCGGAACGAGTTTTTGTTTGCTAATATCTATGAAATAAGAATTTGTGCCATGATTTACACAAATAATACCATAGCTTATATTTTGAAATTAAGTAGTCTACAGGGACGAATCAAGGGGTGGCCCTGGCGCCTAAAAAATTTGTGCCCCATACCCCTTCACAAACGTCTTATATTTTGTCCCTGTTGCTTAAAAACTCTCGATTTAATCCTTAAAAAGTTGAAAATCTTAATCGTGTTTTCCTTACAAGGAATTTTTCTTCTTGGAAAATTTAACTAACTCTCCATAGATAAAATTAGATCTCACCTTAAAAGATGACCAATTTGGTCTGATTTCCTCAAATCAATTTTAGTTAATCCTCAAAAACATAATGCATTTATTGCTGTCCGATAACAAAGATAATGTTGAAAAAGAAGGAGAGATTTTCTCTGAATACATAAATGTATATAAACCAGCCATACGAAATATATGTGCAATTATATTGAAATAAAATATTGTTGCGGAGAAAATCCTCTGTTGATGTTGAGTGGAAAGTCAAGAACAAGGACATCTATTAAGTTTTTAATGAAGATCCTACACCCGCTAATAACATCCAATAGATTGGACAGCCAACAATTCTATTTGTTATTTGTCAACTTGATACGTGTTAATTATTTAATATGAAAAACGTACGAAATGAAGCTCTTCGACCTCTTTATTATTTCTAAAAGAATTTGTCCGGTCACCTAATACTTATCCCTAAAATCATATATCAGTGCAGAAACCAAGGAGTAAATCGCTGAATCTCAGGTTCTTTGTTTACATTTAATATTTGTTTTAGTCACATTCTATAGACATTCTCTACACATGAGACATGACATTTTGTTGACGTTGACTAGTTTTATCTTGAGATAACAAGCAGTCTCGTAACAAATAGACCCACGTTAGAGTTTTTCAACGAGAATATAGGCTGCTTCTTTTTTTTATCCTCCTCTTGTTATTAGTGGTATTGAAAAAGAACTAAAGGATTTAATAATTTTAATTGGATTCCTTGAAGGATTGTGTCTTGGCATGTTGTCTCACGAGTACTGATCTCGGCCATGTATTCTGCAGAGACGACAGGAAAAGGCAATACAATTGTTCGTTATCGCAATTATAGTGCAAACTCGTGTGCCAGCTTTGTCGTGATTATTGTCTTTCCTTTCTTTTTATGGAATCATTGATCCGTGACTGTGAAAACTATTCCCAACCTGATTTCAAATTTTAAACTTCTTCCCAAGGCTTTATTCTGAAATTCTCTTCTCTGGTCTCGAATTTGTTAATTGATAGACTAACGCAGTGGGTAACCTAGGTAGAAAGGAGTTTTTTTTTTTTTCTTTTTGGCACTTCTTGAAAAGAGTTTTGACAAACTAGCAAGGATTAATGTTTTTTTTTTAAAATAAGCAATATTTTAAAATGTTGCACTTGGAAAATGCAAAATTTTTATTTTACACTACCAAAAAATTAGTAAATATAAACAGAAACACTGACAGACAAATTCTATTAATATATTGTGATAATCTTTACCGATAAAATTCTTCATCCTTGTATCCATTGGTAAACAACGACAAAAAAAATTCTCTCAGTATATACCTAGGGAATGATGGAGGGTATTACAATGGGATTCAAACAAATAAATTATACGGCGACATGATATTTTTACTGACAAAATGACCAACAGAGTTATTGATAGAATAATTCAGTCGGTAATGTCATTGATAATATTTAATTTATGACATGACAATCAACCTTATCCTCCCCCTCCCCTATTTCTCCTTCTTCTTTATGTGTTTTCTACTGCAACAAACAACCACCCATCTCCAATCTCAACACAATTCAACCTCCCACAACAAATTCAACCAACACAACACTTAGTTTGTCAACATTCGTGTTCTGATTCAAATTTTGTTGATGATTCTCCATTTTAAGTAAGCAAATTTACCTTATTTTTATTTGAACCCAATTTTAAAATGTTGATTTTTATTTTTTTTGCATATTTTTTGCAGTATAAGTATTTTGTTTGGGTGTTTACTTGTATGTTTTATAGTTTTTGTCATACAAATTTGTTGTATGGATTTAAGACTTGTATATGTTAGGGTTTGTTTTAGATTTTATAAAATTATATTTGTTTGTAAAATTGATGAAACCTATGTTGAATTTCTGACTTAGGTGTTTCATGGTGAAAGAAAGGTGAAGTGCTACTACGTGTATTTCATCAATGTACATGTGTTTCATACTGAAGAATATGGGCAAGGCGGAAAGACATAACAATGGGGTTTATGTTAAGGGATCGACTTCTATTGAATTTAAAGTTGATTACTATGAAAAGTTGAAAGAGGTCATTGAATTACAATATCATAGCGAGCAGAATATAGTATTTTTATTCAAATGTTATTGGTATGACACCACTGACAAAGAAATCGGAGTAGATTCCCATCATGGTTTGGTCAAAATTAATTGAAAGGCTAGACTCTGTAACGTCGATGATGTCTTTATTTTCAGCAAACAATGCCAACAAGTTTATTACACATACAATCCTTCCTTTAAAAAAGGATTGTTCAAGAGCTGATTGGTTATCTGTAGTGAAAACCGAATTCATGATAATGTTGCGATGAGGTTTTAGAGAATCACGCTGCAATTAGGTAAGATTGAATTCAGGATAATTTTTTTATTCTAATTATTAAACTTTTATTTTTCATTTACTAACATATAATTAATTTGTACCATATAGCTTGTGTGATTTTTGGTACAAGCCGGAAAAAAATAACATAACAATATGTAAAAGAAAGAGAGCTTTCAGGCTGGAATGACATGACAGTCTGGAAGCATTTCATACCACCGTATGTCTCAAAGGCTGTATGGACGGAATACATTCAGCATGTGATGTCCGCGCATTTCACTCAATAGTCACAGTCCAGTATGAATAATCAGAACTGGTGTGTTAACAGTTTCATTACAATGCATACAGACGACTCTGTTCCATTCGTTTTGCATGCAAAACAAATAGTAGAATTTTTTTATTACATCCATTTTTTTAGTTTATTTAACTGACAATATTTTTTTATTGCAGGCTATAGTTATTGGATACGAGACAAGCCTGATGGAACTTTTTGTTGAAATACATGTGCAGAGTGATGACTGTAAAAAAGGGGTGCAACAATTCATTGATAGCACTTTATTGTATGTTGGTTTTCAATCATTTTTTTCTTAAGTTATTATTTTCTTGAATTTGATGAATTTTTTTTTCCCATGATACATATATCAACTAGTTGAATGAGAGATACGTGGAGGATCCTTTAACCCGTCCGGATATCGATCTAGATTTGTGGTTGGATGCAGTATCGTCTAGTGGGCCCAATAGAAAATTGGGTGTGCAGTCTCTCTAATACTATGGTTGAGAACTTGCGGGTGACCTTTAGTGCTTTGATATTTGGATGCTCGCAATCAATTCCAAGCGTTCAAATTCTAGGGTTTGCGGTGATGTTAGACCAACGGATATAGGATCAAACGACCCGTCTTGTTGATAAATATGAACGACTCGCTACTGATTATAAACAACTTTGCCAATTGATAATGAAGATGAGATCACAGGTGGGTGGTTCGTGTGTAGGTTGACCCCACAGTCTTGACGACAACCAGCCTCCTCCTCCAGCATCGTCTCTATTTTAGATTTATTCTATTTGAACGTATAGATGTTTAAATTTGTAATAAGTATTTGATTTTTATACTAATTTATTTGAAAATTATAAAATAAATTTATTTTAATTACTTTTCTACTTCTGTTCAATATATTTTTTTAAAAATATTACTAACAGGGTTACTGACGGAACTAGACCACCAATTTATTCTAGAAAGTTGGAAAAAAAATTACTGCCAATGCTACTATTACTGATGGGGTTACCAACAGAATTAGACCGTCGGTATATTCCAGAGAGTCGAAAAAGAATTACTGCAAATATTACTGTTACTGTTAATGTACCAATGAAATTATAGATAGTATTCTATCGGTGATATGGTATTTTTACTAATGGATGTACCGATGAAATAAAGCGGGTAACTTTTTTTGGCATGCTTTGTCTATTTGTAAATCCATTGATATTTTTATTATCAACAAACTCATTGACAATTCATAAAATTATCAACCAGAGTTTTTCCGACGTACTGTTTCTATATGTGATTCCGTGGTAACATATATATATATATATTATTTTTTTGTTGAATCAAGACTATTACTTTATATATAACAATGTTAATACAGCTTACTATACTCTTTTTAGCCAAGTGATCAGCTACCTGATTAGCTTCTCTAAAAACA
>Ga0307507_10006867_pt1 | contig 16992 bp, 26 predicted proteins | sample 7_EM_MG_FD_207223 | JGI IMG/M metagenome (GOLD analysis project Ga0307507, IMG submission 207223) | Populus trichocarpa ectomycorrhiza microbial communities from riparian zone in the Pacific Northwest, United States - 7_EM | ecosystem: Host-associated > Plants > Roots > Unclassified | place...
GAGGAGGGAGTGAGGAAGGCGGAGGGAGTGATGGAGAGGGGAGAGAATCATGGTAGTGAGGGAGAGGGGGATGGAGTGAGGGAGAGGGGGATGGAGTGAGGAAGGGGGGATGGAGTGAGGAAGGGGGGATGGAGTGAGAAAGGGAGAGGAAGGGAGGAGGGAGTGTGGAAGGGGGAGGGAGTGATGGAGAGGGGAGAGAGTCGTGGTAGTGAGGGTGGGGTGCTGGGCCCTCGTCACGGTTTGTGGGTGGTGGTGGTGGGCGTTCATCACCATTCGTGGTGGTGGGCACTCGACTTGCCTTCAGCGTTCCTTTCACGGGTGACGTGGCCATCGACGGGCAGGGGAGGGGTGACGTGGAGAGTGCTAGCCACCAACTGCCAGTGGGCGGTCGACGGTGGTGGTGCTGGGTTAGTGGGGTGGGTGGTAATAGACGTGGTGAGGTTGCTTACCATATCCATATGAAACGACAAAGTTGTCATCGTCATTGTCCCTCATCAGTCTGTGTTGCATGGTTACCACATCGCATTCAGCGACGTGGCCTGGCTCACTCGTGGGGTGGTTCGTGGCTCTGGGGCCGTGGGGTGCAGTTTTCGTGTCGTTGTGTGCCAGTTGTTGCCTTTGGTTGTAGTCGTTATTAGGCAGTTGTGGCCGTTTGTTGGGCAGCTGTTGTCGTGTGTGGTGGCAATCATTTGTTGGGCCGTGGCAGTCGTTTGTTGTGTGGTTGTCATTGTTTGGCAGCCAGGGTTGTTTGCAGTGGTGGGGGTTGCGTGACATGGCATGGGGACTTCATTCCCTCCCGACCTCTCTTTCTATTACCATTTCATTCCTTGCGGCTCACTCTTCATTCCTAGGTGAATCTATTTCATCCCATCCCGGCGACTCTTTCATGAACTCTTTCATCCCCCCTGGGCTCCATTCTTATCACAATTTCATTCATCGTGGCAGGCACTTCATTCTTACCTGGCATCTGATTCATCCTCTCCCGGCGGCTCCATCATTCAATATTTCATCCCTGGCAGCTTTCATTTCAATCAGCTCTTTATTCAGGCTCTTCATCTCTGCCGGAAATCTGTTTCATTCCCTCATGGGGTGTGTTTCACTCACTCCCTAATTCCCTATTTCATTCTCCTTCACCCTCTTTCATTAAATATTTCATCCACTCCCTCATCCCCTACTTCATCCCCCTCAGCCCTCCTTCATTCAATATTTCATTCCCACCAGCACCTATTTCAATTCATACATTTCATCCCCCTCACCCTCTCTTTCAATCACAATATCATTCCCTTGCGGCAGGTATTTCATCTGCACCCTCATTCCTCATGTGGCGCTACTGTTCTAGTACTTGCAACTCAATGATTATTAGTGAACCGAGTGAAGCAAAAAGTGCAAACAAATTCTATTGAGGTTCACAATCCATATGTATCTAAGTTTATCTAAAGCTATCTAATTGCAAGCATTTATCTACGAAATTATATCTATATGAAGGTATGGGGGGGTTGTAAAGAAAGGAAGGAGTGTAGAATCATTCAAAAAGAGAAGGGAAAGAGGGAGCAATAATGACAATGTCATAATATGTGACATGGGGTAACCTGGAAAGAAAGGTGGCGAGCATGAGATTGTGGGTCACAAGGTACATGATATCGTGCAGGGATCAATCTCTTGTCTAGTCTAAGCCTTGACACGTCTGAGAAGAGGTTTGTTAAAATGAATAAGATGAGACATTGTTATTGCTATGCACTTGGAGGGTGGGGACTCATCATCCGACTCGGCATCTGCTTGGTTAGGCGATGCACGTTTGATGCCCGAAGGTGAGGTTGCTGGCATCACCAAGGACAAGAGCCAGTTGATGTCATCAACAATGTCCCAAGCCTGCAACTCCCCATTGGAACCAGCCTCCAGCTTGTAAATCCACCAAGATAGAGCCATTACAATGACATAAAGGCCTGCTGGGCCTCCCTTGACAATGAACCGTCAGGCTTGATCCTCCATGAGGGTTGTATAGCATTCCACCAGGTGACAAAACGAGAGGGGTAGTCGGCGCTGACTGCGACAGGCTTGTGCTTCTTGTTGACGTGGCGCTTAATCCACTGGGCAACCTCAGGCGGTCAAGCAGATGTTGACAGTTTCTAGAGAGGTAGAGTTAGAATAGTCGTGTGTCAAAGTGAAAAGTAATAACTTACTCCACTAGGCGGACTTGCTTGCTCAAACTGAAGAAAAGCAGATATAAGATCTTGCCATGCAGAAGCCAGTGATACATCACAGAGATGGGCAAGGATCACTCGAGTCAAATAGGCTGGCACATTCTCATCGGCCAGCACATAAGAAGGGGTTGAGAGTGCAGAAAGGGCCTCAGCAGGGGAGGCAGCTGAAGCAGGAGGGCGGTCATCAGACGCAGATATGCCTAAGGCAGGGGAAGCATTGCTGGTGGCAGAGGCATTAGCAGCAGAGGGGTCGACGGCAGTTGCAGGAGAGGAGGGCGAAGAATTGATGGGGGGAAGTAAAGGTGTGTCTGATGAACTTTGAGCACCTTGATGTGGCTCATGTTCCTTATCTCTGTGATGGGCACTGTCACATGCCCCTGTCATGGGTGTATCACCATCAGCATCAATGGGGGCCGGTTTCTCCGGTAAAACAGACCCAGGGGTCTCTGAACCCGCCTTATCTGGCGCTGCCTGAACAACTTCACCATTGCTCCCTGTGCTGCCTCCTACATTGTCTTTCGGTGTCTCGTCTTCCAGCTTCTCAGTAACTTTGTCGATGGCTTGTTCAACCGGATCCTGGAGAAGTCAGTCAGAAATGGACATGGGCTTATCTTGGTAACATGCCTTGTTTTCAGTTGCTGTATCATTGACAGATTTCATTTCTCTGTCAGTGGAGTTAGATCTGACAGATGCCGTTAGAATGCATCGCTTTCAATTCAAAACGCGAAACACCCACTTTCTGTCTGCAGAGCTGAGATGAGCAGAGGTGCAATGTTCTTCTGGATTCAGCTTCGGTTTCCCAGCCTTGTTCTTCTTTTTCACAGGAGCTCCCTTTCCTATCTCCTCCATGGCCACCTGAAAGTCTGGGCCCTTTATACTCGCCAACAAAAGCTGGTTTTGTGCAATGTTCCTCTCCTTATGAAGCTTGTACTCCGATTTCTTGGGCTGGTCACCATCTTTCATCAAAACTTCCTCGGATTTCAACTTCAACTTCTTTTGCTTATTCTTTAACCCACTCCCTTTGCCTTCACGCTTCTCGCCATCAGCGCTATTATTCTTTTCTTTGTCCTGCTGGTCGATCTCTTCTCCCCGACTTTCCTCATGGTTCATCACTCATGCAGCACAGTCTTCAGGGGCTGTATCAATCTGGTGAGTAAGTGATTTCAGCTAATGTTGAGTCTCGAGACTTACAAAAGCATTCGTTTAGGAAATCATCAAATGTGTCCTGCATCTCTGCATTTTTCTGTTCTCTGAGGAAACCTTCGTAGGTTTGACCTCTTTTCATCTTTCCAGTAGCATAACTAATAGGTCTATTAGCAAACATATCTCCAATGCATGAATTTCACCCACACTAAGGTCGATATCTTTCCTTCATTATTGGGGCGAGGTCCACCGGCCATGATGGCCATGTTCCAGCCAGTCTGCTTCGCAATGTTTTCCATGATCGTTGCGAAGGTGAGTGGCAGCTTGTTGATTGCTCTGCAGAGGTAAGTCAGATCAATATCCTTATGTTGAATCATTCTTACATTTGGTATTGACGATTAACTTCATCAGGTCCAACTTCATTCATTTTTTTTCGGTGCTCCTCCACCTTCGCCTTCATTTCGTCACTCTCGGCTTCATACTTTTCCCTCAAAAATTCGTTCATGAACGTAAACTGTGTTGGTTTCTTCTCCCCATTTTTCTCGCCCTCAGGGTGCTCCTCGCTCCATTTCTTCAACAGTGCAGCATATCCTGCATCTATTTTGGCCTTCAACTCCGGGTACACCAGGTCTGCATATGCCTGCCACGGTTGCCAAGCATGTGGCTTAGCCAAGTTCAGCAGGGTATGAACACCGTCGATGCTCTGGTCTCCTTTTCCTGACAAGGTAGGCCGTTTATGGTTATCAAACCACACCTTCACTTGCTATATGAATTTGAGTACATCATGGCATTTCCAAAGAACATTCTCATACTAACCTTATCCTTCTTTTGGCGTTTAGTAGCCACTGCTGCCATGAGGTCCCCACCTGCCTTTGCCAATTCCTCCCCTGTGGGTTCGGGGTCTGGCCATTTTTCCTGCCAGGCAAGGCAAACATTGACAAGGAATCTCCTCCTCATCGCTGTCGAGTCTGCTTATAGGAACATGGGGAGTTCTTTCCTCAGCCATGCTTCTTGGGCATCAGTTGTCCATTTTCTACCCGTCATCACTGCAGTTGAGATGGCTCGAGTTAGGTTGAAAGCTATTTGGGTTTAAGTGTTGTGTGAAAGACAAGTGAACATGTAGCAAGGGTTGATGCTAGGGAAGGCTTGTTTTCTGCTTTATTATGTAAATTTTGCTGAATAACTCGTCACATAGGGGCTCATTTATTGCAATACACCTGCTGTGGGACGTCTTGTGTTAGCTCCCATCCCTTCAAACCGCTGACTTCATCTTCATCGCTTGTAGTGAGTTGCCACACTGCGTTTTTGAAAAAACCAATACTTAATACGAATTTTGCCAGTGCATAACCAGAGCGGTCCGAGTTCAAATAGGGGCACCCGTTGAATGGGTGCACAATAAGCATGGCGGCAACTAATCATGGAATCGCCTCGACGATGTCAGATTATGGTAATATGTACTCTAACCTTGTCTAACTCTCTGCCCAAAATCCCTGCTCAGTGTCTCGCTCACCATTATTCTCTCTGCTCAGTATCTTCAATTTTAAATGCATGCAATTGTGCACTCCCTTGCCTGTGTCTCTCTCACTATTATTCCCTCTCTGCTCAGTATCTTCAATTTTAAATGCACACAATCACACACTCCCTTGCCCATGTCTCTCTCACTATTATTCTCTCTTTGCGCAGTATCTTCAGTTCGCTGCTCAGTATCTTCAATTTTAAATGCATGCAATCATGCATTCCCTTGCCTGTGTCTCTCTCACTACTCTCTCTCTCAGTATCTTCAATTTTAAATGCACACAATCACACACTCCCTTGCCCGTGTCTCTCTCACTACTCTCTCTCTGCTCAGTATCTTCAATTTTAAATGCATGCAATCACACACTCAATCCACAAACAAGCTGTCAATACCAATGAACCATCTGACGATGTCGGGATCTACTTATCGAGTAGTTTACCTCTTTCCTGTCACTTGCCGATCTTTATTCATTTTCTTACGTTTATCTCACTTCTCCATGCACGTTCTCGACACCAACATCAAGCCATTCAGGAAACACATGTGTTATCTCAAGTCCAAATAAGGAAGGGTGAGTTCCTTATTCAAATTTAATAACTGTTTCATTTCGTCTCATTCATTCCTTGCAGATTACTTTTCACTGTTACCTCTAAGTTCCACCTCTAGTCACCATGACCAATTGCACTGGATCCGATACCTCTAACGCTCAACAAGCAATGCGAGCTTGTCTTCCCCAGTTTCGAGAGGCATGCCCGAGAAAAACTCCAGCCTAACAAAATCCAGTCACCAACATGTCATCAGTCCTCTCAGTACAGAGAAGCAGTGCCGGGAAACTAACAACTCAAGAACGAGAATGGCTATGCCAAACTTCAACCAAAGAACCATCGCCTTATGAAGAACCCCTGCCAGCTGAAGATCTTTCACCACCTCTGGACCTTGCAAGCACGTCATCTTCGGTTTCAACTGAAGTACCTCAGAAGTTGAAATGTAAGCGTGTCAATACGACCAAGGTAAGCTCAATTCACTACATTCAAGTTTAACACTATTTAACTATTGTATCCACAGTTGAGACTCTTGGAGTGGGTAGAATTATGGGATTCATGTCTGGATGAGTTGCTTCGTCATGATGGTCCATTGATTCTTCCGTCTGTCTGCGCGTCCTGTCCAGCAGGAGAGGAATTATTTTGGTGTAAGGATTGCGGACACGGAAATAGGTTACTCTGCGGAAGCTGCATTGTAAGTAAGCACAGTGAGCTGGAACTGCATCGAATTGAGGTGAGTGAAGCTTTCTTTCATGTTCAAGTTTTATTCTAATAATGCATCAGAAATGGAATGGCCATTTCTTCGAGAAGGCACCCCTCAGAACTCTCAGCCTGAGAATTCAACTTGGACATGATGGTGGTCACTGCTCCATGCCAGTTCCAGCCTTGTCGAACTTCCTTGTTTTCGATGTATCCGGGGTTCATCAAGTCAAGGTTGACTTCTGTGGCTGTCGACCAACATATGAACTCGACAAACGTGTACAGTTGCTTCAAAAGCATTGGTTTCCTGCTACGACTACTCGCCCGCAGACCATATTCACCTTTGAATGTCTCGACACATTCCATGAATTGACTCTACAGGGCAAGACAACCCTATACGACTTTTACCATGTTCTCTTGCGTAAAACCAATAACGCAAATGTGCACCCTTCAATTGTGTTTTCTTTTCTATACTTTATTCCTCATAATTAATGTAAGCCATTCTCACAGTACCGATACCCCGAAATGCATCGCGCTTTTTGCTTGTGGTGAAATCTGATGTCTTTCAAGTGCGCTGGCCAAGGACACGATCCTTCAGGTGTGAATGGCACCCTGCCTGGTGGCTTGATGGTTGAATGTCCTGTGTGCCCTCACCCTGGCCATAACTTACCTGAGGGTTGGCAAGATGCAGGTCCATTATTGTAAGTTATCTCCTTTTCTCTTCATCAATGGCTCGGGTAACTGGAAAAATGTTTAGATATCTTTATATTCTTTATCTTGCAATCGACGCGAACTTCAAGCTCAAAGGAAAAGATCGTAAAATCACTGACATCGACCTCGCACTAGGACTCAGTGCTTTTGTCAACGAAAATCAATACCAAGATTTCGTCAAAGACTATGTCGACCAACCTGAGGTCAGTTCACATGCCAAATTGACATTGTCCAATATTGACGAATTCATATCTAGATAAATACATGTGAATCAGAACACGACACTATTGTCAGGGTGAGCCTTCAAAAAACACCCGGGTACACCGTCTTGGGTGCTGGCCTCATCATGTGTTCTCGACATGTCTTGGTACGTGGAAATGGAGCAGGGGACCTACAGAAGGGGGAAAGGTCAGTTATATCCTAGCTCTTTCGGTTGTTTATTTTTCCTCACTAATTTTTAGATACTGTAACATGGACTTTATTGCATTGTCAGCTGTTATCGGGATTCTGCTTGTCTGGCTTGTTATTACATATGATATTGGCTGTCAGTGGTCGAAGAATATTTACACACGAATGGAAGAGTTCCCTGAGCATATGAGGATAAGGGAAGGTGTCAAGGTCAACGTAGGGGTTCCGAGCTGGCTCATAAATGGACATGGGAAAAAATGCCAGGATGATTATAACCTAGGATACATGAAAGGCACTGGACGAACTTGTGGTGAAGAAATCGAGACAAGTTGGTTGCACACCAATCCATTGGCAGCAAGTGTTCATGAGATGGGTCCTGGTGCATGTCATGAAACCCTCAATGATCATTGGAATGGTTGGAACTACCGGAAAGTAGTTGGATTGAGTACGTGATTTTATTTTCTGATATATACTTTGCTTATTATATGAACAGGACTCATCTTACACAAGAAATTTAATCAGGCCATGACAATGAAAACGACACACAAGGCGGCATATCAACAACTCACATCAACATTTCCTGCTGAATTGATCAAGAAATGGGAGAAGAAGGTCGAGAAATGGGAAAATGATACGAGCACTCCAAATCTGTACACTGAGCCTGCAATGGGTAATGAACTTTCTCTCATCCTTTGACATATTTCTGATGGCAACGTTTTAGGGCTCACCCTTCAGAACGTTCGATTAGAGCTCTCGAAAGAGGAAGTGGCAGAAGCTTCATCCAGTAATCACCAAACACATAAGGTTTCGATGACTGGGTTTTTAACAATGGGTATGGAACTCAAAGATAGACAGTATGTGTTAAATTTTGTCACTCAATTGCTGTTCTTACTTAAAAAAAAAAATACAGGTATCAACTCCATCACGAAATTTCTGAGAAGAAGAAACTTAAAACTAGTAAACAACAGGCCAACATCCAGGAAAAACATAATGCCCTTCAATGGCAAATTACCAACTGGCGACAAACCCAACTCATCTACACACCCCATGCTGCCACTGTTCTTGCCGAGACTGATGACTTGCATCCAGAGTTAGCCGAAAATTCAAACCTTGTGTTGCCTTCATCCCTCCCTGCATCCATTCGATCGCTTTCAGAGATGAAGTGTATCTGTAATGCAGAACGCCGCCTATGGTATGCACAATGCTTTGATTCTCTGGCTCAGATTCGCTGCCAGCGAAGAATCATTCAGGGCTTATGGAAGTTCAAGCAAATCAATGTTTTGGGAACAGGTAATCGACCAAATACTTGTATGCTCACCACATATAACAAGATTAATCGGAAACTTGTGCATGCCGTCCACAAGTATCGGACTGTGCGTGTTGCTCTTTCGGTCCTTGATCCAAACAGAGATTGGCATGAAGAGTTGAAAGAGCTTTGGCAGGAGGACCTACGCAGCCCTGGCAAGGACCCAAATGATTCAAAGGGTCGGTTTGTCATGTTGTGGATTTGGATGACACAGAAACAAGACAAGTCCAGTCTTAACACCGAAGACGAATTCAACGAGTGCATGTGGGTAGAATGGACAAAAGCCAGGGCATGTATGATGCGGTGGGAGGAGGAATTTTTGATCCTTCAAGAGGAAATGCGGAGGGTGATTGCATGGTTTGAGTGGAAGGCGACTTGGTGGGAAGAACAAGCAGCACGTCGCACAGATTGTGGCCCCGAAATTCTAGCTGGGGTTTTGGCGTATGCATACAAGCAAGCTGACCTCATTCGTCGTATGGCTAGACGTTTTGCAGAGGATTGGCTACCGATTTTGGCAAGTAAAGATATCGATCCAGACTGGGCCACAAAATACCCATCATGGAAGGATTCCCAGAAGCAAAAAGTCCCCAAGGATGATTTCGAGGGGGAATGTGAGGATGAAGAGATGGTGGAGGACGAGGGCCTTGATTTTGACGAGTCTTGATCAGATGTCGATGATGGCGACGACGACGAAATGTCTCTTGACTATGATGATTAATCAATATTTATTTTGCTTATTTAGATGACATGAATGAAGTACATTATGAATGAAATACAAACCAGTGGGAGTGAACTCTAAAATGAAAAGGCCATATGGAGAGAATGAAGTTAATGTTTAGCAGGAATGAAGAAGTTCCCATGGAGGAATGAAATTACAAGTGAGATGGCTGCCATGAGGAATGAAGCAGTGGTGGGGAAGGAATGAAAAATGCAATTGAAATAAAGGTCAAGAGGAATGAAAAGTTGCCAAGGGAATGGAATGAAGGTGTGGCCAGAAAGGAATGAAGCAGCTGTGGGGAGGATTGAAATCGCGGTTGAAATAAAAGTCAGGATGAATGAAATATCGGATGAAAGAGCCGTCAGATGGGAATGAAACAGCGGCCAGGTAGGTATGAAGCAGTGGTTGTGAGGGATTGAAATTGCGATTGAAATCAATGCCAGCATGAATGAGATTTCACATGAAACAGCCATCAGATGGGAATGAAACAGTGGCCAGGTAGGGATGAAGCAGTGGTCATGAAGAATGAGGCCGGGATTGAAAGAAAGGCTGTGATGAATGAAATATCAAATGAAAGACTTACTGTAGTTGAATGAAATAATATTTCAAATGCCCACTGAGAGGAATGAAATGATATTGAAGGATTTCTCATGAGGAATGAAAGAATTGATGAAGTGGCTTGAATGAAGTAAGCACTGTGAATGAAATGAAAATTATTTCATTTCATTTATGGTAGCTGATCAAGATGCCTCACGGTAACTGTCAGGGCTACATGATGTAAATGGTACCTACTAATGAAGTTGTTTGGCATATAGATTCAGGGCCATGCCAGATCACGAATCACACACAGAGCTACGGAAAGCCAGGAATGAATACAGAGAAGTGATCATTGAAGCAAAACATAGGCACTGAGAAGAGTTCCTCAAAAATTCAGCCAAACAGGATCTATGGACAGCAAATGGGTACTTCAAAGAGCCAATGGGAGATGGAGGCAAGTGGCACATACCAACACTTAAGGTAAACAACAAGGGCACCAACGGCCTCTTACAGGAAGTCAACACCAATGATGGAAAAGCAAAGGCACTAGCACAGGTCTTCTTTCCCAGAAAACCTGACCTCTCAAGGATGCCAGAAAACTACAACTACCCCAAACCACTCCCACCACCAACACCTATCACTCAACAACAGATAGTACAACAGATTAAGAGGCTCTCACCTTACAAGGCAAGTGGTCCAGATGAAATCCCAAACATGGTGCTCCAGAAGTGCCTCGAGCAGTTGTTGGATCACCTGATGCATCTGTTTAGAAGTATATTTGCACTGAGAACTTTCAGGGATGGAAGGAATTCACAACAGCAGTGCTGAGGAAGCCAGGAAAACCAAGCTACCAGGAACTGAAGGCTTACAGACCAATAGCCCTCCTATGTACAATACCAAAAGTGCTCACTGCAATAGTGGTGGAAGACATAGCCCACCTGGTGGAGAAGAACACTTTACTTCCAGACACACACTTCAGAGGATGCCCAGGCCACACCACAACAGATGGCATCCACTACCTGGTAGGCAAGATCAAGACTGCATGGGGTAAGAAGAAGGTTGCCTCAATTCTTTTTCTAGATGTCGAGGGGGCCTTCCCGAACACAGTTACTGACAGACTCATACACAACCTCAAGAAGCGATGGATACCAACTGCCTATGTCAAGTTTGTCAAATGACTCCTGGAGGGATGGAAGACAAGACTGAAATTCAACAACTTTATCTCAGAACTCATTGAAATTGTGAATGGCATAGGACAGGGCAACCCAATCTCAATGTTACTTTACATTCTATACAACACTGACCTACTAGAAGCTTTGCAATGACTATAGGAAGATGCCATCAGATATGTGGATGACGCCTTGGTCATAGCAACAGCGAAGACATTTAGGGAATCAACATGTACACTAAAAAATTTCATGGAGAGGAGAAAAGGGGGCCTTGAGTGGGCACAAGACCACAATTCAAGATTCGAGATCAGCAAGGTCACAATAATGCACTGTCAACCCAGAGCGAGAAAGCCCACTGACCACCCAAACCCAGTACTCTGGCTGGAGGGAAGGATAGTCAAGGAGGTCACAAGCTATAAATACATAGGAGTCCATGTTGACAGCCAGCTAAGATGGAGAATACAGGAAAATGATATGATGGCTAAGGCGACAGCCTATATATTGATGTTTCACAGACTAATGCACACCAGCTTAGGTATCCAGCCCAAACTCATGCAACAACCCTACATCTTGGTGGCAGTTCCCAAGATGACTTATGCACTGGACGTTTGGTTTGTACCTCTGCACAAGGAGGGAAATTGAAACAACAGTGGCTCAGTAAGAGCACTCAAGTCAATGGGCAAGATACAACAGATAGCTACACTAGCGATTACAGGAGGGCTACAGACATCACCAAATGACCTGCTGGATGCACATGCTGGGGTCTTACTGGCAAATTGGATGCTTGAACATATCTGTTATGCAGTGACAGTAAGAGCAGCAACTCTCCCAGTTGGACATCACACCTGAACCATGATCTGAGGATACAGCAAAACCCCAGCAAAAACTCACCTCACTCCCCTTCAAAAGCTCATCGAATGCTACAAGATAAAGCCCCAACACTTCGAAACTATCATGCCAGAACCCCAGCTGCCAATGTACAAGAACACTCTCACAGCAACAATCACAGAGCCAAAGGAGGGAAGAATAGCTAGAAAATGAAGGGTCAAAACACTATCAGGCAAAGGAGAAACAATGCTCACCTGCACTACTCCCCACCAACACCTCCATCTCCTGCGAACCCACAACCTCTGATGCTTCATCAATGAACTCCCCCAATACCTCCTTCAACTCCAACACACAAGCACATGCCTGAGCGTGAGCCCACGCCCTCTCACAATCTTCCTCAACCCCCTTCAACTTCTCCACCAACTCCTGCCTTCAACCCTCTGACTCCTTCTCATACTCCTTCCACTCCCTTTCCATCTCCAACATATGCATCTGCAGCTGTGCATGTTCTTCTTCAAATCCCTTCAATTCTCTAACCAACTCCACCCTATGAACCCCTGTCTTTTTCCACTCTTCATAGTCCCCCTTCTCCCTCTGAAACATCTCTATCTCTGGCCATAGCTTCTCCAGCTCCCCAGCCTTAGCCTGGAGACCCTGCACCTTCTCCTTGAGCTGTACCCTCTCCACATTCCCTCTCTCTATCAGCTCTTCCAACATCTCCAATTCCTCCTTTGCCTGCTGCAACTCGTCTTCCATGTCATTCAGATCCTGTGTCAATGCTATCATCCTATTCTTATACTTCCCTTTTCCCTCCACCAGGTTATCCGTCCTCTCTATCTCTGTCCTCAGGTCACCCACCAATTTCTGGATCTTCACCTTCAGCACTGATGCAGTATCCTCAGAATCCTTCAACAATGGACCTAGTATGTGCGACAACCCAGGGATTATTAGTTTGGTAGGGCTCCATTTCTCCATAATCCCAGCTCTGTCTTCACCACTGCCATCTTCACCTTCATCCTCTTCTTCCTCATCATGGTTGACAGGAGCCCTTCCCTTGCCCTTCACCATACTATGCTTTTTTCCCTCCACTGAACCCCTACTGGCTCCACATGCATCACCCTCCTGAACAATGTACTTGCTTCACTGCTTCATGATCTCAGAATACCAGACCAGGAAGTCACCCCACTTGATTTCTATCCACATCTGTGCCCCAGTTTCCAAAAACTTCTGCAGCATATATTGCACTGCCCAAGTACACCGATGCTTCCCAGTTGGGTGCTGAATGCAATTCAACTTATTTGACCATGGGGCTGTGTTGGGCTTGCGAGTCACATTCTTTTTGGTGCAAGCCTCACATGTCTGGGAAGATGTCAATAGAACCAATGAAGTCAGGAAAAATTATTTCACTCTCCAAGTCAACTGCATAGGCCTCATCACTCTTCTCAGCATGCAGACACTCCATTTCCTGCATGCACGAGCAATACACCACCTCCACGACCTTTGAAGACCACACCTCCTTCCCCTTCTCAACAATAGCATGGTAGGACAGGACCCACTGTTTCTTTGTCATGAGTGCCCAGGCAGTTAACGTGTTTCATCTTGAAAACTCAAGTAGTTGTTGGGTCTCTTGTGACCATTGGTTGTGCTTGAATTCATCTTACAATGTGAGTTCATGCTCAAGCTCATTGCTCATTCACAGGAACGAAAGAGAAAGCTAAAAAGCTTGAACACAGTCACGTCCACTTGGGAATCAGACACTTCGACCATACCCAATGCTGCAGATCAACCTACACCTACCCTCCATCCTACACCAAGCACAACAACACCAAGGAATACAAGGACTTAATATTCCTCAACTTGTCAAGTCCTCCAACCTCACTTGACATCGCCTCCCCATAAAACCAATGCCACACGTAAACCCATGCCGACCTTGTATTCCAACCACCAACACTGACACAATAACTCCAAAAAGTACAAGCCCTTATTGTTCCTTGACTCACCAAGACTCCTTTCCATCACCCTGACATTGTCTACTCACAATAAAACCCAACTTCAACTCCAACTCCTTCCACCCCTCCTCTCCATCTCCATTGTATCTCATCCCCAGACCTTGTTCCCTATTCTTCTACCTTGTACCCATCTCCAATTCCTTTTACAGACTCTATTCTTTATGAATCCTATAAGTATGCCTTGCATGTACCAATATTCTCTACCCTTGATATTAAAGTTGTTTCAAAAACCACCCTCGATGGCTTGCATCGAATTTTGAAATAACTTTGGGGCTGCCCATGGTTGTCACCACTGCAGCATTAACATTCTTCTTCTGTTTCATTCTTCTCAGGTCTTCTCCAAATTTTCTGACTTCTTCAAACTTGCTTGTGCTTCTGGGATTTTCATAAACCCTAGTAACACCTTGTCATCAGAAATATATAAACAGTGCACCTAAGTCAATGCAGCTGGGATCCCAGAAATCCTCTCCCCAGGATGTCTATGAACTACTGCCTCATTTCTCATTCATATTGCTCTCCCACCACTCAGTCTAACAACATGTCTTCAGAATCACATCCGTCACCTATAAGTGAGATGCAAATTTTAGCATTTATTCCGATAAATCCCTGTAATAGCACTTAATACAAATTGCAATGATTATAAGGATAAATGGACAAGCCCTGTCCAGTTGATTAAAGTATCAGCCAAGCAGTGTGCAGTCTAAGGCAGTAGAAATTGTGGTTGGTTCGCAGACCGGGCCACTTCAATATGCTGTTCTAGAGTAGAAAAGAAACACCTTGGCACAGGGTGTTGGACTATACATTAAACATGGGCATATATTTTACAAGGGTTAAAATGATTTAATTTGAGCCAAGACACATAGGCATATACACACAACACAAGCCAGATGCAAGAAGTTAGGAAGTCATGTGTGGGAAAGTGATGATGCAAGCAAGCTCGATTAGTTGAGCTCATCACACACATGACTTGTCACACAGGAAAGACACCTCTGATATTGTATTACCACAAGAAGCTAAGCCTTAGGAAATTCCTTTAGCTTTCTTACCTAGAGAAAATAAAGACAATGTGCTATAAATGAGAAATATAAAAAAGTGCATAGTTTACAAGCATGTAAGTCATGTACGGAAATTCCCATGCATGCATCAAAAGTGATGTGTCATCAGCCACAACCATGTGAAAACACAAATTTAGAAAGAATACCGTTCTGGTTGCATCCCACACAACAGAATGTCTTTGTTCCATATGAAGTTCATATGATAAAATAATTGAAGAGCATTCTCATGCTCCAAGCCATAAGATAAGAAGTTTTCTATTGAAAACTGACCAAGACACCCATAGGCCAAATGATTGATGGCAACACAGATCATTGCATCAGCAAGCCTATCATTACTATGATGTCATGTATCAAAATAGTAACTGAGGCCATTCAGAAGAAAAACATGAGAGATCAAAGAAAGATAAAAATGGCTATACTGGCTATTACTGCATACACATCAATACTGATGCGTTCGTACAACACACTACAAAATCTGTAGTGTTCTTTGAGAAAGACTATAAAATATGTACAATATCCTAGTAAAATACCTCAGACATTCAGTTATTGAATGTTTGCCATAGATAAACACATGTAAAAAGCATAGATAAGGATTTTAGGTATTTAAGGAGTGTGCAACTAGGTCAAAACACAAGAAATCATCCCACGTTGACCCAGCTAGTTGCACTCTGAGTAGAGACTCAGGAGGTGGACAGTTGTAATCAAATTTTACAGAGTTTTCTTCGTGATTTAGGGCCTATTTGGTAACCAGGTAAGTCCTAACCAAACCCAGGTTTGGTCAGGTTTCATTTGGAAACCTCTGGTTAAGGACAGTTAGGTTATGTTCCTTTGTCATTCATGCATGCAACACATTCTTTCTGAGCTGCTCTCTGCTACTGTACATCTATACATCTTTAATCATGCCTTGCAAGAAAGCCAACAAGGAAAACAGCAACCCATTGAGCCCTCACACCATTTGGAACACAACATGCAACAACATTCTGGTTGACTGTTTGGTTGCACAAAGAAAAAACAGCAAGATACCCAGCAACAGCTCCTGGGGTGACAGTGTCTGGAAGACATGTGCCAAGGCCCTCAAGGATTCCCATGCGTGCTTGGGTGGCACACAAAAGACAGGTAAGAGCACGTAAAACTTTGACATCTAAGGTAACCTTCACCAATATTTACTGTTTTTACACAAATGTTCACCATTAATTAATGAATTCTAGACCGTTTTGTGTGATTCTGGGCTTGTTAGAACCGCACAAATTAGGGCTTTAAAACGGGCTTCAAAGAACCTGAATTTTTGACATCTAACATGACATCTGACAACATTTACTGTTTTTACACAGATTCTTCACCATTAATTGGTAGATAGCTCTCTGAGTTTTCAAACAAATGCTACATACATAGACACCTTGGAATCTGCTTCAAAGCCACTTTCCATAAAAATAGACATTACAAAAATCAGACATGTTCTGCAAGAGATACCTGGTATTCTTTGTTATATAAACTGCTGGTAACCAGTGATTACCATTTTGAGCGAGAATCTGTGCCATCACCAGAGTGTTCACATGGTCAGTAAAACATTGTAGTGTTGACTAGCGTTGACTACAAAAATACTGACAGAAGACTACAAAATCCCTGAGTGTGGGAAACCATCAATTTTCATGGGAGAAAGGCAACAAAGTATACTAATAGACTACAAAAGACAACAAAAGTTTGACTTACACTACAAAGTTTACTAATAGACTACAAAAGTTGGACAAAGACTACAAAGTTTACTGATAGAATACAAAAGTCAGACTTAAGACTACAAAATTTACTGATACCACCCACTAGACACATTTGTAGTATATGCTTTTTGACACTACAAAAGTTTGTAGTGTCTGCTTTTTGAGATTACAAAGGTTTGTAGTCCGCTTTTCTGACATGTGGTTTGTAGTATCTTTGACTTTTAAGACTACAAAATGTGGTAGTGTCCACTTTTTCAGACTACAAAACTTGATAGGGTCTGCTTTTTGAGTCTTTGAGATTACAAAACTTGGTAGTGTCTTGGTAGGTCCACTTTTTCAGACTACAAAAGTTTGTAGTTCACTTTTCTGATCTGCAGTTTGTGACTCCTTGAGTATATACATGTGGATATAGATGAAGGATTGAGATGACTTGACATA
>Ga0307507_10006868_pt1 | contig 16991 bp, 15 predicted proteins | sample 7_EM_MG_FD_207223 | JGI IMG/M metagenome (GOLD analysis project Ga0307507, IMG submission 207223) | Populus trichocarpa ectomycorrhiza microbial communities from riparian zone in the Pacific Northwest, United States - 7_EM | ecosystem: Host-associated > Plants > Roots > Unclassified | place...
TCAATCTCTACCATCATTTTGCGCTTACAATTTTCCAAGCGTTTCCACATCTCGGTAATTGTATTTAAATTCTGCTTTATCCACTATGCCACGGTGTGGGCGATGTAGAAGGGAGAAGCCAGAGGTGGCTTTCAGGCGCACTTTGAGAGGGAGCCTGCTCCGTACCTGCTAGGAGTGCTTGGTAGGTTCCTCCCTCTTTCAAATGTGTTCATTGTTGCGATAATCTGATACTCATTCTGTTCATGATTTAAACAGAAAAGACAGAGAAATCTGACAAGACAACACTCTGGCCCGGAAGATTGTGCGGCAGGTGAAATGGAGGACACCATAGGTACAGTTATTCCGTCCTTTATTGTGAATCAATTCTGATAGTGAGAGCAGGACCAGCACAACATGCAGCATTGGGAGGAGAATGGATACTGCTGAGGGTAGACCAAGCAGGTAGAATGGACATCCCTTTGAATTGAATTTTTTCTAACAGGGGAAAAAGCAAGAGAGGCTCAAACAGTGAGATCAAACATTGTACTCCCTGAGGTGCTTCTCTGAAGTAACTCTGGAAGGATTACAAGTCATTGAGACTTTAGGCCTGGTTCAGGGTTCTCGCTTACCCAGGTAAGATTTACTAAACCATGGAACTAAATCCAGTACAGCTTGCTGTTAGTGGTAGATTTATTTCATTTATTGTTTTTTTATTTCTCACTTGATGTATTTGTATATTACACTCTGGCTTCATGCATTATAATTTCCAAGTATCAACTCATGCTTCTGTCACAACAGGGCTGTCCGATACTGATTATTTCTGCCTTTTTCAGTGGAGTATACCCTTTCAATATGTACTGGAGCATAGTATGCTCGAGCGTGCGATCGAGGGGCTGCTAGTCTATATGTACTGTACGTACTAATCTCAAACTACGATCTGATCATCTGATAAAATCACTGATCATCAGATAGGGGTATGCCAGCCCACAAATGTGACTGCCCATACCATCATACCCACACAAACAGGTTAATCCTTCTCACTCAAAATCATTTAATCGCCACCTCCCTATCTTTCTTCTATCTTCCTTTCCTCTCCTACTAGGTGTCACAAACAGTGACTAAGCAAGGCAGACTTTCACATGACTAATAATTATTAGTCATCGGTTTGTTATCTTTCACGCTATGAGATCAGTTGACTCATAGGTTTTCACATGACGACGCAATAGCGTGTCATTGGGTTATTGTTATTGGTTGATATTTGACATGACGCACAATTGTGGTCATGTGGTTTATGTATTCCACACATGACTCATAGTTATGAGTCATGGGTTTCACGCATGTGACCCCGTTGGGGCACATGACTTGTTTTATGAGTTTTGATTGGTTGCGAGATAGGGGGCAGCTGACTCGGGCGAAGCCGCTGATGGATTTAACACTATGACTTATTATGAGTCATGAGTCACGTGACGCGAGACTATGAGTCACGCAGGGTTAGGGTTGAGGGAAGAACCCCTATATAAGGGCACCCTCGGGGCAGGATATTGGGTTCTTCACGCAACCATCTAAGTTCTTTCATACACTATACTTTCAATACAAAGATCTTTATCTATCAGGCTTTCAGGAATCAAGACCAGACGGTCTTATATGAGCCTAGTGATCGACGTTGCTAGATAGGAGTCAACGGACTTAGCTATCGCCACAGCTATCGGGCAAAGAAGAAGGAATCGTTAGACGACTATTGGTTACCTGCTGCATGTATCACCCGGAGAGGAGAAGATTGTAACATTTGGTTGCGTCAACCAGCAGCACCCAACAAACAGACAAAACTGAGACCAACAATGAAAACGACATCGACCCCTTAGCGGAAAATCTCGACCTTTCATCACTAGAACAAGGACTTGAAAGGGCGTTAGGAGAAGAGAGGGCACCGAGCCCTACAACATCAGAGCCACCATCATCAATTGGATCAGAAGAAACAGAAGAAGCAGGAAGGACACGACGAAACACGATGGCGGCTACAGCAGAACAAGGAGGAGCTACATTCTCGGACACAACCCCAATCCTAAGCCAGGAACAGATGAGACAAATCATCAGATCCGTAAGTGGAGGAACTAGGCAACCCAAAGCCAAAGAACCGGAGGTTAACCGAGGAGAACGACACAAACTACGAGGATGGCTAGCCCAACTCATAGTGTACTACAGGACAGGAGGGTGGCAGAACGGCCACGATGAGGAAAAGATCCTCTATGCAACAAGCCTACTAAGGAATGACGCAGGAACATGGATCACACCTTACGCAGAAGAACGAATCACCCCAACATGGGACAATTGGGCAGGGTTCAAAGCAGAATTACAAAGACAATTTGGCATAATCAACGCCAAGGGAGAAGCAAGGATCAGACTGAAAAATATGAGACAAGGCAAACGATCAGTCAATGAATACTGGAACGAATTCCGCATGGTGGCTAGCGAACCCGAGTTGGACGACTCGACCGGGGGAGAACTGCTTCCAGGAGGAATGATGGCCGAACTGCAGAACGTCTGGGGAGCGAGCAGTGAAGAATACGAGGACCTCAAAGCCCTAGCCCAATGGGCAATCAGAAAGGAGACCAAGTTGGCAACGGTCAGGCATATCCAAGGATCACCATCAACAAAAAGCGTCCAACCGGAAACGCTCACACCACGAAACCCAGATGGGGCATACCGACCCGCAAATGATAGCAATCAAAACTACAGCGACCCTATGGAAATGGACGCGACTCGGGAACGACAGATATTCAACATCTCAAGAAAAGAGTTCCAAAGGAGGATACGAGAACAACTATGCCTCAAGTGCGCACCTCCGGGACACTTAGCCAGGAACTGCCCGAAAAAAGAGGAACCCAAACCATTCAACGCACACGCCAGGAGTTGGCAACCTGCAAAGAAAACGGCCCCTTGGCAAACCAGACCAAAGATTAGGGAAATTGAGGTCGAACAGGAACCCGAACAGTCAGGAAACGACGACTGTCCCCAGTAAGAGATGGTCTGAGGGACAGACCCGAACGAAAGCCCATCATCATGGAGAACTACTACGCGGCACTCAAGTACACAGAAACACTCGAAAACGACAATGACCACATTGTGGTCAAGATACAACTACACGGCGAAAAAGAGTCAGTCACTATCAACGCCATAATTGACTCAGGAGCAACGGAAAACTTCATAGACAGAGAAGTCTGCAACAAACACGGGATCAAGATGATCAAGGCAAAAAACCCCAGGGAGATTTACCTTGCGGACGGAAAACCAAGCGCAATGGGTCCCATTACCCATATGACGAAAGTACCTATGGACATTAGTAGCCATAGGGAATTGGCAACCTTCCAAGTGTCAAATCTCCAAAACCATGAGATCATCCTCGGGATGCCATGGTTAAGAGAACACAATCCAACAATCAATTGAAACAACAAAAAAATCACATTCATAAGCGAACGATGTACGACATGGTGTGTCAAAGGTTCGCCGGTGGGATATGCGGTACCTGAAGCAAAAGCCCGGGAAGAGAATCTCCTTACCAGATTCTCCAAGATCCAGGCCAAGAATGGCCCGACGGCCAGCGACCAGAGCGTCAGAGTTAAGAAGCTATCCAACGAGGCCAGAATGACTAACAAAGGATCAGCAAGGGCGGCAGGACACAACCTGTACGCAAACGAAGGAACCGACGTTCCTGCCAGAGGACAAGCAATTGTTGGGACAGGGATAGCCATTGGATTACCGCACGACACCTTTGGACGAATTGCACCACGAAGCAGTCTAGCAGTCAAACACCGACTCATGACAAAAGCAGGTGTGATAGACTCCGACTACAGAGGAGAAGTGAAGGTGGTCCTAGCCAACCTAGGAGACCAAACATACCGAGTGGAAAAAGGAGACCGAATAGCACAACTGATCATGGAAAAATTCGACAACAGAGAACTACAAGAAGTAACTCAGTTGGATGATACCGAGAGAGGAGATCAGGGGTTCAGAAGCTCAGACAACACCATGGACCAAGAGGTCACGGGCCAAAGTGCCAAAACAGGAATGGAGATCAATGAGATATCAGCAAGAGCGTTCGGACAGTTCTACAGCAGAGGAGAAACAACCGGCATCCTAAGATGGGATGAAATCGAACACGAAATTCAGTTGGCAGCTATCAACATTAGCACCGAACTGGCGATAAAAAACAAAAAGAACAACGAAGATCAGGACGTGAGAGACACGGTCCCCCAAAAATACCACCACCTGTTGGATGTGTTCAAAAAAGAAGAGAAAACAACGGTACCGCCCCACTGACCAGGCATCGATCTAGGAATCGATCTGGAAGAAGGAAAGACGGTACCCATCAAGAAGAGATACGCCCTAAGTTACGACCAATTACAGGAACTCCACCGATATATCAAACAGAACGAAGATCGAGGATGGATCCGAAGGGTAAAATCGGGAAGACCTTCACCGATCATGTTTGTCAAGAAAAAGGATGGCAAATTCAGACTCTGCCCCGATTATCGGGGGCTCAACGAGGTCACCAAAAAAGATCGACACCCGCTACCACTCATTAGCCAAGCACTGGACAGATTGGGAGGAGCAAAATACTTCACCATACTGGATATTAAGGATGCCTATCACAACATTCGAATCAGAGAAGGAGACGAATGGAAGACAACCTTTTCAACAAAACTAGGGACTTACAAATACCTAGTCATGCTATTTGGACTATGCAACCCACCGGCGGCATTTCAACGATGGATCAATGAGGTCCTCATGGAGCATATCGACATGTGTTGCATCGTATATCTGGATGACGTACTCATATATTCAAACACCCTACAACAACATCGAAAAGACGTCAGCAATATCCTGGAGGCAATACGAAAATCAGGAATGAAGGTCAAACCATCCAAATACGAGTTCCACCAAAACGAGAGAGAATACCTAGGATTTAATATTGGACAAGAAGGGGTCAAGACCGACCCGGTTAAGACACAAGCCATATGGGACTGGACAACACCCAAGAAAATCAAGGAAATCCAATGTTTCCTAGGATTCTGCAACTTCTATCGACGATTTATAGAAGGATTCAGCAGGACGGCCAAACCACTATATGCGAAAACAAAAAAGGAATACATTGGCAACTGGGAATGGGGAGACAAAGAACAACAAGCTTTCCACCAACTAAGGACAAAACTCACCACGGCACGAGTACTGGTCTATTTCGACCCCCTCGCCCCGACCAAAATCGAAACAGACGCCTCAAAATACGTCTGCTCAGGTATACTGTCACAACAATGCCAGGACGGAAAATGGAGACCAGTGGCGTACTGATCCAAGACAATGTCGGACGCCAAATGCAACTACGACGTACACGATAAGGAACAATTGGCGATAGTTCAAGCATTCCACGAATGGAAAAGATACAAGAGAGCAAACCCCAAACTGATACGAGTCCTTACAGACCACAAGAACTTGGTCACCTTCATGACAACGAAGGAACCAAACGAACGACAAGCACGATGGATGCAAGAATTAAGTCAATATAACTTCAAAATTGAATACCGACCAGGAAAGGAGGGAGGAAAGCGGGACGCCCTCACAAGAAGAGAGGGAGACCTACCCATGGCAGGAGATAAGAGACTCACTCGAAATGTGGGAATCTTACTACCCAAGGAACGATACTGGGACATCCCAGAAACCGAAGATATCAAACTTGATATAGTTGAGACAACCGAATTTCAAGACAAGGACGAAGGGGAAATCCAAAGAGTGAGCAAGGACGACAACGAGATCCAAAATATCAAAAGAAACCTGGATGAAGGAAAGAAAGAAATGAAAGGAATAGTGTTAGGACTATGTCACTGGAAGGACGACCTCATATGGTACCAAGGGAAGATTTGGATACCAAACGACGAAGGGATCTGAACAGCTCTTATCGCCAAACACCACGACCCCCCACAAGCGGGACACGGAGGGACGGCAAAAACCACCGAGCTCATCAACCGACGATACTATTGGCCAAAGATAAGAGAAGACATCCAACGATTCATAAAAGAGTGCGACACATGTGAGAGAACCAAGGTGGTCCGACATGCACCATACGGTTTGCTACAGTCAAACGAGGCCCCCGATCGACCCTGGAAGTCAATAGCTATGGACTTCATTACAGACCTGCCGAAATCAGACGGTTATGACACCATACTGGTGGTCATCGATCGGCTGACCAAAATGAGCCATTTCATTCCATACGCGAAAGGCCTAGACGCACAGCAGTTCGCCAATCTCTTCATGAAAGAGATAGTCCGGCTACACGGACTACCACACGATACCATCACCGACAGAGGAACACTATTCACCTCAGATCTGTGGAAGGAAACCACGGGACAATTAGGAATCGAACGAAGACTTAGTACAGCTTTCCATCCACAAACGGACGGACAAACCCAACGGAGCAATGCCATATTGGAACAATATCTACGAGCATACATCAACTATCAACAGGACGAGTGGTGTGGTTACCTACCACTTGCAGAATTCGCGTACAACAACGGATATCAGAAGACCAGCCAGAACGCCCCCTTCTTTGCACATTACGGAGTCAACCCCGAATGTGTGATGATCGGGCATCTGATTCAAGGAAAGCAAACGAAACCGGAGGAAATGAGTCATTTACATAAGTCATTGAGAAACGAGATGGTGGCCGCACAATTACGGCAAAAAGAATACTCCGATCTACACAGAAAACCCGATCCGAACCTAAAATCAGGAGATATGGTCTGGTTGTTGCCACGCAATATCAAGACCACGAGACCATCGAAGAAACTGGACTACAAGAAAATCGGGCCATTCAAGATCTTGGCAAAAATTGGGACAAGCGCATATAAGCTGGCTTTACCACCCTTAATGGCCATACACAACACATTCCACACTGGCATCTCCCTCCTCGAACCTTACCAAGACAAACGATTCCCCTCACAGATCAAAGAACCCCCTCCTCCTATTCAAATTAAAGGAGAAGACAAATACGAACTCGACGAGATCATCGACTCACCACTCCACTACAACAAGCTCCAATATCTAGCTAAGTGGAAAGGCTATTCCCCAGAACACGATAAAGTCTGGTATCCCGCGGAAAACTTCAACCATGCAGAACACACAGTCCAATGATTCCACCAGCACTACCCAGGAAAGCCCGGAGGGGATACACGTCACGATCAACAGATCGTCCTCGGCACCGCCCCCCATCATCAAACAAAAATGACGCTCGCACACCCCAGAGAGCGTCGCCCAGCGAGTCGCCCGCAACGCTACCCCCACTAGCCCAGACTACTTGGGCTCACCAAAAAGAGAGGTGGCACACGCCTCCATGAACTGGACGGACTGCACGGATGATGGATGTCAAATCCATCTCGGCGAAAAACAAGGGTCAGGCTGGTACCCACAATTCACCAGGAGATCGAGAAAATCGAGTGTCACCCACGACCAGGACTGGCGACACGAGATGGAAGCGAACCCAGGAGAGCACTGGGTTCCACACCAACCACGTCGGAGTAGGGCCAGAAGGGCTCATCACAAAATCAGGGGCTGGGAGCATTGTTTCAACGACAATTGTAACGAACACCGATGGGAAAAGGTGGACGCCGGCTATTACCCCCGACAAGTGGGAGAAAGAGGGACACTGTCAAAGAATGACAGAAGGGAACACAAGAAGAGAACAGCCGTGAGGACACGGCGGGAGGGAGAAGGGAGCGAAAAACCATTGTTCCGGAGGTGGAAGCTCTGAAAAAAACGATCTCGGACCTCCAAAGCCAACTCGATTGCGCCGCGCAAACCATTGTTGCAAAAGACAATGACCTCGAACGACTAGATAAGGAAAAGGAAAAACTCCAACAAGCCTACAATCGAACAAAACAGAGGATGCGCCAAATCGGTGGTATGCTGTGGAAGGAAGGGGTCTAGCGTGGTGGGACCGATGCAAGAGGGGGAAGGGAGCTAATGTCACAAACGGTGACTAAGCAAGGCAGACTTTCACATGACTAATAATTATTAGTCATCGGTTTGTTATCTTTCACGCTATGAGATCAGTTGACTCATAGGTTTTCACATGACGACGCAATAGCGTGTCATTGGGTTATTGTTATTGGTTGATATTTGACATGACGCACGATTGTGGTTATGTGGTTTATGTATCCCGCACATGACTCATAGTTATGAGTCATGGGTTTCACGCATGTGACCCCGTTGGGGCACATGACTTGTTTTATGAGTTTTGATTGGCTGCGAGATAGGGCGCAGCTGATGGATTTCACACTATGACTCATTATGAGTCATGAGTCGCGTGACGCGAGACTATGAGTCACGCAGGGTTAGGGTTGAGGGAAGAACCCCTATATAAGGGCACCCTCGGGGCAGGATATTGGGTTCACGAACCATCTCCTCTACACACCCGGCGATTGAAATCTCAACACCATGAGAATTCATCGTCAACATCCACCACCACCGCACTCTCAGTGAGCTGCACCCGCACTCTCCCTGAGCTGCACCCTCCCCCTCCTGCCTTACTTCCCTTATCATGTCCTTGGGCCCTGGCGTCCTTGTTTCTAGGGGTCGTTTGGCTCTATCTCCTCCTTTCTCCGCACTTGCTTCGCCGCCTCGCTTAGCATTTGCACGGTCGGCAACCCCTTTCTTTCGTCAATGGGTTGGTCGCAGTCTCGGGTTATCGTCGAAGTAGTGGCCCCGGTGGCTCTGCTCCCTGGTATCGCACTTTCTCCTGGGATCACTGTACGGTACGGTCGGCATCGTCGAAAAGTTGTGATCTCGTTTCGGTCCTCACTCCCTCGTACTTCTACTTGATTGGGCACACCCCTCCCCTCCCTCACTTGGTCCTCGTCCCGTGGCTCGGTTACAGCCAACACCCCCCACCCGGCTCGGTCGCCTCGGCATCCGGCCACCATTCACCTCGCTTCCTCCTAGGACTCGTGAACTCCCTCGGCCTGACCCGCCACACGTTCTGCCATCAGCCCCGCAGCCCGGTCTATACGGCCCCGGTACCATTACCCTCGAGCGAGGTCGTGTTCGGTGATAAGCATACTCTGGGATCGTTAAAGGCCTTCGCGGCGGATGGGCTTTCCCAGGGGCCTCTACTTCGGATTTGGGTTTTTTTGGTTTTTCTCACTGTTGGGTTTTTTCTTGGGTTATCGGTAGATGCTTTCTTTTGGTTGCGAGTTTCATGTATATTTTTGTTGTAGTTTTCAGCGCCCGGGCGCTTGGTGCGGGTTTTAGACCAGGGGTTTTTTTTCTCCCACGGTTTCCACCGCCTCGATGATGGGTTGGACTGGGTGGAAGTTTGTTGCGGCCATAACCCTCGCTGTTACATGCTATTTTGGTACTTACTGCTTCGGCCTTCGGCCTCAGCTAGAAACAAAATTTAAAATATAATAAAAAAATAAAAATAAAAAAAAAGCCAGAGGATTTGGGTTCTTCACGCAACCATCTAAGTTCTTTCATATACTATACTTTCAATACAAAAGATCTTTATCTACCACGCTTCCGGGAACCAAGACACGACCGTCTTATATGAGCCTAGCGATCGACGTTGCTAGATAGGAGTCAACGGACTTAGCTATCGCAACATCTATTGGGCAGAAAGAAGTGATCGTTAGGAGACTATCGGTTACCTGCTGCAAGTATCACCCGGAGAGAAGAGGATTGTAACAGACTTGGACAATGCCGTTTGAGAACATATTGGAATTGGTAATAGGTTTATTACTCATATTTTTAATATCTAAGATGGCAAAAAGATTGCTAGTTGGGATCTCTACTTGAGTTCCACAAATTGGGATATAAGTTAGCATTTGACATTCAGAGAGGAAATATATGACTTGCTTAAAGTAGGTAAAGATAATTACTGACATGAAATCAATTAATACAAAAGTATTATCACCAATATCTACTATGTTCTTCTATCTACACTCTATATCGTCATCCTTTCCATTATATTTTATAACTTTTACAATAAGTTTTTCAATTTTTTTCATTTTACCTATACCCTCGTTGCATATTACAACATATCATATTATAAAAATACCATAGTATTTTTACAAAGGAACTATGGTATTTGTGGCATGCTGAACACCCTGCCAATTTATTTTAAAATCCCATGAAAAAAATACTATAAAAATGGAAATACCATGGTATTTTTGGTGTGCCGAACAGGGCCTAAGTTCAATTAATACATGATTAAAGAACTTAGAATACAATTTTCAAACCAAGAGTTATATCATATTATTTTAGACTCCAAGCACCTTCTAATTTTAAACAATTCCTAATCTCAATGGAATCTTCTCTGACACCAAACAATATTGTTTTCAAGTAAGATGTTTACTATATTATTAGAAGGGGATCTATCTTATATCTCCCAGTTTGAAAAACCTGCAGTGTATTCCAAGACCTTTAATCGCTTTTTCACTACAACCCCGGCGTTGCTAAAACATTAGCTTGTTAATTATAGCACTTTAGATTCTTGACACCTGTATCTCCATCAGGAAAATATTGGAGGGTGGTTCAAGATGGTGCTGAACACTCCTGGTCCACCAAGTGGGGTGGTCCAAGTGGTCCAAGTGGTCGACCCACTTCTGCCCTGATCTACACTTTTTCTAATTTTACCAAAAGGGTGGACAGGGTAAATCAAGGTGGACTAGTAGAACCAGGGGGACCATAACTATGACCCCTCTTTGCCAACCAGGAGGGCCAAAGCCCTATTCTTACATTTGGCTAATATAGGTTACCTGTGAGGGGTTTCTTCCTCCATGGATAGTGCATATTTCTCCCTTACAGGTAGGAAATCATTCTGAATGTACTTTTCAGGTGAGATCTAGTTCTAGCTGAAGGGTCACTCCCTACACTAGAGTTTTGTTAACTAAATTCGGTCCGATCATCTATACTCAAGTCCAAAGTATTCGTTTCAGATGAAATTGTACCCTTGTACCTCACTTTAGAGAGGTCTACCTTAGTCTTCCCTCTCTCTCTCCTTGCATACTAGTCTTGCTACTCTCTTCTTCTTCTTTTTGCCCTTTGGCCTCTACCTTTCTTGCATCCTTCATAGGGACTATTGTTTATTAACCTGCTTCTCTTTTGCTTAGTATGGCTTAAACTCCCCTTTTGCTTCCTTGGGTTGATTTCAACTACACTAGACACTTCACTAGACGCTTCACCAAACTCAATCTCTGTCTCATTATTGTCAAGCATATCCATCATTTCTCCAGGGCAGGGTATTGGATAGCAGTTGTTAGAAACGCTTCTATAATAGCTTATATCACGCAACTGGTAACTACTAGTGATTTTTTTATTATCTGGAGTGCTTGGCGCCAAGACACATACAAATCAGGTGCCAAGATTCCGGATACTAAAACAAATCGCTAGTACCATCTATCACTGTCTGATAGATAGTTCACCCTTCCAGATTCTTACTCCGAGAATTGGACTTTCTTATCTTGTCCTCAAGTAATACTTCTTTTAAGACTCTTATCCACCAGTCAAATAAGATACTAGAATATCCACTTGGTAACAAGTATGAGCCTTAAAGAGGGTAAGGGTATTTGATTGTATAAAGTAGATGTAGGAATTAACAGTGAATGGTGGTGTAAAGAATTAACTCTCCTCCACTCCCAAGCTCCTTATATAGTTCTTTCTGCAACTGCTTAGTCATCCGAAACATAACCATGCGTCCCTATCGTGACTCATGTGAAATCATAACATCATATGACTCAAACGATAAATAACTTTAACTAAATATGAGTCATACTTGACTCATATGTGAAATCCCATGACCGAACTGTAGTCCTGGTGTGAAATACCAATATCCCTAAGCCTCACAAGTCCGAATCTTGTCAAAGCCTACAAACCACACCGGGTTTGTAACAGCAGTATTGGGAGGTGGGGGGGAGTGGGCTACAGCAACCCAAGTAATTTGTGTTTCTTGTGGGGATAAAGAAATTAAAGAGTGAATGGAAGAAGGAGAAGAACAGAGGTAGAAGCAAGGGGGGCTACAAATAGGCGTACACAAGAGTGGGTGACGTGATGAGGCACAGGGTGTCACTCGTGCGCAAGCCGTGCAGTCGCTGGGTGTCCCTCGTGCACAAGCAGTCACGGGATGTCATTCGTGGGCAAGCAGTCGCGGGGTACCACTCGTGCGCAAACAGCAACTTTCACCCGCAGCTAAGATAATATGATACTTCAGCTTCTAGGTGAGAAAATAAAACTTTAAAACAAAACCTAAAAAATCTGAGCATTTCTTTGAAAACAAATCGGACCAAAGAATATCTAAAGATTTCTCGATTTTCCCTCCAAAGTCCTGGAAACATAATATTATCAGGCGGAGAAAACATGATCTGTGGGAAATTCTTTTCCTTGCACTGCCAAACAAAGTAACAAGTCAAGCATTGTCTCAACCCATCTTGGTAGGAACTCTACCCAGGCATTCTCCTAAAAACCAGATTTGCAACCACGTGCCAGATATCTTCCCTAGACATGTCCCACATTTACCAGGCGTCACCAAAAAAGTGACCCCTGAGACGCAGTCGAGCATGTTTTTTGTTCTTTTCCTAGGAAATCGATACCTGTTTGGCATACCAGTACTTTCAAAAACCCCAGCCGTTATATCCGATCCATCAACCTACTGCACGAAGTTTACAAAGCAAATTTGATATCATTCAATTGCCATCATAACCCCGGATTATCCAATTGAACAACCTCCAGGGCTATACGCGCTCACCGAGATTTACTGCAGACATTCCCATAATGGGGTAAGATATTTTTTGCCATAGCTAAAACCCAGAGTTTGTACTAATGAACTAGACCGGGAAGTGGGTCAGACGGAGAAGTGAATCAACTAATAAGTGCCGAAAGTTAAAATCCGGAAATCCCAATTAACAGCCACCAGTAGGAAGAGTAAATTCAGAAGAGTGGTGAGTATTCCAGTGTTCTAGATTTACACTTCTTTGAATTCAGAAGCTTCATTTTGTCGAAAATTCTGCAGTGAGGAATTAGGAAAAATCCACGCACAATGCAAAGCGATTCACTTCCCCGTCTAACCCACCTCCAAGCCCAATATGTTATAAATTAATTCGTGGTAAGGTTTACCCAATCAACATAGTAGGGGGGGGACAATGAGCAGAAAGGACAGCGATCAGTAAACCAAATCCAATATCTGCCACAAGATTTAGTCTACCGGTACTCGAGTATCATTCGCCGTCCCCGTCCGCTAGTCGTCCCACCTACTACAAATAGCCTGTATGTCAGACGGCAATGGAGTCCGTCCTCTCACCGGGCCGGGCGTGCGGCAGTTCACGAGCTGAACTCGATCAGACCATATATATCACATTCAAATGCCGGAATGGATCATCGTCTGACGATGCATGAAAAGTACTTTCTAGAGCTGCCTTCAGGGGTAACAGACGAGCGTCAAATATAAACTGTGACACGCGAAGCGGAGTATAAGAGGCTGCTGAACCCCCATCTCCACTTCTGCGAAATAATTCCTGGTACAAGCTAAATATGACGATTACTACATCAACGATTGAACCTATGCGTTACGATGTCGAATTCAAAGCCCTTGATGGAACGACATTGAGTGGGTGGTTCTATCCGGCTGGTGAAAATGCTCCGGCTGTAGTCATTTCTCACGGCGTAACTCTCCCTCCCTCCCTCCCAGTCCTTACTATTCTCTTCCTCCTACTCACCTCAAAACTAGTTCGCCTGCCTAAAATCCTGGTCCCTCCCAGAAATTTCCACCGCTCTCCAGTCCTCAGGCATCGCCTCCCTCCTCTACGACCAACGCTGCTTCGGTACATCGTCAGGCACGCCCCGCCACGACGTCGATCCCGAACTACAATCTTCAGACGTCCACGATGCCGTCAGTCACCTACTCTCCCTCCCAAGCGTGAACCGCGACAAAATCGGCATAGTCGGGTACAGCTACTCAGCAGCCCACGCCGTAAAAGTCGCTTCTCTGGACCGGCGCATCAAAGCCGTCGTATCAATCAACGGCTTCATCAGCGGTTCCTGGCTGGTAGGATTAATGTTCCCGGACAGACCCTCAGCAGACGCACTTATCTGGGAGGATAGGGAAAGGCGTCGTGTGGGTGATGGGGAAGTGGGATACCTCCCTGTCTGCAAAACCGCCGAAAAGTCCGATAATGTGTTTTTGCCGACGGATGACGCGGCGGAGTTTTACTTGCGGATGCAAAAAATTGAGATTGCCAATGGCAGGGAGTGGAGGAATGGGGTTACGACCCAAAGCCTTTTAAAGATGAGGAAGTATAACACCATGGAGGACCTGAAGGTTTTGGCCCCGACGAGTTTGTTGATGATCGTTGATGAGGCCTTCATCCAGAGCGGGCTGCCCCAGAAAGCCTTTGAGGCGGCGGGGGAGGGGGGTGAAATAGTAAGGGAATTTGCAACTATTGAGGGTGGGCATTTTGATGCCTTGGCGCCTGGTAGGGGGTTGGAGAAGGTTATCGAACATTCAACCAGTTTTCTGAGGAGGGTCTTTGACGGGGAGGCCGAGGAGAGGGTCGTGATACCATAGTACTCATTCTTACAACTTCCCCCCGGACCCTGTCCGCGGATTTCACTGTAACAAAATTTGTCTGTCTACCGTGCACGTTTTGTCGGGTTTTAGTTTTTAAGTTCTGAAACGGAATCATTTCCCGTGAAATTCCAGGGATTACGTTTCCCACCCTCCCGCGCTCTGCCGGCGTTACCAGCGGGAAGGTGGCGATCCCGGCATTCCCGTGAAACAAAACACTGCATAGCAGCGCAGGTACCGGTATTTAATTACATCTATCTCAGTACGGGGGCTCATCGAAACCTGCTAGAAGTGCGTGCCTTATTTACTCCATCTCCGTATCAAAGAAATATCCTCCCGAGAAGGAAATGTGCTTGCCTGACACAGTATAGCCTGGGCCCTGTCGGATCTTGTTAACTAACAGTCGCACCCTGTTACCAACTTGTCGAATTAAGCCTATCCTGGGCTGATGCCTCCACAACCCGATAGTGAATTACACAAGTAAATACGGCACCGGTAGTGCTGTTTATGCTGATGTCCTATTAGTAGTGGAGCTTAGGTGCTAGATACAAAGTTTTGAATGTGTCTTCAACTTACTACGCTGTGCTCTACGTGGAAGTCGGTCTGGCTCCTAGAATTCCGCAACCTTGCATGTAATCATCTACTCTCACTCGCTGATTACCTGCTCAAATCCGGGTAACTCTCTAAAGCACCTCCACCCCCACCAACAGTCGATAAGCCACATCCAGCTCAATGACCAGCCACACACCCCACCAACCCATCCACCAGAATCCAGACCCAATTTTCTTCACCTTTGTTCAATACCACCACCACCACCACTAAAAATCCTCACCAGCCCTAGCCACAATGCCATCCCGAAACAACCCCAACCTTCCCTCTCGCCATAAAACCCGGGCCCGTTCGCGCCCCTCCTCCTCCAACAAGCTCCGCATCACCGGGACCCGTACAAACCCGCTAGACCCGGTGCTCAAGTCCTCCGGCCTCGGCGTGTCCCGTGGGAAAACCGTCGCGAGTAAAGCTCAACGTAAGAAGGATAGGAACAAAAGTTACGCAAAGGGGAGGGCTGAAATAGAGAAGGAGTTAGAGAGAGCGAGCAAGGCCGGGGAGGTCGTTATGAGAGGTATGCTTTGGAATCGATCGTGGAGAGCAGGGAGTGGGGAGGCTAACCGGTAGGGTGTGCACGGTAGATGCTTCTGAATTACCGGTTTCGAAGAGGCAGGCCAAGCTTGCGGCGAGGGCGGTGGCAGTTCGAGAGGCGAATTCTAAGAAGGGTCACGAGGGAGTGGGGGATACTGCGGAGCCGGAGATGGATGTTGATTAGATTCCTGCAGCGGAACGGATTACTACCGGGATTGGCGCGATAGAAGGAGGGCGGATCCTGGCCGCAAACACCATGTAAACAAAAGTTCCTTTTTTTCCCTCAATTCCAACACGCAATGTTATCATAAACCTATATAATAGCACAATCAGTTGGCATTCTTCTGGTAAGCTAGTACCGTATTGTGCAATACGACACTCTTGTACTCGAGTACTTAATCTGCCATTACAGTACCGGTAGTACAGTATCAGAGCGGTATCAAATCCCCATTCCGGGGTGTGTTCTGAATGGGACACATCTTCAACCTTAACAGCGGCAAAGCATACCCCCCCAGCCAGTGCATGCAGAGGGCACCGATGCTGTAAATTCCCACATTATGCAAGAACCGGAAGCTCGAACATAAGATTACAATGAGCCCGAGACCCCACAGCCGCATTTTAAAGTAGTGCCTAATAAACAAAGCCAGATCCTATAATAGATGTTAGTACGATACAATAACCTCCCCCGCATCTACAGAAATAAACATCGCTAAATTAGCCTCCCGTTACTTCCGGCTCCCCGCTATTCCCCCTGGTAATCAGGGTGCCTAAGGTACGACACCATACGCACTCCCGCGATGCTCAAACCGTCACCTGCCACATCAATTTACAGAACGGAACGGAATAAACTCAAGACAACTTTAAGTTCAATCAAACCAGAACAGCACGTTGCATTGAGACGAACGTTACTCGAGCAAGAAAGTAAGCCTCCTGCATGTTTCAAAAAAGCCGGCAACCACAAGATTCCGTTTCATTCATCGTTCTATCTATAACTTACCATAGCCACCCTCCTTCCCTGTTGCTGGAGAGCGGACGGATGAAAGGGAAATTCAAGTTACGGTAGGCGCTGGAAGAGTTCGACCTGGATCTTTTGGCACTGTGTTTGTGGTGCGGGTGAGGCTGGTATAGTAGCGCAGATCTTGAACCAAAAATACCATATCGGGGAGGGGGGGTACGTAATAAGCGGTTTGAGGTTTGGGCGCGAATGAGTGAACTGTTGGTGGGTTCGGCTTGGTCTGGTTGAATATGGTGGGGCGGAAATGGGGGGGGGCGA
>Ga0307507_10006869_pt1 | contig 16985 bp, 8 predicted proteins | sample 7_EM_MG_FD_207223 | JGI IMG/M metagenome (GOLD analysis project Ga0307507, IMG submission 207223) | Populus trichocarpa ectomycorrhiza microbial communities from riparian zone in the Pacific Northwest, United States - 7_EM | ecosystem: Host-associated > Plants > Roots > Unclassified | place...
CATAGTAAAGTGGCATCACCCACTGACAGTCAATTTCCTCAACCAGTCCATGAAGAACGAAGATGCACTGAGATTCCTGATAAATGTAGGAATTCTGCGGCAAGTGACTTTATTCAATGTGCAAAAGCCAGCACAATTTTTCGAGAATTATTGGCCACTGAGAGCAGAGAATGGGAATCAGTCTCTGCAGTTTCCGTGGCTGAGAAAACTCTGTACATAGATTCTATGCATATGGTAAAACCTCAAAATTCTAATTCAAGTTCGTCTGATGCTAGAGGCTTATCTGAATGCTCAAAGGATGACGTGGAGATACTTGTAAAGAATAGAGAAATTGAAGAAACTGATGATGTGAATTCTTCACTCCTGGATTCCAAGCACTTGAGTACTGTGGATGAGAAGAAAAAATTGCGACCTGATAGTTTGGAGTCTGTAGATTCCTGTTTTCTATCGTTATCTGACAAATCCATTCATGATGTGCACATGGCTGTGATGGATGGTTCCCGACAGGATGAAGACAACATGCAAGTTTCTAACACATTGACCAGCCCGAAAGTGGACAAAGATGGGAAGATTGACTTAGAAAGCCGATCGGATAAAAAATTAGGTAACCTCGAAAGTTCTCATGTCTTTATTCAGGATTCAAATGGAGTAGTGGCTGGTAATGGCAGGATTGATTTAGAAAGCCAGCAGTGTAGAAAGTTAAGCAATAAAGAGAGTTCTATTGGCTGCTATACACAACTACTTCTTCCCCCACCTTTGCCAAAATCTCCGTCAGAGTCTTGGCTAAAGCGTACTCTACCTATTGTTTCCTCAAGGAATTCGTCCTCAAGGTCCCCTCTTGGTATGCATTTACATTCTAGAGTCCAAGCTTCCAAAACACTCTCCGATGACCCGAAGTGGGAAACAATTGTCAGGACCGCTAATATACAGCATGGGCATTTGCGCTTTTCCGAGGTAAATCATGTAACTTGTCTCCTCCCTGTTTAACTCCTTTGTTACCTGACTGCTTGTGCTTACACACAATTTCTTTTATTATTAGGATTTGCTTGCACCAATACCGGAAACTTAGAAGACAAGGTTCCTCAAGAGTCCGATGGCGCAGGCATTTACTTTGCTAGAGTGTCCACCGTTACTGGTCTTGATGTTCTGTAAAATATTTGCCATGTCCATATCTTTCTCTCCCAAGGTGCTCCTTCAGTTTCTTCAAGAGGATACATTTCGCAATCGGAAATCAAAATCCCCTGCTCTTATCATCCAATAAGAAGCTACGCCATGTTATTTCCTTGTAAATCTTGTCAATTTACTTGCACAGAAAAAGATACTGTCCACACGTTTATGTATCATTCCTGTATATGTAGGGCTTATCTGTAAAGCATTGGAGATTCATTTGTTTCTGTGATAAAAGGAGTGGAGGGGGGATCTGCTTTGTACATGATCTGTTCTTCACGTCTTCGATCCAAATAATGTTATGAAAAGAGATACTGTTGAGGCTTAGCATGCAGGGTTGTTACTGTGTAAAATGCAGTTACAGTAGGCTGTGCTAGCAAATGCCCTGCCCCTTGCTGCAGGTCCGTCCGCATAATTTTAGTGTTTTAATTCACAATAGTTAATTGTATATGTAGTTTTTCTTTCATTTGTCTTTCCAATGTTTTATGAGCAGATAATGTCCTTTTCACATTCTGAACACTAAATTGACAAATCAATGATAAAATCTATAATTAGGTTTCAAACTAAATGTTTCTTCGATTGAATTCAGGATTTTTATGGTTAATTCCAAAAACATGGAAAACAAGAAAAAAAAATTAAAAAAATTAATTTTGCATGGACTAAGCGTGTTTGGAAGTGTGGTTATGGTTATTTTTCAAAGTGTTTTTCACTTAGAAATATATCAAAATAATATATTATTATTATTTTTTAAAAAATATTTTTAACATTAACGTATCAAAATTATTTAAAAACATTAAAAAATATATTAATTCGAAGTAAAAAAAATTAAATTTCTTTAAATATTTTAAAAATACAAAAACAAATAGTATTTAAATTTTACACTATAAGCATGAATTTACTCATGTTAAGATTCACGGATGGAAAAACAAAGTAGATTGATTTTCGCATATCACCTATTTAAAAAAAAAAATTGTTTCAATTAAACTGAGTGTTTTTCCTCGTAATTTAACTTTTGATTTGTTAATATTAAAATTAAATAATAAAAAATAAAAAAATATTATTTTTTTAAAAAAATATTATTTTTTTAAAAAAATATTAAAAATAATCTCGTTACAATCACCCCGACAATATAATATATCTATCTCTCAAAAAGCAAAGCTGCCATCAAAATCAGTACAATGACTGGCGTACGATGAGAAAGCTTGTAATAATAAGGCTAACCATTGAATCAGAAATCATGCACCAATATCGATGCAAGGACTGCACATGATATGATAAGAAAAGGCTCTAATGAAAAACAAACAAACACGTGTTAACTTTAATGGCCGTGTCTTCAGCACTCGTAACATCATCATGCTCCAGCTCTTTTCATTACTAAGGCACGGAAATACCTTTGAAATGACTTTAAAAGCTTTCTAAAATCTAGGGGACCTTTTTTTATTTATTTATTATTATTAAGATAAACGAGATTGGTGACTCGTAAGTTACGTTGTATATTCATCATTTCTTTCTTAATTTACTGCAATGATAATATTTTAAAACAAATATAAAAAAAATTCAAAATTCAAATCATTAACTTGATTGGATCCAATAAAATCATGTAATGCAATAATCTGATCTAAAATTTTAGACAACAATAACAAACAAATTATATAAAAAACATTTAACAATAATTAAATAATTAACTGAAACAAATAAATTGCCGATATCATATTAAAAAAAAAAAAAAGATTATTGAAGACTCGTTATCATTCCACTCCAAACATCGTCTACCATCAAAAAAACTTATTAAAACGATTCAAACCCCATTATAAAAGCTTGTTGAAATTTATTTGAACAAAAAACAATAAATAAAAAGACTTGTGATAACCCAATTAAAAAAAAAACTTCAAAAAAATACTTTTATTTAGAAAAATACTAAACTTCCTCACCCCAACCCATTAATTACACAAAACTAACAACACAATAATAGAAATATCCTCTGACCAAAGGGTTAAAAACTTAAACTTCATGTTCATGGGCAGTCTGATAGTTTTATTGTGCATATCAAATGGAAATAAAAAAAAAACCCTCACTCTTAGTTAAACTTTTTTATTATTATTTGAAGGGTAAATAAATTATTTTACTAGGTATATTTTATATGAAAATATAAAATTAACACTCAATGCTAGCTTAACAATTCATTTTTTTAAGTTAGTAATGTAAATATACTGCCATCAAAATATAAAACATCCGTCATGTACCCGATCCATTTAAAGATTCCAAAATGTTCTTATTGCAAAGACGATTGTTCTCATCTACACTATAATGTGTTTAGGTGAACAATATTTATTTTTTATATATTTTGATTTTTTTTCAATTTTAAGTGATATTTTCATAAATATTAAATTTGACATCTGATCACGCATAAGAAATTACATTAAAAAAAAACTTGGTCTATTTAAGTTTTTTCATGAATATTTTCTATTCGTATCCAAATTAAGTTTTATTTGTTCTATATGAAAAATTAAAAACCTCACCCAAAACAATCCCACCAAAACTTCTATTTATCCATACTGCCCGTATATATGTATATAAAAAAACCCATCTAATGTTAGTGCTACACTAATATCAAAGTAATATAATTGATTAGAAATAGAAAGAAACGGAAAAGAGAATAATTTATACTACCATTTTCCCAATTTCAATATTTAGCATCTAATAAAGCAAAATAAAGCATAGCAAAGGGCGACATAAGAAAGTCCAACTAAAAAAACCTTTGATGCATTAAAATAATAAAATACCACTAAATAGAAAAGGCAATCCAATAAATATAGCATAACTACGTGGCATTTTCCTTCCTCTTTCCCTTACCTTCTTCCTTTTCACCTTCTTTATGCCAAACACTAAAAACCGACTAAATTGTAGCCCAAACAACCACGACCCCACTCCCCCACAAGAAATCTACTCCCACGATTATCCTCACGATATATCGAAAACAAAAAAAAGCTAAGGGGTTAATTTGAAAAATTACAGAGGCAGGGCACAAGAATCAAGGGAGAGGGAGGGAAAATAAATAAATAAATAAATGGATGCGAAGTTAATCCAGGATTCTGTTTTCTGCACGCACCACTTCTACATAAAAGAGACATCGAGATGAATCTAATAACGTCCCTAAATGATATTTTTTGGTTTTCAAAATTAGTTACACACATCATCTGAAGATAACAGAGCGGTTGATACATGTCCGACATGCGCCAATATTGTTTTTAATTCCCTTTTATTTATTAAAATACAAAACTAATCCTCACGTTATCTCAGTCTTATGACCAAAGTTCTGAATTTGGCATGTTAATCCAAGTTAAATCATGTCATTTTTTATTTTTTTCTTTGAGGTTATCTCGGTTTAATTTCCTGGGTCATGAGTTTGGTGGATTGACTCAGGTTGTTTTTTATGCTATTTTTTCATTGATTTCTTTTTTAATATCATTTTTTAACATTAACCTGATTGAGAATTGAAATTCATTGTTTATTTCAATTTGTTTTTTATTGGGTTATCTCAATCTTATGACCCGTATCGCATGTTTGACAAGTTAACTTGGATCGTCTTTTTAGGTATTATGATATTCTAAAACACATTTATATGACTAGAAATATCTAAGGTTAATTGAAAAAAAAAGTTTTGGATACTATAGATTTAGATTTAGGGGGTGTTTGGGACAGTGGTAGCAGTACTTTTTAAAATATTTTTTGCTTTGAAATGTATCTAAATAATTATTTTTTAAAAAATTATTTTTGATATCATTACATCAAAAAACATAAAAAAATATTAATTTTGAAGCAAAACAATTAAAAAATTTGAAAACTCAGGTTGAAATAATATCTCAAACGGACACTTAAAACGTGTTTAAAATAGTGACAGTGACAGTTTTTCAAAGTGTTTTTTATTTGGAAATGGATCAAAATAATATTTTTTTTAATTTATTTTTAATATCAATATATTAAAAAAATTAATTTAATTAAAAACAATTCAAGATTTCATGAAACTTCAATTGAATCATCAATCAAATGGGCTTGGGCTTATGGGGGCTCTTAGTTGTACAATCCATTTGGTTTGATCTTACAGTTTACTTAGATGATTAGCTAAAAAATAACCGCAAAAGATTTTCTTGGTGGACCCTCGACCGGACGCAGGCCCATATGCTAGTTACATCCTATTTGGGTTCTCCCTGCGGTGTTTCTTTCCATCAGCACTGCTCTGTAGATTCTTAATGCTTTTGCTTCCAGTGGAATTTCCTCAGCTATCGGTCATTGGAAAATCACTTCATAGAAACCTTCTTTCTGTCCAAATCTTGATCTGGGAGTCACAACGAGTTTAGGCCTGTAAGACAATTGGGTTTCATTTTAAACATGGCTGTGGTCGATGTAATCAAATCATGCCTTGATTCCATTGCCCAAGTAAGATTTCTTTTCTGGTCAATTTTGGTTTCTAGATCTTAGTTATTGGGTATCATTGAATCATTTTGTTTTTCTTCAGTTACAATTCTGATTATATGTATCTGAATTTTATGTTTGATGGTTAGATATCAGAGCATGTTGAGGGTGCCATTCTTTATCTCGATTCTGGATGCACGGAAAGTTTCCAATTCGCCGGAGCATTTCCTGTGCTACTCGAACTTGGAGTGAGAGCTATTTGCAGCCTGGAAAACATGTGTTCGCTTGATTCGGTCAGCATTTGTTTCAAAATATATATATATATAACATCAATGTAGTAAATCGACATTTTCATTTGCTTCGTTTGATAGTTCCGATCATCAAGTGCATGCCGTTTAGTTCTCCCCAGAAGCTCTAAACTGAAACCAACTCGCTCAGCAGAACTTGTTTCCTTCTCTTGTCTCTGAATTAGGCTGTGATACTAATCCTAGAAAAAGATGGAATCAAATTGACGAAACAAACTATTAGTTTTTTTCTTTTTAATTACAGTATAATTGTTTAATGTCGAACAATCTCAAAGCTCTAAGAAACGCTTCTTGTATATGAAAAATGCACCACTAATTAAACATTTTCACACTCACAAACGCCTGTGTGTATCCATGTTTGATCTATGATCGGTTTGGACGATGCCAAGTTACTTTTCTAACTAAGATAAAGCTATCTCACTACCACATGTCATGTTATTTCTTCCTTTTTTTTTTTTTTTTAATTTCAAGTCTCATGCAGCACTTTTGCACATGGATTCTTTCTCTAGGTGGTTAATTGGAACTCAAATTCCGATCCTGCATTGAAAATTGTGGTTATGACATCTCGTCTACTAAGCGATGCACATCGATATATTCTACGTTGCCTGAGTACACATAAAGGTGTTCATCAATGTACAGTATTTACATCTATCTCTGAGGTATTTCTTTGGAATGCAACAAAAATTAAGTCTCAATCCCAAACTTCTTATATTTGAGAGGATATCTATGGATTCTACCATCTTATAATTTGCCTTGTGAGGTTAAATCTTACTAAATGCTTTGCCAATTGTAGCTAGCCCAATCAGCGTACCCTGATTCACCTCTGGGACCAGATGCATTCCATGAGTACGAAATCTTGCTTCTTCAAGATTATGAGGAGATTGTGAAGAAGAGTCAGAAAAAAGCTTCGCACCCAGAGGCTAGCAACTTCCAGGAAAGTTTAACCTTTGAAGATGAAGGATGGTCACGGCTCACATCCAGTGAAGAGGATGTCTCTCACTCTGAAGCTACTTCAAGTGGGAAATATTTTTTTGGAGACAGCCATACAGAATATTTAGGGAAAAAATTGGTCGTTTCGGTGCATCACTTTCCCATGATTTTGTGTCCCTTTTCTCCTAAAGTCTTTGTGTTGCCTTCAGAGGGTTCAGTTTCTGAAGCATACTTGTCAGCCAAACATGATGATTCTCTGAGCCCTGGATTACCTCCCATAAGTACTGGAGCGCCTCCTGATGGTGACGATGTTCCTCCTGGGGCCCTTCTTACAGCGCATTTTCTTTACCATCTGGCTGCTAAGGTAGCGAGTGTGCATCTTCTTAAACACATGCGAGTTATTTTCCTCCTTCAGTGTACTAGTTTATTTATTATAGATATTTTCCTTGAGAGTTTTGTGCAAATACCTCTATAATCACAGTGTTCTTGTTCTTTATATTATCACAGTATCAAAAACATTGGATTCTATGAGAGCTGAGATGATGAAAACCCTGACAATGTTATTTTTTTTTCTTGTTTCAAAGGGATGAAATCTCTAAAGCACATTTAGAGTTATTCTCTGTGAACAATCTTACTTCTTTCAGAACTGAAACTGGTAAATTCCAGAAGCATTTTTCCTTTAGGAAAAAAATAATGTTAGTCAAGTATTCTCATTATGGAAAGCATTGGTCAGACATGTTCTTGACTGGCAGCTGAGTACAGTTTGGAGGCGGGATCAGTGATTTTTGTATGTGCTCTGGCAAAGTTCTCTTCAGCAGAAATTGCATCAAATCAATGTTTTCTAGGTGGTTTTTTGATGGTTTTGATATGGAATGTCAAAACCTTCAAAAAAAAAAAAAAAGAACATCAATTTGATGCATTTTCAACTAGAAAGCACTTCGCAAAGTATTGCCAAACACACGATCATTAAAGTAGGCAGTTGTAGAAATCTTACAATTTATGGGTTTTTCTAAACTATATTAAAGCTTGGAATGCAAATTACAAATCATCTCTCCAATTTCTTTCCTGCATTTATTTTATTTGGTTACTTATTGTGACATCATTGACAGTACAGTGTAACAGCTTTGGTTTTGGTTTTTGAAATTTGCAGATGGACCTGAAAATGGAAATATTTTCCCTTGGTGATTTATCAAAGACTGTTGGGAAGATTATGACAGACATGTCAAGTCTTTATGATGTGGGGCGCCGTAAACGTTCTGCTGGGCTGTTACTCATTGATCGCACACTTGATCTCCTTACTCCATGCTGCCATGGGGATTCACTTGTTGATTGTATGTTTTCATCTTTGCCTCGAAGAGAAAGAACAACATCCTATTCCTCCGTGAAAGGCTCAAAAACCCAACTCAAACTTGTTCCTTCTAGCCTACAACGTGCACCTCTTGATGTTCAGATACCACTTGGAAAAATATTACAAGAAGAAAAATCCGATACAAATGATTCTCAGCTTGCAGAAAGAATTGAAGCTTTTCTAGGTGGGTGGGATGCCTGCAATTCTTCTCCTGAAACTGTGGACTTAGTAAATCTCTGCAATAAAGTTCATGATGGGAAGTCTTTTCTCTCTGAGATTCAGCTGCTCAATGGATCCTTTGTTTCCAATGAAACATTTCGTGGAACACCATATATGGAAGCTATTTTGGACAGAAGAACAAAAGATGGAGCATTGCTGGTAAAGAAGTGGCTTCAGGAAACCCTACGTCGGCAAAATATCACTGTTAATGTAAAAATTCGTCCTGGTTTTGCTACAAAATCAGAGTTGCAACCTATGATCAGAGCACTGGCAAAAAGCCAGTCATCATTAATCAGAAATAAAGGAATAGTTCAGTTAGGAGCAGCTGTACTTGTGGCGCTTGACGAATTACATAGTACCAGATGGAATGCATTTGCCAGTGCTGAGAAAATATTGAGTGCCACTGCAGGAGATACAAGCCAGAGTCTTGGCGCTCAAATTGGTGATCTTATCCATAAGAGTACTATGCTGGGATCAGATGGAGACAAGAAAACAGAGCATTTGCAAGGGTTACTTTCTTTTAAAGATGCTTTGCTCCTTATGACAGTGGGATATATATTAGCTGGTGAGAATTTCCCTACGTCTGGGTCTGGTGGCCCATTTTCTTGGAAAGAGGAGCATTTTCTAAAGGAAGCTATTGTGGATGCGATTCTAAAAAATGCACCAGTGGTGAAACTTAAGTTTCTCGATGGTCTAACAGAAGAGCTTGAGGCTAACTTAAACAGAAAAAAGTCTGAAGACACAATAGAAGCATCTTCTGATCAGTTAGAATTTGATGATGATCAATGGGGCAAATGGGGTGATGAAGAAGAAGATGATGATAAGAATGATAAAAAACAGGCATATAGTGACATGCAGCTGAAGCTGGAGTTGCTTGACAGGGTGGACAACCTTTTCAAATCTCTTCACAAGTTATCTACTGTGAAGAGGAATGTATCACTGCGAGAAGGGACATTTTCTTCGGAAAGTAACTTCACTGGTGATTCTGACTCAAATAAGAGTTTAATCTATAAGCTTCTGACCAGAGTGTTGGGAAAGTATGATGTACCCGGCTTGGAGTACCATTCCACTACCGTGGGGCGACTTTTTAAAAGTGGATTTGGAAGATTTGGTCTTGGACAGGCAAGTTCCGATCTCGTAAATTCTAAATGAATATACTTCATGAATGATGATACATATTCTGAACTTATTTTTGGATTCTGCAGACAAAACCAAGTCTGGCCGACCAAAATATCATTATGGTTTTTGTAGTTGGGGGCATCAACGCGGCTGAGGTATGGATTTTATGAGCTTTTCCAACCTTTGTACCTCTAGTCATCTCTCTCTCTCTAAACGAAACAATTAAGTCCTTGTCCTGAAAAAGTTTCAGGTTCGGTGACTAGCTCACCATCACCATTAGCGTCTCTTATCTTTCTTAAACGCGTTTTTTAATTGAACATTTGGTATCATAGATTACTTGCATGTTAACAGCTTCATGTTTTTCCTGTAGAAATATAGCTCTCGAGTAATTGAAAGCTGAAAAATTAACCATTTTTTCCCTGTCTGTTGAGAAGGTGCGTGAAGTCCAAGAGGCATTATCTGAGAGTGGAAGACCTGATGTAGAATTGATTCTTGGTGGAACAACATTCTTAACTCCTGACGACATGCTCACCTTACTAATGGGGGACTCTAGCTACATGTGATTCTGTAGAACATTTCTTTAACTTATTAAAGATAGATACAAAGAAAATAAGAGGTAAAACTCATTTTTTACGCCATGTGCTTTCACCAATTTATCAAAAAGCCCCTTCATTATCACTTTGGTCAATTGAGCTTCTGTATTTTCGATTTCAATCAAGTGAACATAGCATACCAAAACAAAAAAAAAGCACTCAATGAAGAGAGTGAGTGATGATGATATTAACGAGAATAAAAAGGTAAGTTAATGATAATGACTCAAACAGTGAAGAAGACTACTGAGATAAATTTTCAATTTTAATAAATTGTATTTAACTGGCTGAAATGAAAAATACGAGGGCTCATTTGATCAGATTGATAATAAAACGGCTCGTTTGATGAAATGGTGAAAATACAGGGTGCAAATAACAAGTTTATCTGAAAATAATGTGTTGTCTTGCAATTTCCAGCTTCACTCAGCACATTATGGATTTTCTTTTTCGAATTTAGTTTCATCTTGTCATTGTCAGAACACTCTTCAAAATTGAGTTTTTTATTTATTTAAAAAAAATGATGCAATTTGGTAAATAATGCGGTTTCAATATAATCATGATTCTAATATTGGTTTTGTAACCGTTGCTATTGAAAATGACGGTTGTTTATTCAGAAATCAAATGTGCATGTCTTATGCAAATTAATTAACATTTCTGTAAATTAATTAACACTTATATAGTTAATACAAAAATTTATGAAGATCTAATGGTTAAGATATGATATTCAAGATCCAATGGTTAGGAAATAAAATATGAGATAAGATGATGTGAAATGAAAAAGAAATAAAAAATAAAGAGGGGAAGAAAGAATGGGTCATCAGGAACACACCGGGATTTTGTTTTTTACACACTTGATACTATTATAAAAATTTAGAGAAGACGATTTTAACCACACTATGAAAAACCACTGAATGAGGTCGTAATTGATTAATGATTTTGTTTTGGGTTAATTTTAGATTAAAGTATTTTAGGTTTTGACTAACCCCAAATAAAATCACTAATCAATTATGACATTGTTTGGTGGTCTTTTATGATGAAGTTAGAATTGTCTTGTTGATATCTTTTTAATTGTATCATGTGTGTAAAAAATAGAGCCTATGTCCCCGGTAACCCTTTCTTTCCCTTCCTTTTCTTCTTCCATTTCTTTCTCATACCATATCAGCTTATCTTCCCTCTTATTTCTTGGCCAATAAATCTTGAATTTTATATCTTGACCACTAATCTTCATAGAATTTTATGTTGACTTCTATGTATATTAATTTTACTTTTGATTTCTTGAATAAACAACCGCTATTTCCAATAAAAATTGTTAAAAAGTCAATATTTAAAATCACAGTTATGTTAAAACTATGTTGTTTTTCAAATATCTATTTTTATGCACCATTTTATCAATATTTTTACTATTAAAAGGGTAAAATACCCTCAAATTAGGGGTGGGGTAGCTGACCCAATCAACAAAAGTGTTTAAATTTTCAATATTTCTTGAAGTATATGCATTCTTTAATTAATACTATAATAAAATAATTAATTTTCTAAAGTTTGTCAATAAATAATTTAAAAATACATTAACATAATTTAAAAGCAATCCATAATATAAAATAGCATACAATAAAAATATAGTCGTTAAGAATATGATTGCTGAAATATAACTATCATAATATTTGAATTTTAAAAAAATAATTCAAAATAATCGATTCAAAAAATAATAATAAAATATTCATGGCTTTCTGTTTTTAAGAGCATGGGTGTGACAATATTTTTTTTTACAAAGTTAACTAAAATTACTTTTTAGGTATTTTAACTAAAAAATTAAAAAAAAATCATGGACATGGATGCTTTAAGACTTCATGGTGCAAACTTAGAAAGTTCGCACAAATATTATCTAAAATACCTTTGAATCCACATACAAGATAGAAACAATTTAAGAAAGCTACAAAAAACTCGACCTAATAATTACTTAAATCAAGGAGCTGAAGTTATTGAATGAAAAACCTCAACCCTTTAATTATAAAGAATTAAGAACTAGAAGTATAAGAAAAAATGTTACAAAGACAGTTAATCTTCGATAAGTCCTGAAGAGTTTGATGAAGAATCAAAAGTGTGAACAACCTCGCCTCACATAAAATATTATTTTTGAATAATCCAAGTCTTCCCAAAAGATTTCTAAATAAAATAAAAATAATAATTATAAATTAACTAGAAAAACAATGCAATCCCTGTATAATAGCTTTTGGGCTTTACTATAAGACCTTCTCAAACTCTAATTGTTACAAAATTTAACCCTACAGAAAAAAAGACTTTTATAATATTCTGAAAAAATTTTAGCCTCATTCAAATATTGGATCTAAAGTTATATTTATTAGAGTAAAAATATGTATTGAAAAAATAAACCAAAAACCGCTTCTAATGCCCTTGAATAATAATGATTATTTATACATAAAGAATCCTTGCAAAATAAAGATTGTTGCCTAGTTAATCTTCTTAAAAAGTAAGTAATCCTTAAGGATTTCATATGTAATTAAATCATTCTTTACAAGAATGCACAAATCATATGGAAAAAAGTTTTTTTTCAACTTTTCTTGTTTGTTGGTATATTTTAAAACTTATTTTAAATCCATCATTTTCTTTCGTCTAGATGAGTTACTGGATCTACTATATATGAATGCAAAACTTGAGATGTATAGTTTCTATACCCACTAAGATCACAACAAAAATTCACATTTAGCTTTAGATATGACCAAAAAAGTACACGAAGGTCCATTCTAACAAATTTATAACTTTTTAACCCAAACATCGTGACCTAGCCCATTAAATTTATTTTTGATCTTTTTAGTTTTAGAACTTGTAATAGATTCAATTGATACATCTAATGGATTATTTAATGATGTTCGTTGATTCTCATACTTATTAATGATTAACTATCTCAGTAGTTTTTTTTTTTGTACTTCTAATTCTTGATTTTTTTTAATTAAAGATTATGATTTTTCATTCAATAACTTTGATTTTTTCATTTAAAACCTTCAACTAATTATTGGGTTGAGTTTTCTATCAATTTAGTTTTAATTTTCTTAGCTTGTTTCTATTATATTTGTGAGGTATTCTTTCCTCGCATCACTCTCTCCATCTTCCCAAATTTTTTTACCATGGTCATGCTAGGGCCAATAATGTTCACTCAAGTTCCTGAAAGGGTAGTATTGCAAGATTTATAATAGTTAAGGTGTAACATTGTTGAGATTATAATTATCAAGGACTAAATAGAAAACTTCAATCAGTAACAAGAATAGTTTTTTCTTTAAGAAACGAGGCTTAAAGTATTAAACCCTAAACCTCAAAAAATCCCAGAAGCCCAAATGTTGATAATCTCCCTCTGTCTGTAAATTGTAGCAACATCAAAATGGCAGCAGCCATGAAAATCCTATTGTCCCAGCAGGGTAGCCGCCGGTGTTTGTGGTTGCCCAGCTCCTATTTCCGTAGATATTTTTGCTCTGAACCAAAACGACACCCAGATCCCTTAATAATCGAACCAGTCTCTTACCCAGTAAGATCTGAACATGAGAGCCAAGAAAATTCCCAAGAACAAGAACAACAGCAGCAACAACCTCCCAGAAGAAGAAGTCAGCAAGAACAAGGTTGGAGTCGGGAGGACTTCCGTTACATGAAGGACGCTCCTCCATCCATTTCAATAACCCCAGTGTCATACGCACCACGGGTTGCGCCGCTGCCGGAGGACAGGGCTCAAGGACGGGACGCACACAATGTTGATATGGAGAGAGAGAGGATGAGGATTGAGGCGCGGAGGAATCTGGGGAGAAGAGCTTTTAAGGTTGTGGAAGAGGAGGGAAAAGTGGTGCTGCCTTTTCCTAGATTAATCAAGCCTGTTAAGAAGGAAAAGAACCCTCTTTTTGACTTGAATGAGGCTATTAAGCAAGTCAAGGTCCTCTTTTCTCATCATTTTCGTAGATAATAATTTATTTACTAAGAGTTGCTAATTTGTGTAGTAAATTGTTGTTCAGGCTAATGCCAGGAATACTTTTGATGAGACTGTTGAAGCACATGTAAAATTGAGTATAGATAAATCTCGATCTGACCTGGTATGTTATATCATTTCTTCCTGTGTTGTCTTCTTTCTCTGCAATGGATTTCAATGTCTTTTCTTATACACATTGCAGATAGTTCGCGGCACCTTGGCTTTGCCTCACGGTGGTAAGAAGGTAGTTTCTTTTTCTTAAACTTATTCTGGACACGGGTCTCTGTTCATTTTAGTTTTTTGATCATACCTGACAACTGTTGCAATTGTTTAGACTCTCAGGGTGGCTGTCTTTGCTGAAGGTGCAGATGCAGATGAAGCAAGAGCCGCGGGAGCTGATATTGTTGGAGGTGTTGAACTTATTGATCAAATTGCAAGTAAGAGGACAATCCTGTTATTTCTATATGGTGCATTTTTTAGTGTTAATGATAAGAACAACTGAGAATTTTCACGGCTATAATGCCATCTCTACTATGCGAAATTTGAGAGGGTTTGAAAGTTTCTATGTCTAAGTTTCTTCTAGCGTGTCCCTTTTGGGTCCTTTCTTCCAGTTCGATTGGTTTCTATTTCTTATGTTTCATTGAATACTGTTATTCCTTTTGTACAAAACCAAGATGGAACCATCTCACCTCTCTCTCTCTCTCTATACTGAATCTCAATTCGAGATATATTTTCTGACTAACTAAATCTTGGAATTTACACAATGCAGAAGCTGGCAAGATTGACTTTGATCATTGTTTCACGACTCCACAATTTTTCCCTCGCATTGCTAAGGTCTTTACATCTGAATTGTTCTTGCAAATTATTTGATTGGTCAAAATTATGGCTTGTTTGTTTAAACAATTTTTTCCCTATTCACCAGCTGGGGAAGATTCTTAATCGTCAAGGTTTGATGCCTGATCTTAAAGTGAGTTTATCATCTTTCATGCATCATTTAATGCAACTATCATTTATTAATGATCACTGATTTGTGCCATTCTCTTATACACTTCAAATAATTCTATTGTAGCAAGGTACTGTTGTCAGTGATGTTTCTAAAGCAGTAAAGAATGCAAAAAAGAATCAAATTAAGTTTAAAATGGACAAAACAGCAATTGTGCATGTGGGACTTGGAAAGGTACGCTTATCTTGCTCCAAGACAACTTCATTTTAAAGGTATGTTCTCAAAACTGAGTTTGGGAACCTGTTTCCCTTTTGATGTTGTTACAATGCCATTCTGCAGGTGAGTTTTACAGAAGAGTCTTTGCGCGAGAATGTAGGTGCATTTATGAATGCTCTTCTGCAAGCAAAGCCTGCAGGCTTAAAGAAGAGTAAGCAGCATTTGTTCTATTGTTGCGTGTCATTTTTTGTTTGTGGGGTAAAATGATCTTGGGTGCATTATGAAATTAGGTGAATGCTCAATGGAAATATGATACCTTATCATGTTAGCCAAGAAAATTCAGGATCTTGAAATTATAGGGAAGAGGTGAAGGCAGTTTTTGCAAAGCTGTAATCAACCATTCTGTAGCTGGTCTTTGCCAGCTAGATGGGTTTTTGCCTCAAGCAACCCTAGTTTCCCAAACATAGGAATCCCGTTCCTTTAGGAGAATTAGTTTCTTAATGACTAACATTTACATGTCTTAGGGGTGTGCTCAAATGATTGTAACAGTTATTTGACGGCAACATTCCCCTGTTTTTGTCTGCTCTTCTTTGTGTAAATAAAGAACAGTTATGGTGCTGCCTGTTGCCTATGGCCAATACATTTTTAAGTATTTTAACAAAAATATTTCTACTTTCTCACAGCTTCCAAATATGCTGGATACGTCAACTCTTTCCATATTTGCAGCACTGTAAGCGTATAAACCCTTTTCTAAGTTACTTTGGAGTACTTCTTGATTGATTTTGGACATGTGTGTATGTGATCTTTGTAGGTTTGAACATAAATTGTTTTTCGAACTTTAGATTTATTCCAACTGCCTGTGTTCATGAAGTATTGTTTCGTAGCTCTAAGTTCTGAAATCTGGAATGAAGAGAAAGTTAATCTTTCACATCAGATGTTTTGAAAAAAGCAGCTTAATTGGCACTTGCTTTTTATTGCACTAGACTAGAACATTGTATCTGTTCTCAAGGTTGCGGTTTTATTTGTTATTAGCATGTTCAATATAGGGGAAAGATGGGGGCCTGGAGGGGTATACACTTGTGTACAGATCAGAATTGTTTTTTTGAAGCCGGACAGCTTTTAGTTTGTGTCTCACAAAGGTTTGAATTTGTGAGCTATGGTTGTAGTTATGGGAACTAGGGTTGGTTAGAGGCCTGATTATGAAGAATTAGTGAGTAGGAACTTGAGGTTACCACAGCAAGAGAGAAATAGGAGGAAAAGCAAGAGCAAAGTTTCACTTGGGAAAAAGAAAAGAGAGAATATTCTAGGCTGCATCTCTCAAACTAAACCAAAATACTCATAATTTCCCTTTTTATTACTACATGGAATAGGCGGTGCTTTTACAGTTAACCCCTAGTAATTCTAAACTAATAGGAACTAGCAATCCAAATAGGAAAAGGAAAACTCAAATAATAAAAGACTTCTAATTGATATTCCAAATTCCTAATATACTATAATTTTTTAACAGTAGTAAGATTTCTAATTCAAAGTAAGAAAAATTCTTAAATTAGCCAAGTTTATGAGAAAAACTAGGATACACGGAATTAAAACTCTAATGTAGTAATTTAGAAACTTATTTCTCTTTGGATGCATCAACTATTGGTGTAGAGAGTAATGTTCTGAAGATCCTTTACCAGATATAGATTTAGCACGTTCACTGTCTTGTGAAATGAGAATCTTGTTTTTGTGCTTCTTGGACCAGCATTCTTCATTAAAGTTTTTACTTAAA
>Ga0307507_10006870_pt1 | contig 16984 bp, 21 predicted proteins | sample 7_EM_MG_FD_207223 | JGI IMG/M metagenome (GOLD analysis project Ga0307507, IMG submission 207223) | Populus trichocarpa ectomycorrhiza microbial communities from riparian zone in the Pacific Northwest, United States - 7_EM | ecosystem: Host-associated > Plants > Roots > Unclassified | place...
TATATATTACCTACCACAATTTTTTCGCTTTAACGTTAAATGTCTAATATAGGTATATTCTTTTTTAAGTTCCTAAACCCCATATTTAACAAGTAGACGTAGGTATTAAATATCTACCCTAGCAGTTATTAATAATAAAGGCCAAGCAGTGTGCCATAATTCAGTATTACTGCTGCTAGAACAACCGATAAACATTATCTATATATAATAAGCATATATCACGCATACGCTGGCCATATACGCACTCCATATTAAGAAAACATTATTAGTCTACTTTCACTACATACATATTCTTGTGTACTAGGATAGGTACACTACCGCTATAATTATAGAATACCGTTGTAGTAGCTATATATTATAAGTATTTACCTAATATATATAGATAATGCTTACTTCTCTATACTTTGCTTAAGCTTTTCATTAACCTCTACTGCTTAGTATAGACGACTGCTACGCTTTCAGAGGTTGTTAATTAATTCAAGCTTAACCCTATCATATATAGGGCATATATGGAGGACATCCTTATAAGCGTGCTCGCAGTGTTTAATGCCGCTATATTTAAACGCTTAATAAAATGCTTTTCTACTCTCCCAATTATTGTTTTCTCTAAGGAGTTATAGTTATATAACTTTAGGGTCACCAGTTTTATAAAACAAAAATTAAATCTACTAGAGGCATAAGTATAGTATATACCTAGCATATATATTACATACCTTTAATATATACTGCTTAATAACCTCGCGTACTATTTCTTTATCTGCATCTATAGATAGCAGAGGTATTACTTTATAGATAAAATATGCAATTTCTTCTTTTCTAGTTGCTGGATATTCTAGTATTACAATATAGTCTATTGCCTCTTAGACGATAACTTAGTGCTTGCCATTAGAGCTAATAAGTGCTCTATAGTTTCGGAGTATACTCTAGATATTCTCAGTATATGTATAGCCTATATATAGTGTTATACATAGTCTTACCTTAGAGAGACCCATATAAAATGGAAACCACTATTATATACTATCTTAACCCTTACCCTCCTTGCCCTCCCTACCCTCCTTATCTTTAATACTCTCTCTACTAATTATATCATCTTAAGAACTATCGTCTTTGTGTTTAATATTAGGTACGCTCTAGTGTACCTATATATCCTTAGCATATACCTAGCATATAATTGTGCATACTAACTTATAGACCGTTTAGCCACCCTACTATACTCTTATTCACTTTAGTATAGTTTTCACTTGTTATTAGTATAGTAAGGCATATATAAATGCGGTTATATATATATAGGTATAGATATATATGTATATCTATGTCTATATCTCTGGGTGTATACGGAGCATATACTCTTAACATTTTAGTTTATATATTCGCTTAAGTCAAATATGGCTACCGATGCGCGTTCTGTATGGGTAAAAGTGTAGTACCGCCAACCTTTTTCCGGGGGCTCCATTGGTAACCACGCTCAGCTTTCGCCGACCCCTATCAGTGACCACGTTCAACGTGTCCAAGACCACGATCAGCTGCGACCCGAGAAGCTTCATACGGTAAAGTTGCTAATTTTTAGTGTTCTTTTAGCGTGCAATTCTGGCGTTCTTTGAGCGGTGAGAGGAACATTAAATTTTTGAGGCTGTGTAGGCAAAATCACTCCGAATCAACGGATTCTGAACTGAATCTGAAGCCTCCAGATTGCAACCGAACACCCCCTTACTCGCTTGGGTGTTCGACTCGCTTGTGAAATACGTTAATTATTAAATATTTATATTAATCAAATATCTTTTTTTAATTTATAGTTTAAATATAAAATAAGTCCTTAAATATATGTTATTTTAATTTAAAAATGTAAAAACGTATTTTCTGTATGCAAAATAATACTACATTAAAATTTCATTATTATTGCTAATAGCGTTGTTGTATTATTTTAATTTAAAATACGTAGATTTTTAGTGGGCGTCAGGTGGCCCTGAGCGTCAGATGTGCGTCAGGTGGGAGAAAACTGTACATGCATTTTTTCATTCCGCTCTCTTTCTCTCCCATATATACGCCAACTGCTTGTTCCGGTAGAACAACCCGAAATCCTTCCACGTATTTCCACTCTCTGCACCTTTGAAACCTGCCCTAAGCCTCCCAATTCCCGAAACATCAGGAGGCATTCCACCGTCTTTTTTGGACTCCTGAAACGCCAAACTCCCACATGACGGAATTCCTTCACATTTTTGATATCCAAATCCCTAGGAGGGATTCGATGTGGAGTAGAGAGGAGAAGAGAGGAAGGAAAAAGATAAGGCGATGAGTTTCGTATCAGGGAGCAGGGACGTATATTGTTTTCACGTTCCACTCACCGCAGTAGATATGGGGGCTGGGTGTTGTACAGGTATGTGAAGCGCTGTGTTTACGGGAAGGTGGGGTTTCTTAACGGCCTGGGAGTATCTTGTAACTTTGGGCAGTAGATGCATCGGGATATGATATTATGGTCTCCAAAACTTCGCAAACGACTCTGTTACCCACATCCTAGTCGTTAACAAATACCAAAAGAGCTCAACCCACTTTAACACCGGCTGACGCGTCATCCCATCTCCCCTACTAGTACGATCTCTTATCATTCCACGGCGGATTCTTCCTCCACTCCCTCTTCCCGGGCTCCATCACCCTCTTTTTCACCTCCTTCCACTTCTCAAAATCCTCCTCCGTCTCCCAATACTGCCTACTATCCCATTCTGCCACTGTCTTCCTGATCTTCATCAACACGGCATCTGCACTCCGCATTTTCTCCTCCACCTTGTCCTTCTGGAAGCTCTTCGCGTCCCGCAAAGTGTATAGCTCGATATCCAGCGAATATCGGTTTATGATGAGTTCGCGGAGCTCTCGCAGCTCGCGCGGCGTGACCTTTTGGTGTTTCTCACGCGGTTGCGGAGCGTCGCCGAGTTTGAGCTCAGAGACGGAAGAGGAAAGGGAGAAGGGGCTCGAAGCAGACCTCTGCGATGAGGATGCCCTGGAAATTGAAGAGAAGGAGAAGGGATTTGAGGTAGATCGTGGTGTGGAAGTTCCGGAGTCGGAGCCGCTGCCCTCAGGTATGCGTTTACGTAATTTGCCAAAGCTGAAAGATGGCATGATGGGATAGTTAGAAGATTTAACGGCTATCTAATGTGGCCTAGAAGTGGTTCGTCAAACTACTGTGAACTAAGGAGGTGTCGGTGAACCGACCTGTTCGACGAGGCTGAAAGTAAGGAAAGCATTCGCGATGGCTGTCTAGCCAAAGACCTAGATAGAAGGATGTGCCGGCCGTTTGAAGGACGTCAATCCGTGGTACAGTTTTTAGAAGGCAAGGGATGCAGCAGGTTGGGAGAGGTCAAAGAGAGTGGAGCCGCAAAACCCTCGAAAGGCTGTGGTGGAGGACCAAAGGTCGGCGGAGAAGGCTGCGGTGGGGGGTCTGCCATTCTTGGCGGTGTTCCAGCTCTATCCCTTCCAACGGTAGCGTCCTACGAGAATTGGACCGTGCGCGAACACCAGAATCAGAAGTACGCGTATGGTCACAGAGCCTTGATCCTATCGATTCTATTGGCTAACTCTTATCGATAACCGTAGGACGAATTGTACCGTTGGAAGGGATATTTGCTTTTACGGTTTCAATCAATTGCCGCTGGTGGCACGAGGCTGAGTAAAGCCTTGGTGAATGCATGCACGATCAACAGGGATCCTGGTCTGGCGCCACGCTTGGCTCAGGGGACGCGGAAAGTGGCGCAGAGACAGCCTCTCCTTCCCGATATCCAGATTCAGTTAAGGGGTCGTTCGGTTGCAAAAGCGTCAGATTGAATCTGAACTGAAAGTCTGGCAGAACGAACGCGTTCCTTCCCGATATGACACGCGTCTGTGGCTCTACGGGTTACACGGACGTGTGCAATCTGAAGCCTTCAGATTCAACTGAGGAGCTCGAAGCTCCTTATTTGAACTAACGCCAAGACCTCAGTTCAGATTCTGTATGTGGTAAAGTTGCCAACTTTTTAGTAACTTTTAGCGTGTTTTTTAGGCGGTCAGAGGAACATTAAAAATTTGTAGCTAAAGTTAAGTTAAACTGGAATTCAACCGAACAGTCACCTCAGAATCAGATTGGAGCTCCAGATCAACTCCATTCTGAAGCCCTCATTCTGATCTGAACTTGCAACCGAACGACCCCTAAGTAAGTTTGCCGGCGACACCACTGTGGTGGCATTACGACGCAAGGCTGAGTTCACCAACAGCGGTAAGCCATATCACGTGCAAAGCTAATTCATCTCGAAATTAACAATTCCCTTCTGGCTCTCGAACTCCAACATACCGAAGTAGCAGTGGAAATAAAGCAAGGGTCCGAAAGATTGAGTCATCGGACTCTCACTGCCAAATTCCCTAACGCCCTCTCCACACATTTTCTGAGCCTTTCCAATCCCCAACGAAGTCCTGCCTCTCTAACTCCTGACCCTGTGCATTCCCGATCCTACGTATCTCAGGTCGTGCAACGAGTTTTAATGCCGATGTAGATCCCATTCTCTTCCATCCTGATTTCAAAATATTCTCTTCTGAATTTGGTAAGATGACCAAAATACGGTAGCGCTGCGAACAAATCTCCAGCCAGTTGTCCGCCGCTGCTTTGACCAAGTTCTTAAGATGCTCCCGCTCTTTGAAACTGATTTGAGCAACTCTTTCAATGCATTGAGCCATCTCGACTACTGTATCATCCAGCGACTGTTCGAAGGCGTCTTTCTTCCTCCTGTTCGAGCCGGTGGGCTGCTGAAGCGCCTCCCTGCATTGTTTAATGGTGTCGTATCTCATCTTCTCCGCCTCGGGATCAGGTTCTGGCCAGTTTGATGCAGCGCTTGAGAAGGGATCTATAAGAATTAGTAGACCATTCAAGTTCCAAAGTTATTCAAGGAGTGTAACACTCACATTTCCCAAACTTATCCGTCCACTTCCGGTGTAATGCCTCTCCCTCCTCCCCAAACACCTTGAATGGGCTCGCGAAAATCTTTTCAAAAAGCAGTACCCAGGCACAGCTGAGTATGATGTGCTGCTTCAATCTCTTCGGTCCCGAATTTCCGTCACTATTCACGAACTCCTGTAACGCATTCTCTGACATTGGCCACTTACTCTGCCTTTTCAAATCCCACCTGATCATTTTGGAGAAGTCAAGGAGTTGGATTTCAAGACGCTGGAAGAGGGACTCGAGCTGCGGGTCAGTGAGACCCTTGACGTGGTCGCGTTGGACGAGAGCACGTTTGAGTTTCTCGTTGTCGTTCTTCAGGTGTTTCCGTGTCTCCTTCAGCTTTGTTTCGAATTCTTCTTGCATTGATTTTATGATGGCCTTGTGGCTTTCTTCGCTCTCCCTTAGTCGTCGCTCACCGTCATCGCGGATGCGGGCTTTCTCCTCCTCGCTGGTTTGTTTCAGGTTATTGTATCTTCGATTCTGTTCCGATATCCTGGATTCAAGTTCTGCCTTCTGTTCGCGTAGTTCCAGTTGATGCTGTGAATCTATGTTATTGAATGTATCCTGCCATGTTTCCTCTTTCTTTTTCCACTCAGTCTGGGACTCTTCCATCGCCCTATCATGGAGAGCTTCCATGCCCTTTGTTTCTTCCCTATACTTCTCTTCACGGTGAGACCATTTAGTTTTCCATTCTGTGTCCTTTCTAGCTAGCTGCGCTCGTAGCTCACCAACAATCTGCTCTTGCGTGGTTTCCATATCCACTATTGCCTTGGTATGCTCTTCTTCCCGCCTCCGCCAATCTTGGTCCCACTCCGCCTTTCGTCGAACAATGTCTTCCCGCTCATTTTTTAAGTCTGCCCTTACTCTGCTCAACTCTCTCCGGAAGTCCACTCTGTTAGCCTCCAGCTTCCCATTAAGGACATTCGTAATTCTTTTGATTTCCTCTTCATTATCCTCTTTCAGCTTCTCTTTCTCCCTTCTAAGCCTGTCCTGCTGGTTATGCCATTGGTTTCGATGCTTTTCCTCCTCGTCCTTCAACCGCTTCTCGTATCTCTCCACAAGCTGATTAATCGACTCCTCAGCCTGGTTAACTTTTCGCTGGAGCTCAATAATTTGCTCTCTGCATTTCGCTTCAAGATCCCTTTTTTCCATTTCCAAATCTCCTATCTTGGTCCGCAATTCATTATTCTCCCTTCTTTTCAACAGCAACTGTTCTTTCTTCTTCGTCAACTGCCTCTCGCAGCGCCCCAATCTATCCTCCGTGGCTTTGATTTTAACTCTCAAATCGCCATTGTTTCGGATATGATTCTTTATATCCTTAAGGTCTGAATGCAAGTACGTGTACTTTTCAAGCAGACGGTCGACGTAGGCTTCGACGTCCTTTTTGGAGCCCTCAGGGACCAGTTCTTGGTGCTTGTTGTGGAGGATGTGCGTTTTGATCTTGGAATCAAGACTCCTTTCGAGATCGTTTTGATTGGAGGGGGTTGAGGGAGGAGGGGAGGAGGTCGCACTGCTCGTCTTCAGAGCGGAGACGGGATTCGGTGCATCGGGGTTAGGCTTCCGAAGTTTGGAGGGCGAGGGCTTGCTTGTGCCTTGGATTGGGAGGTCTGATCCTTTTTCGGTACCGCTGTCACCGTCACTGTCGCTGTCGCTGTCGTCTTCACTGGGGTTATTTTCACCTGCCTTGTCCTCTGTATTGTTTTTATCTAATTTGTTTGATGATGCAACAGCACGCGTGCTTTCGGCATCTGATTCTTCATTTTCACCACTGAAGTCACCCGTGAGATTATTGGCTCGTGCCATAAGTGCCGCTGTTTCTCTATCTGGAGAAACAGCTGCACCTCGCGTGTCCTCATACTCAATGTCGGAGGACTCACTTTCGGTCGTTTCTCCGTCCTTATGTTGACCTCTCCCAGAAGGATCTCTCAGGTTTGAGATAGTAACCTCAGGCGCATGTTTCGATTTTTTGCCCGTCGCCTCATCCGTCGGTAGCTCGACTGCGCCTGTCGAACTGGAGCCGATCTCTTGCGGTGAGGCAGTGCGTGGACGATCGGAAAAGGTATCCACACTGTGGTATGGAAGCAGCGCGACCGGCTTATACGGTAGATATGGTGATGTCTTATCGCGTGGAGACGACATCGACTGCGTAGTTTCAGAGCCCGTACTAGATACCATGCCGACGCTAACCATACTCGTCATTGGTGTCTCGAGTTCGGCCACGTTATCTGAACCTTGTCTTGTACCTGAACCCCAATGTGTACGCGGGTCGCAGCCGTCAATAGGTTTTCTGGGGATAGCCGAAGTGGAATACCCCGGATGTAAGGAAGGTGGATGTTCATGATGATGCTGTTGGGTCGATGCACCACCACTACAACTATATCCTGTTGTCCCTGATGGCGGCTTTTCCGGAGACGTATTACCAGAACTCCTTTCCTCTTTCTCTTTTGCGCGCGAATTTGCCATTTGCGCTCCTTTGTAAGCTTCATTTTTTCGTCTCGCATCCTCGATACCGTCGGAGTAGAGCGGCGTACGCTCGGCAGAGGGACGTGGTCGATCGCGAATTCTGTCCTTCTGTCGTTTCAACCACTCCATTTTTATTATCACAGAGGATTGGAATTTATCTGGCAGTAAGCGTGTTGAAAGAAACTCAAACAGGTCTTGATCGCCCAAGGTGAGTGAAAGTGAAGGTCGCGGGGAAGGGTTCAGGCCGTAGACCGGGCTAAACTTTCTCACCCCGGTCAAGCTGAAAGGCCAAGAACGCCACGGCGTGAATGCGTCGCAACCAACGCATCAAGCATGGGCGAGTTCCCGCCAAGCCAGGGTCTTTCGACTTGGTCGATGCATACAGCCACTCTGCTATTTATTTTCAAGGGGACGAGGCTGACCACTGAGGTTGAAGGATGGCGATGCGTTCACCAGCAGCGCTTAGCGAGTTTACTCTTTCCATCTCCCTGAACAGCCCTCGGGGGGCTGCGTGATTCGGACCAATATCAGATGCTTATTCCAGCAGCTGCGCGGACCCTTCGGGATACGGAGCCTTGCAAGCAATTGACCCGTAGTTTGAGCCTCAGAGTCGAGTCTCTTCACCAGCTTCATACCTATCTTGTGGAGGGAGTGTGAATCAACGGGAGATATCAACCAGAGCTATGGCGAGCAACACACCTACTATCACGTCTTTTGACGAGTCGGAGTACACTCGTCCTGTGACCACAGGGTACGGCGATTCTGACAGTGAAATCCTTTCTGAGATCCGCCTTGTTATCGGAGTAGACTATGGCATGACTTCCACAGGTATGCTAAGCTAGTAGCCTAGAAGAAGATTAATATTGACATGAAGCAGGTGTCGCATACGCAACACCCAGCGGAACCACCAGTTCTCTTGACGAAATCAGCGTGGTAACGGACTGGGGAGATTCAATGGGCAACCTAGACAAAGTCCCCAGCGTCATCTCCTACTCCGACCCAGGCCCCAAACAGGAACAACAATGGGGTCGCAGTCTGAGTCCAAACGCCATCACGATGGTACACACGAAGCTGGAGCTTGACGTCCACAATGTGTTGGAGGAGCTGGACTTGATCCTACAATCACTAGACGGAATGCATAATCTGCATTTCATGCATATCAAGACGTCGGGGAATTCGCCTGCGTACACGTACAAGACACCCGAAGAAATCGTGACGGATTATATGACAAAGGTGTTTCAGCATTTGGAGGATGACGTGGCGAAGTTCAGTATGGAGTTCAGGGAGCAGACGCCGACTGATTTGGTGATCACCGTGCCAACGGTATAACTCTCCAAGATATGGTTTACTGGGCACTATCCAGCTAATGGGTTTTAGGAATGGCTTGCGAGTGACCGAGCTATGAATTCTACGTACCGCGCACTAACGGCAGCCGGGTTCAATACTGAATCGTTCCCCAAACTGGAAGAAGTCATTCTCGTCACGGAACCTGAGGCAGCTGCGCAGTATACGGCGAAATTTGTGAGGGATTCCATAGGCTACGAATTCCTTAAGGTAAGACATATCACAAGAATAAGCATAGCGACTGACAGCATACTGTAGGAAGGAAGCTACTTCATTCTTTGCGATGCCGGTGGAGGCACAGTGGTGAGTCACTTAACGCAAGATTTCAGTCTCAGCTTATCATACGCTAACACCAATAGGACGTGGTATCATACAAAGTGAAGAAGGTATTTCCAGTTCTGGAATTAGAGCAAGTCGGCTTTCCAACAGGTACCGACATTCGAAGCCGACAAATTTATTTTAACACTAACAATCGCAGCTCGGCGATGTGGTTCACAGTTCATCAACTTTGAATTCAAGAAGTGGCTACAAAAGCACATCACCACGAAGAACTATGAAAGAATTGATCCAAACACCGTCATGGGCAAGATTACATCCCACGTTACGGAAGGCAAGGCTATGCGAGAACTCATGAAGGACTTCGATATCCGCAAGAAGCTGTTTACTGGGTTGGAGGACGACGATATCCGGCTCGAGCTACCGCAGCCCTTAGACCATCTCAGCATACCTGGTAAGGTGGAAGAGGGCGATTTTGTGATACCAGCGTATGTGTATCTATCCCCGAAATTGATAGCCATGCTGACATCTTCAAGCAAGGAGATGGAGAACTTCTTCGATGTCTGCGTGGAGCAAGTCGTCGAACTGATCAAAGGTCACTTTGTGCAAATTGAGAAGAAAGGCTCCAAGCCGAAGGTGCTTAATCCTTCTTCCTTTATTTTGGACTTCCTCATCGCTAACAACATCTGATAGAACATCTTCCTTGTCGGTGGCTTCGGTGAATCTCCGTACCTGCAACGCCAGGTCCAGGAAACCTTCAAAGTATGGCGAGTCGAAGTGCGTCGCCCCAAAACCTCATGGACTGCCGTAGTCCAAGGCGCCGTAATCTGCGGAATCGAAAAGGATATGACGAGTAACCTTGTGAAAGCAACATCTTGCAAGCACAGCTACGGTATCAAGGTTGCGGAACCCTTCTCGGAAGCTAATGCCCATGACCCCCGGGATGGAAATATCAACGATATAAGCGGCGTGAGAATGGCTGAGGGCCAGCTGCTTTGGATGCTAAATATTGGCGATGTGGTGTTGAGCTCGAGGCCGTACAAGAAGGAACAGGATATTACGGTGCCGTTCAACAAGGAGGAAGAGAAGAGGGGCCAGATCACCGTTTATCGGTCATCAGAACCCCTGCCGGAACGGCCAACCCAATTTCGGAATTGTTGGGCAGGTAAGTTATTGCACAGACTTCTCGTTTCTCTCTTTATGGCTATTACAATGTACACCTGGCTAACTGATATATGCCAGACTTGGACACTGCCTGCGTACTCGATTATGATCTCAGTGATTACAGCTGGAATGACTTCGAGCCGACACGGAAAAAGAACAACTACAGAACTGCAGTATTGACTCTTGAGTTGTCTTTGGATGGCGTGAATCTAGAAGCTTCACTTAAATGGAAAGGTCAAGAGGTTGCGCGGGAGGAGAATATCATGTATTAGATAGCAGTTTCCGTAATTCTCTAGTCAACACTTGATCTCACTGCTCGCTTTTCTAATCCTACTCGAAACGACCCTGAAGTTTCTTGGGGAGCCTTATTGTCCAAACAATCCCCACGCATGGCATTCCACGGCCTCTAACAGCCTTTCTTGCCGCGCTCCATAATGAAACCACATCGAACTGACACTGAATCGACTGGCTAACCGAAATCGGTTGATTGGTCCCATAAATAATAATGCACATTCAGGCAATCAGGCTGGAAACGCCTCGAGTCCAGCCTGACTAGTGACCATTGCCACCACCAATACTTGGAGCTGCAGAGCAGGGGTAACCGAACGTGCAGCACTGCCTCAGCCTTGCGTCCTCTGAACACCGTCGTTCCTCTTATGACCGTGACGCGGCAAGCTAAAGTCCCCGCGCCATTTCAATAAAAGTCTTTCGTGGAACTTGTTCTTTCTCTTTGCTAGAGGTTATTCATCGAAAGTTTTGACGGACATAACCTCATCCCTAGGAGGGGAACGAAAGAGAAGGAACATCAACACAACAAGCTGACTTCCCGAACAACTTCTCCTCCATTTGTGACTCTTTTACAGCTTCGGGGATTAATGCGACTTTTTGGATTTGACACCAAAGAGATCGGCCAGCGAGCTGGATCATCGCTGGACTGATATTCCTCCTTGCATCGCTTGATAGAAGCACAGAAAGAATCCGGTCCAATCGCCAGGATCTTCCCCCAAACCGCTTGAAGTCGTCGCCAATCAAACACCCTCACCATGTCGACCTTCTCCATCGACTTCTCCGAAAAATACATCCTCACCAACGGGCAAACCGGCCCAAACACCGTCCTCGCCTCAACCATCAAAAACGACTCCCTTGTCTTCATCCCGCTAGATAGCGGCACGGGCTCCGACCAACTGTGGTACTTCACCAACACCACAAGCAGCAACCGCTTCCGCCTACATACAGTACAAAAAGGCGACTTCAACGCCGTCGACATCAGCGCCTACTCCGGAGAGAATACTATACATCCGCATTTTGTCGCCGTAGAGGAAACGACTGGGCAGAAGTGGGCGGTAGAGAAATGGAGCGACGGGAGCGCGAAAATTTACAATGATTTCACCGGCTCGGATATCAGGCTCGGTGTCGATGGAGATAACGGTATGCCGGGGATACTGGGAGGTGACGGGACAGGCAGTCATTGGACGCTGAGCAAGTTTGGAGGAACGGTACAGACGATTTCGGCGTCTGGGGCTCTGGTCACGGTCATTGTACCGACAAGCACGGCTACTTCTACAGCTACTGGATCCCTAGTTTCTTCGGCTGGAAGTCCAACTGCACCGCCGGCGAATGCCCCGGATAGCGGGAAGACGTTAGGTAAAGGGGCGATTGCAGGAATTTCGGTAGCTGGGGCTTTCGTGGCGGCGGTGATCATCGGAGGTTTAATTATCCTGTGGAGGAGGAGGAAGACAGGGCGTGCCGGAAGGGGGGGTGTGTTTACTAAGGCGGACGCTATGACGAGTTTTCCGCTTGTGGATAGGATGAATTGAGCGAGCAGGCTATTCGAGGGCGTTTAAGAGCGGGATCCTTGCATGAGTAAAAGAAAAGGGATGCCTCCTTTGTTTCCTATATCATTTCACTTTCCATGTTTCTCTTTAATACCCGATCTTCTTTATTAATGCCAAAGAATATAATTCAAGACAAGATTCAAAGTCCCAATCCGAAACCCAAGCTAAAGTCGCAAATCCGAAGTTCCCAAGGAAGCAAGTCCTCAAACCAAATGCTCAAACCAAAGTCCTAGACCAAAGCCATCCCAATCTTAAGTACATTTTTGGTTTTCTTCTTACACTTTCAAAAGTCGCGATCAATTCCCGGCAACATTTTGGTCCTCATCATTCGCATTCGAAAGCCAAAACCATCAAGTCCGCTGCACATTTTGTTATTTCTTTTTGGCCTTTGTAATCCACAATCCAAATATCCCCGATTCCTAGGACCATTTCGGTATTTTGTTTTCGCTTTTGGAACCCATAATCCAAACGCACCCAATCCTAGGCACACTTTATGAGATATTCCGCAATTCTGGAAAACCTCCTCCAATCCCCAACACATTTGATTGCGGTGTTCTCATTCAGATCCCGAAAATCCAAAATCCCCCAATTCCGAGGACCATTTTGGCATTATTCTTTCGCTTTTGGAACCCATAATCCAAAAGCACCAAAAAATTTTGATTCCTCCACTCCCACTCTCCATGCACTCACATTTGAAACTTTTTTACAGGTGTCCGAATTTCCATCCTCTTCCCCTCTTCCTCCATCGCACTGGAGCTTTTCATTTTTGATTTCCAACTCGGAAATCTTTGGGTGTCGTGCAGAAGAGAAGAAAGGGGAAAGTAGAGGAAGGGAGGGGTATATATACCTAGTAGGGTGTTTGCATTGCGCAATGGCGGTCTGGGGGTGTGTCACATGCTGGCTGCGTGGGGGTATACTTCCCGAGGGAAGTTAGTGGTGATTGCAGGGCCTTGCTCCAAGTGTCTACGTTAATTGGTTGAGGTCTCGCTGGTGATTGTTGGCGGATGCCATGGGCGAGTGCGTTTAGGAAAATAGCATATATCGCCCCCGATGTGCCGTCCATGGTCATTTCCACAACGTGGATTATCTTTTGCAGGAAAAGGAGAGCATCATCAATCCCGTTAGTTTGATCCAGCATTCCAAGTATTGCTAGTAGATGGCTCAGTTCGATCCAAGTCAAGCGAGAACCAATCATGACTTACCTTCGGCACCTCGTTTCAGGCTAATTCCACAGTCGCCGTCTCCTACGACCGTATCGTATCTGGTGATGTCGGGTTCGGCCGCGACCCCTCGGTGAAGCGCAGTCGACAGCGCCTTCTGAGCCAATATGGGTCCACTGTTGCTTCCGTTAGCTCCCCTGGATTGGCAAGCATGCAGGTGACAGAACCAACATTTTAGGTTGCTCGATGCTGATTCCTCCGAAGCAGCAGCTTCCAAATCGTCATCTGAATCCCAGCTTTTTCCCCATGTACCGGCCGTTATGGAGGGTGACCATCCTGTAGCTTCTGCAGGTGCATCGAGCAAGTCTATCATTGACAAACCGCTTCCAAGGCCAGTATCCGCAAGTTTGAGCATGCTAATGCTGAACCCCAGGCCATTGAGACTGGTCATGAATGTTGATGAACTGAATGATATTGGAATGAATGAATGAGTCTATGGAATCTAACTATGAGGAATATAGGCCTTAATATAGGCCTATATCGGTACGGAAACCGAAGTGACTGCTACGGAGACCGACCAAAAATCGGAACAAAGGAAGTCTGCTTATGTAAGCTGGAAACGCGTGTGGAGGACTCTTCCAGAGCCATCGTCAAATGTTCCCGCCAGTATCCTAACGGGTCTTATGCCCCAGTCTTCTCGCAATTGCCGCACAACCTCATTCGTGATAGCGCCCAGCTCTAGAACGCTCACGCCTCCTAGGTTATTCACCAGTAAAACAACCTCATCAGCCGGAGAGATTCAAAAAGTTTCTGCCCGAATCCGATGGATCCAAGCAATGCGTCAACATTGTCTTCACTATTCCGGTCAGGTCTGCGGTCTTTCGTTCGGACCCCGGTTCGTTATGGATGCCCATTCTGATCTCGACTTCAGACTGGCCCAGCTCCGTCCGCTAGATTCTTCCATACTTCTTCTGGGCATGTGTACATGGGATAACGAGGAGCCAGTTGAAACGGTGTTCTCTGCAACCAGCTGGCCGTGTCGTAGACTTGTCGAAGGTTTGCGCTGCAGCGTCATTAGCGGGGTTCTAGACTGAGCCGTTGCTCGACGCAGCTTCGAATGTTCCACTTTCCACTTACCCTGTTGCAGCGAGGGCACCGGCAATCTTCTGGACAAGAACGGTCCCGGCTATGCCTCTTCGCCCAACCTTCCCTCCTCGCGCCCTTCCCACTCCTGCGTCGTCCCCAACCACCACCATTTCCACTTCCATTCCACTCGCTCTTGCTTTCTCAACTGCCATGCCGAAATTGAGCACATCGCCCTGTGATTCATACCAGAACCCTTGCATAGGGTGTGTTGAAGGGCCAATCATACAGTATAGTTCATCACGACTACCAGAACACCTTTCTCTTTTTGGACCCGATGCTGAATACATCTTCTAACTTGCTCCGCACTCAAGCTTGCGAATATCGCTCCAGCGACGGCACCTGTGAGCAATCCCGGCCGACAAACGACGCGAACGCCGGTTCATGTCCACTTCCACCTCCGGAGACAATCGAGACCTGCGGCGAATACCTCTTCTTTCGATAGATTATTTTGTTCGTGGCATCGCAGGCGATGGTCGAGTTCGTGAGCGGAATCGCGTCTAAGGCTGCTCGGACAAGGAGTGCGGCGTCATTGACAAAGTGTTTGGTTGCACAGGAGATTGTGAGCATTTCCTGAGGCCCAACTAGGAAGGAATATATGTAATGTACATACCCGACATTATGGCTTCGCTGGTTGAAAACCATGGATCTGCAGGACGAAACCGACTTGTCCATGTGCTGGTGTAAACAATTTCATGCTCTGCGTCGTGGTGACCCGACCCTTGGTTTAAGTGTGAGGGGGGCGGAGGTGGGGTTTCTCGGTAAATGTATCACGAACGGGTGGGGTCCAGGTCCAGTACGTGGCCCTGGGGAAGTTCTCCAGGAAGTACATACTGCGTTTTCGCCCATCTATCCACTCAACAGAAGCCGCGCGGTCGCCGCCGAGCAAGAGCGCCTCTCTCTCTCAGTCGGTTCCATCGGAAAATTGTCCGATCAATAGATGCGCGAAGCGGTTCCCTATTCGGCTATGCCATGCCCTTGCAGACGGACAAACTCGGTTTCTTAATTCGACTTCAAGAAAGGGGAATTTGGCTGTGCATTCGCAGAACTGAATAGTCTAGCGGGTTGAAGGGTTCTATCACACCGGATCCTTTGGATGATATACCGTACATGATGGACGACATGGAATGTGATGGATAAGTACCCGGTTTAGACTAACAGACCTGGCGCTTTGTAAGAAGGTTCAGAAAAGGTGTACAGTCTCCGAGCCGGTCTTCTCCGATATCCACATGTACAACATTCAACCGAAGTCAAGTCATGTCAAGTCAAGGACTACTTCTGTGGTGGAATTTGGCAGACCGCACCATCGCCCCAGTATGTTGACTGCTCGCAAAGGTAGTCACAGACCAAAACTCCCCTTGGTTGTCTCGTTCCCAGACCTTCTTTGCCAAGGCTGATCTTGCCAAGACTGTCAGAATTAGCGTGAGGAATGCTGACTAAGCTCTGGACACGTCGTGAGGTCGAAGTCCGCATGCAATCTAGATAGACATCAACCGCATCTACTGCATCACGAATCAATCAATATTCATCGTCTGCGTCATCTCTATCATCAATTAGACCCTCAAGAGAGCTCCGCTGTGACCTTATGACCTTGTAATTCCAACAAAGACGCTACCCGCTTTTGGCAAGACCTTCGTAAGAAGGTCTGGTACACGGTTCGGATTTTTGTTAGTCCGGCGCGGGGTAATTGGGCCAATATACACCTACTTTAAGCCAAATTGTCTCAACTTCCACAGCTCCCTAAGCTATTCCTGGTGGCCAGAATTACTAAATCAAACCTGGCGAAGAAGACTACGTTGCCCGATTTGCCCGATTCCAATTCGTTGTCTCATTGTCGCGCCTGACGCCCCCGAGTCATAGCAGCCACGTCCTCCAATAACTCCCATAAGCTCTTAGACGCCCCGCAGAAGATTTTGTCAGGTGACAGGGTGCGCAGGGGGCTGAAATTAGTGCGCTGTTCTAATTGGTCCAGGAGTTAGCAGGTCGTCCATGCGTTATCCCGTGTCACGGAACAATCTTCTGCGGAGTGTCTAACGTAGCTTATGGGTTTTTGACGGTTTTGAACATCAAAACTAATGCCTTAAAATGCTCAACAGCAGGCATTTTCTTAACAAAAGGTATCACGCAGCATTTTCTAAGATATATACACTGTCGCACAACTGCAGATTCTGCAGGGGGTAGTAGTCGCTGCTGTTGAGTATGCACGACTTTGAGATTTATGTTTGCGCAGAGTCGCCTGCGCAATGTATTTGGGTCAACGCCGTGAGACTTTGTAGCATCTTCTCGGCTTTTATAGAGGCCATTCTTAAAGCTAGTGATTGCTAACTCAATCCTTTGGTTTGTAATAGTTTCACGACTCCAGCGGGGCATAGTGGTGTTAATAGTAAATTTCTTAAATATGGATCAAGTATTGAGGAATTCAATGTTTTGATTCTCGAAGTGGCAGTATAAGTCGCTAAGCTTAAACAGGCAAGCGGTAGTAAAACCGTCAAAAACCCATAAGCTACGTTAGTTTATGTTATCTCATGAATCTGTCAGATAATCTTGTCTCGTTCCCAGACCTTCTTGCCAAGGCTTACCTTGCCAAGCCGCTAGCCGCTTTTGGCAAGACCTTCGTTAGAAGGTCTGGTACACGGTTCGGA
>Ga0307507_10006872_pt1 | contig 16981 bp, 19 predicted proteins | sample 7_EM_MG_FD_207223 | JGI IMG/M metagenome (GOLD analysis project Ga0307507, IMG submission 207223) | Populus trichocarpa ectomycorrhiza microbial communities from riparian zone in the Pacific Northwest, United States - 7_EM | ecosystem: Host-associated > Plants > Roots > Unclassified | place...
CGATAAGGCAGATATGGTGAGTGCGAGACAAGCAGCCAAAAGGTAGAATAGTATTCGCGCGGTATGCACTGTAACCCGAAAAAGAGAAGAAGAAAAAGGAAAAGGAAAAGGAAAATCATCACGCCCAGCTTCACAATGGATTAAAAATGTAAGGGACCGGAGGCATAATGGGGGGCAAAACTATATTAGTATCGTAACTTCATAATTTCGTCCACGTCGTGAGGGTGAAAAAAAAAGGGGGGGGGGCAAAACTTCAAAACGGATTCGCAGTATCATATTAGGAAACAAAGGCAGGAAAAAAATCACTTGATTAGATAGATGATAGATAGACTAAGAATTCTTAGAGTATGCGTGAAAACTGCCAAATTATTCAATCGCATCCATCCATCCAAACAATAGATTCTTATGAGATGAGCATCACTCACGCCTCATCTCGATAAGTGCTTTTCTTTTTTTCCTGTTGAGAGTCTGTGAAGCTCTTGTTTTCCATCCATCCACTTCTTCGACTCGAAACGTCCTAAGAAAAACAGAAGATATCATAACAAGCAAACTCGAAAAGGAAAGAAAAAAGTCTCTCCAAAGGCTATGAAAAGGTACCTATAAATTTTTTAGCATCCCTCACTTGAGGGAGAAGCCAGGAAGAGCCCAAAAAAAGTTCTCAAGGGGGGAATAAACCCGAAAGAAAAAAACCGAAAAACCGAAAAACCGAAAACACCCCCAATTGACAGACATAGAGAAAATATTAGGGGGAGCAGGAAAAGAAAAAGTTGAAGCCCGAAATTTTGAAGCCCGCTTCCATATCCAGAAGCCAGCAGTTTTTACGCTGAGGCTAGATATCGAGGCGTACGCGTAAACAAAATAACACAAAGTAAACAAAGACAAAATCGCCGCCAGCATACCGTAGTAATAAAAGGTATTGTAAAGAAGAAAAAAGGCCTAGGTGATAAGAATATAGTATGGTGAATGATAAACGCAAAAGCAAAAGACAAAAAAGGAAAGGGCACCTGCCAAGCTTGCGGTAAAAATATAAAAAAAAGTGGGTAACCACAACTAGCAGATGAGTCAAAACTAACGTGCCCAATAATCTTTTAGAAACGAAGAGGCAAAATAAGCAAAAAAAAAACCAAAGCATATAAGAGCCATCTCACACGTAAACATAAGAACCAGAGCTTCGTCCCTAGCTATGGGACTGAAGCGTAAAAGAAATATTCTTATCCAGATCGTTGTTCATTATCATCTATTGTTGCCGTCGTTGCTAGGGCTTCTTTGCTCGTCAAGTTTCAGCAACAATGCTTTACGCCACAATTACTGTAAGACAAAGCAAAGTCGTCATTCGTTCAGGCAGCCAACAATAGCTCCCATCTGCCCATAGACAGATCGTAGTTAACTCAAACACCGGCCATCTCCCTGCGAGGATAACTGTTGGACCGGTGGTGATATTCGGCGCTTGTCCGTCGATCGCTATGGTCAAGTTGGTTGGCCCCATACTGCAACTGGGCGTGCACTTGCTGCTGTCTCTGCTGAACATATCTGTATGCTATAGGTTTCTCAATATTCACGTTCTTGCTCTTACGGCCAAAAGAAAGGATCCGTTGGAAAGTCCCACCATTTAATTGCAGCTTCACCGGGACACCCGCAGGATACCTCATTGTGAATGGTTCATCAGAATCTGGTACGGTAAGTTGTACCAGCTCCTCTCTCCCGTCATGGCCGCTGCTGCTGCCAGAGTCACTACTTCTATTGCTGTGACTGCTTTGCATCATAGTTCCTAGTTCACGGCGAGCTACTACGTGATGAGAATCGTAATAGTGGCCGCTGCTGTTGTGACGGTGATGAGATGATCGTGGCGTATGATCATCAATAGTGCAGGCTTCCATCGACCTCGAAAGTGCAGAAGGTCCCAGCCTGGCAGAATGAGAACCTGATGTCCCTTGTGAGTTGTTGCTTTCCCTTCTGCGCATCGGCTGTGGGGTAGTGCCCTTGCGTCGGGAACTCTCAGCAGGAACACCAGTGTTTGTTGGAGGAACGGAGTAACTCCGTTCAGGTACTTCATGGTATTGCAGTTGGCTTTGGCCGTACCAAGATGGAGGCCTCTCGCCACCATGAGCACGGCTACTCATTCGCCTTTGTGGGCGATGGGGGACCGAGTGAGTATAATCAGGGGACGAGTCGATAGAAGCACCAGCATTTGCCTGTGCTCTCGTGCTGCTCCGACGGTTCACAGCCGGAGGAGGGGGCATCACATTATACTCTGATGATTTATATCCACCTCGATAATCTGATGGAGGAAGAGACGAACTGGGGGTCGACGGGGCCGTGCTCTGGCCGTAATAATCAGTCGCTGTGTAGTCAGTTGCTGGGGGATATCCATAATCCGGCACCGGTGGGGGAGCATAGGGCGAGCCTGAATATGACGACGATTGTGGTGGAGGGGCAGCGATAGATGTATTCAAGGGTGGAGGTGCATACATTGACGATCCATATCCAGGTGGGCAGGTGGTTGATGGAGCTGGTGCAACCGGAGATGTGGAGGGATGGGCATCGAAGTAGCCTGAGGAAGAGTAACTGCCAGCATGGGACCACGGGATACTTCCAGAACTATGAGTTGAGGTTGTTGTCGTCGAACCTGCAAATGTCGACTGTGGTCGTGGTGGAGGAGGCATGGACGATCTTTTCTTTCGGCTCCCACCCGCTCCCGCGCTGGAATCAGAAATTCCACTGTCCGTGGGTGTACTATATCCATCATAGCACGGGGGATAATGGTATCCCGAGTAGCTCGGTGACTGTCCGTACGGTGATGAGTGATGGCGGACGGGCCACGCACTGCTGGTTGCACTGGATGAATTGGAGATTGTTGGTGACGATTTTGAAGGAGTTTTTCCGCAATCTGGGCAATCACAATCCGAAGATCCTCCACCCGGTGAACTCTCGCTTCCTACCCCATAACTACTTGAATACCCATAGCTGCCAGAGTTAGCGTTGGGGATATTCCGAGGAGCCGCAGGTGAAGCAGTACGAGAGAAGGATTTGCTTGGAGGTCGGTTGAAAGGTATTGGGCCGGACGATGACCGGCTAGGCTGATGTGTTCGTACTGGTGCTGGTGTTGGGGCCTTTGGTGGTGGTGGTGTCTCTGTGATGGGTGTGCTCGCTACCGAGTGAGACGAATATCCGGAATCAGAAACTCCCTCATAACTAGGCTCCGGTACTTCTTCTACAGTTGATGATTGATTTAAACCAGAGGGTCCTTTTGTCGCTCGGCGCCTCCCGGGAACAAGGGGGATTGCTACTGAGAGTTCGGAATCATAATCTTCGACATAAGGCTGGCGGTCGTTTGCCGCCATGGTTGCGTTGTGATTATTTGGAGGATTGAGCTGAGGGAGGAAACGGTGCAGTACTTATTATTACACTATGTTGGCAGTTATGGGTGATAGCGATAACGAGATTCCGGTATCGTCAACGATATCGATTAGAGATGGCGGGCGGGTGACAGCGGACGACGACGAGGTTATATGATACAAACACAGGTCAGCGGTAGCAAACGAGAAGGGTGGGTTGTCGGATAATGGATAAGGGAGCGTATCGCTGTCGACCGTTATTGACGGTTTGGGAGGGTGGGAAGTGGTGGGAGTGGGAGGTAAGGCAGCGGATGCGCTGTCCAGAATCCAGGCTGCTTGCTGGTTTTCTGATGTGGTGAGGATGGATGGTCGGGTGTGAAGATGTGTGGGTGGATGAATGGAGGGATGGGTGTGGCTTTCTTTTAAGAAGAATGCGAAACTGGGTCTTCTGGAAGAGAAAGTGGATCCACGAAAGGATTCGCAGAGTCTCTCAATCGATTGATGAGAACAGTATGGCAAGGGTGAAGGAGTGGGGAATTGGGAAGAGCCAGGACAAGGAGTGTGTCTTGAGAGAGGAGCGGGTAAGGGGAGGTGAGAGGGTAAGTTAGGGATGGGTGATGGGTGAGGGGAGAAAAGAGGCAAGAGAGGAGGGAGAGGGGAGGGGAGGATGATAAGTGACGATGACGGATTACAACGGACCAAACCAAGACCAAGAGAGGATCAAAGAGGGATCTTTTCTTGTGTGGGGACCGTGCGGGTCTTTGGTATATAAATAAAGTGGCAAGAAGGTGGAGTGAAGGGTAAAAGAGGGTGGGAAAGAGTCCTTGACACAAACTGCACAGGCAATAAGGAAAGGAAAGGGCAAGAAAAATTAAAAATTCTGCTGAAAGGAACACAAATATTCGGGGTTTATTGATTGTGTGTGTGTGTTCTGTAATGTGCGAGCAGCGAGTGATTCTGCTGCTGGTTGGGGTGGTTCGCGAGCGTAGTTGTGGTGGTGGTGGTGGTGGGAGGCAAGCAAAGCTAGGAAGAAAAAAAAAGGACAATTGAAAAAGCAGCAGCAGAAGCCGCAGCAATAGCCAAAAAAAACTCACTACAGGCAACGAGGGTGGAGTGCTTGCTTGTTTGCTTGCTTGCTTGCCGTGAATTACTGTCCGCCCGCCTGCTTGACTCTATAGTGCTTGGTCTTGCTGCTGCTGATGCGTTGTTTCGCTCACTCAAAGGCCAGCCATGGAACCCTTTGCAACACTCTAGGACCAATGGGAGTACGACCTGAACTAATAAAAAGAGCAGTTTGAATCTAGTCTTTTTCTGGTGATGCTCGCCTTTGTAAACTAAGGATGGGGAAGGGAAGGGAAGGGAGCCAAAAATCTCCAAGATCGACCAGCAGAAAATAAAATAGAAAAAGTGAGGCTTGAACCACAGAAACCCGGTGACCCAGCGGTGGATGGTGTGAGTGAGACGCTAAACCACCGGTAGCTTTCGGTGAACCTATGAAAGTGAGAGCCCGGGAGGATTCCAAAGGGGGGAAAGAATAGAGAAAGAGCCCATTGCTGGCCGAAAGGGCAGTTTGGGGGGTCTCTCTTCTCTCGCCCAGAGAGTGCCTTTTTTTCTTTATTGACATCTTGTTCCCTCTCCCACAAAGCGCGGATAGGGCGAGTGGATTGGAAGTTTACACTTCTTCTGTTACCTCCGCCAGAGGCCAAAGTGCAAAAAAAAAATACACAATGGAAATGTCAACAGAGGAATTATTTTTATTTTACGATTTTTTTTTACTTCTACCATAAGAGCATCTGCGCCCAGTATGTACTCGAGTATGTATGTAAGGTCCAGTTTTTTTCTTTCTTTCTTTCTTTCTTTCTTTCACTCCTTCTCCTATTCCCTTCGCCATCTTCCTTTCTCATTCGGGGTGAAGACTTTTTCTTCTTGGATTCCTCTGAAAGGAAAGAGCGACTCGACAACGTGGCAAGCGTCCGTTGGAATGCGCTGTCGGCGATACTTGATCGACCCTCTTCTGGTTTCCGTGACAACGCCTATGCCTACCATTTCCTATCCATATCTTCCCAGTCAGCAATAACAATGTCTTTCCTGCCATCATTTTAACCTTCAGCATACCTCTGTACCACCTCTCACTTTACAGTACTTATTTTCTTGCGCCCTCTCATATTCCATCGTACTCACCTCTACCACACTGCGTAGCCTCCAGTACGTGGGGGGGGGGAACTATATTATTGCCACTTTATTATGTTCAACACACGAAATTTATTACCCAGAGCGGTCATGTGCCAATCACTGCGTCTTCAGGTCTTTCATTTTTCCAATGCATTGACGCAAGATACAAGGATTAAGCACAAAACTTTGCGCCCAGTAAATTACCCTTCCTTCCGCGAGTTCATCCGAAAGGAAATGGAGGAGAGGAAAGAGGAGAGGAAAGGGAGGCACCCCAAAAACCTCGTTTCTCGTATCAGCTCGTAAGCAATTTATCAATATAAACAAACGAAACCGCACCTTTTTTTTCCCTTTCTATTTTGTGTTCCTCCTTGGAACTTATCGCCGATACGATACGGGCCACTGCTCTGCGATACGATAACATTACTTCCTCGCCATAATACAAAACTACCGTATCGTCAAGGTATGGCGGCGGAAACTTTACGCCGGTAAACAAATGAAACATCCTTGGGGGTACGGTACCGTATCTTTTTCCCCAGCGTGTCAGTAGCAGGTTTTTGCAAAGTCCGGCGAAGTTTGCGAGCTTAGTCACGAAAATAGACTTCAAACCTGTCACAAAAATCTCAAACATGCAACAGTTCTGTTTGGCCCTTTCTCTTTTCCCGGTGGTGCCCGAGTTTGGGGATATGGAAGAAGGGGGGGGAATGGGCCAGCCATTGGTGGGCGCTGAAAGCTACCTCTTCCGGTAAAATGCCCTCTTAAGTCGCTTAGCGGCTCGTCCGGGTTCGACTTGAATCCGCCGCTTTTAATCTAGCGTAGGAAAGAGAGACCGACAAAGCGAGAGCAAACCCCACGCCGGCATCTATCTGCCGAGGCGAGTATGAAAGATTTGAGAATGGTATGGGGGGCTGGGGCTGGAGGATTTAATGTGCACAGTGTGTATGGCATGCAAGATCGATTTGGTGATGTTTGGCGCTGGATATCAGAAGGAGCTACCGTGTGTGAAACTTCTTGTGCCGCCTTAGACTCTCAGTTGAAGGACGGAACAGGGCCAGAAATGTATGGTAGAGGTAACGGGCATGTCTTGGCAGGTACCCGATAATATCCCCCCGCACTACCCCCCCTCGGGCGCCAATACCTTCACCAATACAGCGCGCCTGTGTCCCGTCTACCAGCGTGGTTTTCAGGAGGGAGGCGTAGTACAGTATTGGGCCACCGTATGATGGTCGATATGCTGGACGAATCTGGATCTCGCATCCGAAGCCTGTTGCTATGTTTGGATACTCTCAGCCGTTTGCAGTAAGACCAGCAACGAGAGCCCTTCTCTTGTTCAGTCGCCCAGTCAGCCCTGACCTTGGGAGAGGAGAGAGAGAGAGAGAGAGGGTCATGTTCTCGCATCCAGATTGGAGCGCTGGGTTGACAGCCTGACTGATTGACTGATGAGATGATGAGATGTATCGGTAGTTTGCTAGGACGTATGTTGGGTATGGAGGTTAAGGCGTGTTAACCGAGGGTTTTCTAGAAACACGGAGGGCATGCGTATACATATCATGCGTCCGGGAGGAAGGAGAAGAGGAAGGATGGAGAGTGGTCGAATTAGGAACACAGATTGAAGCTTTACATTTGGACCGAAACCTATGGAGTACTAGTACTGACTCTATCGCTCTTTCGTACATGATGAGTACGATGAGCTCATGAACTGTCTTTCTGGAATCTGAGCCTGTGAAAGTGCATGTACAAGTACAGTATTCAATTCGATATTACCTCTCTGCATATCTGCCCGCCTGCCCGCCAGTCTGTCTGTCTTTCCACTCGTATCATACCTCGTGCGCGAGTGCCCGGTGGGATGCTTTCCTACAAGACAGGGATTATTTTACAAGTTAACCTAAATTGGCTGTTCACAAACTTTCTTCTAGGTACCTGGACACATACTTGTATATCGTACCTAACTCGCATGCTCCGGAGGCGAGTTTTTTTTTATAAAAAAAAAACTCAATGCACCGGATCCCGGCCGTTACTAAAGTTACGCAACCAGCAGGAGCCCAATTCCTTTCGCTCTCTTCAAGTCCTTACTTGAAGCACGATATTATATTATTCAAAGAAGTTCCTCTCACAACAGTATTTTACCCCTACCCACGCATCCGCTACCGGTACAGTATACCACTACCTCCACCAATCCATCCATCAACCCATCCAACCACCCCGGCTCCCGAAACTGCGTTTTTGATATGTGAGAAATCCAACCGATCGGTACGAGCAACAGCTTTACAGTAGGTGCAAGTACAGGCCCCTTTTGGCCGTCCATTCCCCACCCCCAGTCTGACTTGTTGATCAGATCGGATCGGTGAGCGGTCGGAGCATGCATGATAGAGAGAAGAAAGGAGACTATACCCTTCTTGGGTAAAACCAGATATCGCCATCAGCCCGTGCGTACTGTTATGCGTGTGTGGGTACGAGTTTGTGATATCAAACAGTAATAGTATGCCCTTTTTCATTCCTTCATTCGCTTTTCAGGTTTATGTTCGTTTTGGTTTGTTTTCGAATTAGGTGTGAATTTTGGACTTAGGTTTTCCTGTGGATGCTGGGTGTGATACGAGTATCACATCGTACGGCAGATTAGGTTGGGGAAAGCATGTAATATATCGTAGAGTCCATCATATTATCATACAGTTACATAGCAGTTTAGTATCGGATTATGTCTATGCAACACGGATAACGGCGGCGGAGGCGGCGACGATGGGATGGGGTTTGACCTTGCTTGTCCTGGTATGACATGGATGATGGCTGTTTGGTTTGGTTTGGCTCTGTTGGCTGGCGTTTACTCGGAGAGGGAAGGGTGTAAACAAATAAACGAAACGTGTGTGTGGACGTTGTGGATTTGCGCAAAAACAATGGGGTTCGGTATCACGGTGCACAAGGGCTGACAGGGTTTTCAATATCATACTGGTTTTTGTGATTGGATCATGTGAAGATTGGGTAAGCGATTTTTTCTTGGAGGGGAAAAACCCGGGAAAAAAGTCGGGGGGATGGGTCGAATCATGGATTCTCATTTCTTCGGTCTAGAGCCTGGGTCTGGTTGAGAAAAAGAGGGCGAGCAGACTCGGACAGGCGAAAGAGAATGGTGCAGATGCTTGTTCCAACCAATAATTTTCCTTCACTCCCCCACAATCCTTCCTCCTCCAGGGACAAACGGATTTCCTGCTAGGTGAGAAATCGGCACTCATCTTTCCTTTTTTTTTCCCCTTCTCTTGGTTGTTTCGTTCCTGCACAGTGGATGCATTAGCCAGTCACGTGCTTAGACCCTTGGACATGTTAGCTTCAGTTGGCGGACATCCGGCCAAGTCGAGAAATGATAATTAGGTTCCTTTCAATTCAACATTTTATAAAACCAACCGTCCCCTCGAATACCAGCATGAAGATCCGGACCGGGGATGTCTTTCTTTTTCTTTTTTTGTACCATTGCCGAACCTTGGCCTCTTTTGCTTAAATTTTGAGGCGGTTTCCATCTCGTCTCGTCGCCCTTTTCCCCGGAGATACACAGACCTCGACATTCGATGCGGAACGGTCCATCCATCACCACGTCAGTGACTCGATCTACATCCCTCATCCTTCATCCATAGTTTCATCCATCCCTCTTCCGCACCCCCACGTTAAGATGATTGACGATGATGAAGATGGATTAGATGCCCGAGAAGAGAGCAGGGCCTCGCTAGCTATAATAACTAACCGTTTTGAATTGAAAACATTGTAATCACCATTCCATCTACTCCAAGTTGAATCCTTTCTCCGGTTGTTTTTCTTTTTCAAGCCCTATCTTGTCCTTCGCATCTGCATCTTACAAACTTTCCATATGCAAGCCTTAGGCCATAGGCGAGCTAGACAGGGAAGTGTTTTTTTGGGGGGAGGATTGAGGAATAGCTGGGTGGGTGACAGATGGACGGGATGCCGCAGGATACGTGCATGATTCTGTAGGGCCGACCGTCGACTTCCCCCACAAAGTCTGGCTGGGCACAGCATGGACAGGTTTAAGTCACACACTTACGATATACTTTTTCCGATTTCGGGTATGTTACTTTACGCAGGTTATAGTAGGCAGAGCCTGCAAGAAGTTACAGTAGGAATAGGTTCTTGACAGAAAGAGAGATAGAGTACAATACAGGTATGGTGCCTTTGAGAACATATGTATAAGGGTTTTTACTTATGCGTCGCTAACACCGCCGGCCCACTACTATCGCAAGCATGATGGCTACGCAACACAAAAGTGTGCCAGGACGCCTTCGAAGCATTGTGCATTGGGCAGAACGGCATACACAGCACTCTGGGCCCGGAGCCTTCCGGCGAAAACCACCGACAACAGCAAAACCTCGGATAGGGAAAGAAGAGAAATCCAAAAAAAACCTAGGCGCGTTACATGATACAGTACTCGAGTACAGGTACAGTAGCCGGCCAAATCAGCAATAAGAGATCTCAAAATATAATAGGTTGGTCTGGTGGCTCGACCCTTTTCCGAACGAGGTTGCGTGCGCCTCGTCATGAACGCCTGTAGCATAGAACAGCTTTGCTGCCTATTCCTAGCCCCAGCGAGCCTCCAATCTGTACAGGATGGCATGGTATGCTCGTCGCTCACCATACCTATCAAGATCAGGCCGACCCCCTTTCCCCCCCAATCCCAACGGCAACATACCCGGGAGAAGTGATGAGTTGTCAATTATCATCTTCATTCCTTCCTTCCTTCTAATTGTCTGGACCGCGGAGCAGAATGAATGAATGAATGAATGAGAAACCCCCTACTCTATTGTATCCAAGGAAGTTATTGCATTTCCGGGGCCCCGCACCAAGCTACTATTTCCTTGCATGAGAGGCGAGGAGTGGAGGGGGATTACCATGTCACGTTGGTATCGTACTTGTAGGACATTGGCTAAATTATTGTCCTTACCTCTGCTGAGGAGAATTGCGAGTTGTATCTGGGGCATTGGGACTAGCTTAGAGTAGTGTAGATTAGAGCAGATGGTAGCTAACCATGCGAGCGCACATGTAAGCTACTTGTACTGTACTAACCAATTTACATCACCAGGATTTCGACATAGACTACGTTAACTCAAGTGCAGTAACTAGCCTACACCTTTTCACCTTACCTATACAGCTTACATCAGATGTCTCTAAGCTTCCTTCATACCGTACGTAGAAGTACCCTACATATAGGGGACAGCTGTCAATTATGAACCACACCACAGACGCCGTATCCGGAGTTAGGAGAATACCGGAACCCACACCCTACAGTACCCGTATAAGCATTATTCAGGTTTCCCCATGTTTGCACCACATCCATCTGAGCTATCCCATCCATAAACGGACAAGGAATCCCTCCCTCATCCTCTTATTCTGACTCTTGTCGAGGATAATCCAAGTTTTTCATATCCTCCGGGATTGAAAACTAACCAGCCTATCATTCACTTGCCATGACCAACCTACGAGCACAACAGTATCGTATGATATAACCCGGGCCTCGGCCGGGCCTTTTTTCTACGGCAGGTTAAGTAGACTGAGTAAGTAAGTAAGTAAGTAAGAGTTGTTCCCTCCCTCCGTCCGCCTTACGAATAGAATAAGATAGAATAGATCATCAAGTTGACGCGGATGAGCCATACCTACCTACCTATCCTTTCTAACTTATCGTATGTTATTATTATAATATGTACGGTAAGAGTAGGAAGGAAGACGTGGACCGAATAAATGCCCTGTTCCTGATTTGTACTAGTCTGGTTGACAGGGATGTTCTGTTCTGTGTTCGTATTATATCCTTTTCCTTGCTTGGGTATATCTACGATAGTTACGAGTGTGTAGGGCTTGAATGGTAGCAGATTCGTCGGGAAGGACTGTTTTGCAAAAGCATTTTCTTTTATTTCTAGCTTAGTGGTGATGGATGTGATGGATGTGATGGATGGGAGCCGGAGCCAAGCAGAGGAAGGCAAAAGCAGCTAGCTATTACAGGTTATTAGCTTACCGTAGCCTGCTGGTGGAGGAAGGAAGCCTTGAGTTAATCCGGATGCGTTGTTGCTGCTGCTGTTATTGTGATGGGCGTCGGAATGTGGTATTCATGCTTCGTTAACTTACCCAGCTTCACGATGTATTGGATAATGCTTTTTGATTTATGAGGTGCCGGCATTCGGATTGGGGACTTTGTATTGGATTATAGCCAATGCAATTCGATCAAAAAGCAAAAAAGTTCCCCAGCGCAAAAGGCTGTTTCATGATTGTCGAATTGCCGGTTACAATCTAATTTTTGGGGTTGAACTTTTGCTTAGAAAGTTAAGGTGGAGGAGAAAGAGGAGGGTTTACCAACCAACTCGATCCTACCGTGAAGCAAACTGGAGCACGGGATACCTGTACTTATGGACTACTGCAACAGCGACGATATCGATTGCGCAATTGAACATCCAATTGTCTAGTCGCTATGTCGAGCATAGTACAGTACAGCATAACACAGCATGGTACTTGTTATAGTGGTGCACGAGGTATAGCATCATACGGCAGATTTTCTGTATCATACAGTATCACGAGAGGCACGGCATAACATTAGCTTATCACTATCCCTCTGCCGGGCTAGCTTTCTGGCTTACTGGTATGTATCTTCCACTCTCGTTTCTAAGAAAAGAAATAAAAAAGAGGTCATGTACTCTGTCTATCTATCTATCTGTTGTGCTCTCCGGATGCTTTATTTCCGCGTAATCCGCCCAAACTCATCCTGAATTGGGTTCCTGCAACTGTAATATGCGCAGCTAATATACTCCGCATAAGAACTGCTTTCACGTCACTGTTAGGGAAGGGAAAGGATGAATGAGTGAGTGAGAATGAAACCAAAAGTCGGACGTCGAGGATATCTGAATATACGATAATTTCAAGAGAGGCGTGATTCCTCCAGCCTCTTCCTACCTACCCCCCGCTGAAATGGGAGAGATATCCGAGGCTCGCTGGCAATTGGTGGGTTTGAAATGAGTGGGTGTGAATCTGTGGTATATCTCTATCTTGAATAATTTATTGGCGAACTGCCTCCGCCTCCTTTTCCCCGTTTCCCCCCTTCCTTCCCTCTTTTCTCCCTTACTGCCTCCTCACAAAGGTAAGGTAGCAATTATGCATGTGTATGCAGTGGGGGAGGATGAGGTGATGGCGGTGGGAAGAGAATCAAAAAAAAAAAAAGAACAGCAAGGAACTTCTCGATACCAGTCCGAGTGCTGTACTGTAGCTGACAAAACATTGTTTCGTGCGGGTGGTTTTGTAGAGAGCGAGGAAAGTCGATCAACTCCTCGATCTATGCTAAGCTCACAAAAAAGGCAATTGTTTGCTCTTTTTCTATGCTGCGCTGTGCAACATGGTAGCACGTTGTCCGTAAGGCTGTATCAGGTGCTTTAATATATGTCAGACAGCCTAACTTTTCCTTTCCATTCCCTTCCCATCGTTCCCTTTATGATACCTCCCACACAGATCTTTTGCTCATATACAACACGCCCTACCGCCCCATCACTTTTCTAGACTTGAGCTAGCTAGGGTTTTGTTGTCAGGATTTGTTTCGTCGCCTTTCATTTCAACAGGGTCTAGCTTATGCTGTACTCGTCGTGATAAATCGAAGGGATACTTCTCCGATATACTGTGCTTTCCCGCAATCTGTTTGTATAGTTTTCTGTTTCCATGTCCCCCCATGTTCTTTGCCTGTCCACGGTCCACCCCGACCCAGCTCCATGGGGGTGAACAGCATTAGCTCGACTAGCCCGCCGGATCGGGCCCTACTTATTTTTTCGATAATAAGGTGTTTGGTATGCCAACTTGGCACTTGATGGCGATGATGGCGATGATGGTGGTGGCAGTGGCCGTGGTGAGGCTGACCCTCTTATCTCTCGCGAGTAGAACTCAGGTTTATAATTCGTGGGGTTGGGTTGGGTCGGCGGGGGAGAATAGCCAACAGCTGGAAAGCATCCCGATTTGAGGTTGCAATTCGTCCATTGTTCAACGTGGAGAGCACGCTGTGTATGGTATGGGTGGCAATGCAGAGTATGCTACTGTAGCTAGCTGGTAGTGTGGATGGGAGGGGTGTGCAGTGCTGGTGCTGGAGGATAGCTGCGCTTACTATGCTCAGAAGACCCCGTGTGATAAACGGCAAACGCCATGGCGTGAACGCGTGTATTCGGGAAGTGGGCATAAAATTTAACGACTGTGCTGTGTCAAACATCCCAGTTCTATTTTGATCGATGAGGAAGTGGAGATGGTGGTGGTGGTGGTGATGTGAAGTTCGCCCAGATGCGAGGAACTTCTCAAGATCTTCAAGCCCCCCATCTCGAGAACCCTCAAGTAAAGCATCGTATCTGCTCTACTGGTCCTGTGATGTTTACTTTACATCTAACTTAACTTAACCTTCGGAAAAATTATCCTATCCCCCCCCAAAAAAAGCCCTTTGATGCCTTTCTTGGATTCTTTCGCTTTCGGCTCTCATCTGGTCTCGGTCGTTGTCGTCAATTCAGCCACACCACACAGCTGTCAATGCTTCCGCAGATTTTCTACGGATCTCATCTTCTCCGCAAGATCGATGGTACAAGTATGCTTCCCAATTTACCCTGCGGCAGGCGGACTAAGAATCCTCCAACCAAATAAAGCACCATGAGAGCTAACTTAGAGAGAGAGGACCTGATATCTGTCCCCATCTTATCACCATCACCATCACCAAATACATATCATTTCGTAAGGTAAAATTAAGGTATCATAAACTACCGGTACCGGTATGATACACAATAACTTAGCCACACATCTTTTCTTTGCCTTTCTTCTTCCCCTTCCTCCTCCCTGGCTTGGCCCCCCCGTCCGTCCAAGCAGCACACGTAAATAGTGATGACTTACCCCACATAACGTTGATTCGACAACGTCGCGAACAGTCAAATACGTAGAAGACAGCCGGCCAGCCAGGAAGGGAGGAAAGAAGGGGGAAGGGGAAAAACGCTCAGTTTCGAATAATTCCCTCGCGACGGAAAGAGGCGAAGAAGTTAGAGGTTAACGGGAATCCGACGTGTTGAATGGTGATTGCGGGGGTGAGGAAAAATGAAGGGGAAAAAAAGCATGCATTCGTACAAGTACATTCCCTACATTACTTTTGCAGTGCGAGTAACAACTACAGTGCATCGCATCCGCTGCTTGCTTGCTTGCTTGCTTCCTGCTGCTTTCCATTGCCAGTTACTTTTTTTTCTGACTGACTGAATGACTGTTCATGCTACGGTACTCACTTTTCCGGCCGGACAAGTGGTATCCCGATAGTAACGTTACGGAAGCAAGCAATCAAAACACAACGTGTGGAATTGACGACGTGAAGGGTAAAAAAAAGGAAAAAGTATAATTTTAGAGTTTTATGCCATCTCCCACGGCCGACGACGTGCCATATCCCATATCGATGTTGAGAATCTGAGTATGTTTTCACAATATCACATTACTTCCTCGGGACAGCACATACACAACATCTTGTAGCCCTCGAACCGAGGGTAGTGGTTTAAAATGCGGGGAGGTTGGGTGAATAGCGGGGTGGTAGTTGTTCCGGGGAAAAGAAGAAAAAAAAAGTGCAGTCGTGTGTGAAGGCTATTTTTATACACGTATAAGTATTTGCCCTTTACATCAAACACTTTCGAATCTCATATTATCTATTTAGTTACGAACTGGTGGCGAATGAGGCTCTTATCGTTTTTTTTTTTTGTGACCGGAGTTTGGTTGATGTCGTGGTGTTTAAGTGGATATTATTAGTCGTGTGTAGGCCGGGGCAGGTCTATAGCAAACATCCCATGTTTCCGTCCTCCCTGTGTTTATCAAACGGTTACATGAGTGCTTCTGCTGTACTGTATGTATAACATAAGTACGTATCATAAGAGAACGTAGCTGTGATATTTTTCTTCCCTGCCCCTGCGTACAGTCCTGTACGGCGCCGGTACGTGTGCTTTTACCTCAACATAAAGAAGCACAATATCGTCATTACCCTGTGTTGCAGGAGCACCCTAGTGTACGATACAAGTCCTACAAGTATCTAAAGTACTCAGATCATGTAATACAATAACTTACCCTTCAATTCCCCCGGAAAACAGAAAGAAGCGTTTAGGAGGGGCAGCCAACTATACGGTACCAGATATGAGGGGCACTGTAGTCCATAGATGGGCGTTACCTAGTTCCGCATCCCCGGATAAATGCGTGAGCATCACAGTCATGATCGATCGTAAAATAAAATAGGATAAATTGGAATAAAAGCCCCACAAAGGATAGATAGCTGTGCTGTTCGATTGGCTGCAGGGCCCGTTTTGAATGATCTAATTCCAACGTTTGCACAGTGAAGAAAAAGGGAAAGAAAGGAAAACAAAGGACCTTCTATTTGCCCCTCCCCCTCTCTTTGCCCAGCCCGGCCCGGCCCAGCCCAACGCAGTCCAGTCCAGTCCAGTCCGGCCTAGCGAGGATGGATTGTAGCGTGTGGGGAAGTTGTTTGGTTTGGGGTGGGGGTAGATGTGCGAATGGTGAGACGGGGTGATTCTGATTGGCACGTTCACGGGCCGTCACTCGGCTTGTGCGGGGTATATCATAAATACAAGGGGTCTGACTCAGGGCTTCTGAAGGAATTTTCTGATAGTGACGTCCTGTTTTTTCTTTCTAGGATTCTTTAATCCTGTACGGCCATGAAAAGTACTCTGTTTTATTTCCCTGCATGGGTCGGAAGGTCTCTCTAAGACTCTAACTGACTACCTCAACCTGCAAACTCGCTGACTAGCGCAGCAGCCGCCATAGCTGCCGCTGCCGAACGCACCCCGCTCCGGCCCGTGGGAAAGGTATGATGCGATATTATGCCATACTACCGGTTACTTACTAAACGTCGCTTGTTAAAGAGGAGAGGAGACACCTGCGGATAAGCATTCAGGCCAGTCTATGATACCATCCTGTACATAAAACCTAGCTAGGCAGGTAGATATTCCTTAGATAGAAGCACTAGGTAACTAAAAGACACGCGAGAAGTGGAGCTGGAAAAGTAGAATTCACCCCAGCAAGCATGCGAGTAATTAAACTGAGTAAACATCAAACATATATACACACAGGCACAGGCACAAGCACATGTCATAACGTAACATACCTGAAACGCCCCCATACTTCACACAAAGTACTCAATAATGAACACACCACGTCGAATCCTTCCCACCCCCACTAGCATACATAAAATCCCTCCTCCGCAGCATGCATAGGAAAAAACTGATAGGGGGCGGGCTGGGAGGATGGAACCGAGTGACTGATCATGCTCATGCCAACGCCGATGCGCCATTTCAAGTCTGATAAAGATGCATCTCGGCCTTGCAAACCCAAATCCACCGAGACCGCTAAAAATAAGCTGGGGCTTTCACAAATGATCACTCGATGGGGTTTGGGGTTAAGTGCGATGGTGACTTGAATTGCATGTATCATATATATATGACTACAGA
>Ga0307507_10006874_pt1 | contig 16978 bp, 6 predicted proteins | sample 7_EM_MG_FD_207223 | JGI IMG/M metagenome (GOLD analysis project Ga0307507, IMG submission 207223) | Populus trichocarpa ectomycorrhiza microbial communities from riparian zone in the Pacific Northwest, United States - 7_EM | ecosystem: Host-associated > Plants > Roots > Unclassified | place...
AAGGATTTATAGGCCAGAAAGAAATATTACTGGTCTTTAGCGGATACTAGAGCCCCCCTATTGCAGTTATAATAGGAATACTATAAGGATTACCTCTATCGCCTATACTCTTCCTCTTCTTTGTAAGTAACCTGCTTAACACCTTTAAGAAAGGGGCGACCTAGGGGATAGGCTTTATTAATAATATAAACCTAATTATATATAGGCTAACAGCCGCAGAGAACTGTAGGATACTAGAGAAAGCCTATAACACCTATATAGAATGGGCAAGACGATATAGAGTCCAATTCTTACTAGAGAAATACCAGCTAATCCACTTTATAAGAAAACGTAACTAATCTATAAATCTTTAGCATACAATCCATATCTAAGGCTTTGGGGGTCAACCGGTTCAAGGCCTAAGGGTATTAGGAGTGTGGGTAGACAGTAAGCTCTAATAGAGCGTATATACGGCGCAAGTGGCCTATAAGGGCTAAGTATAGTATATCGCTATATCCAGGATCGTTAATTCTATATAGGGTCCATGCTTTTAGAGGTTACGCCTACTATATATAGCAGTTGTCCGGCTAACCATAACATATGGATCTAGCATTTGGGCCACTGGAGAAACTAAAAAAGGCCCCCCTAAATTACTTCTTAAACCACTCTAAAAGGTCCAAATAGCCTGCCTTAGAAGTATAATAGGCGGGTATAAGCAAACGGCCATAGTACTGCTTAAAAAGGAAGCCAATATTCCCCCCCTATAACTATATATTGAAGCCGATGCAATGTAAAGGGTGTAAAAGGAACGTAACTCTAATATTATAAAGTATATTAAGACACGCCTAAACAAACTATAGAGGGACCCTAGGGTGCCCTATAGGAGAAGGAACCAATAACCCTAAAGTAGAAAAGATATATTAGGAAAACAGGTAGAGAAAGCAGAAGAAGAATAGTACGGCGCTAGGGCCCAGGCCTATATAGAGGAGAAAGGGAGACGCGCAAGAGGCCAGCAAAGACAATAGTAAGGGAGAGAAAGGAGCCAAAGTAGAGTATAAAAGAGTACTGGAAAACCATCTACCGCAATATAATACTGGTTAGACCGATACTAGAGAGACAAATGGGAGTTAAAGGTATAGAGGCAGACTTAGGCAAGGGGAACCTAAGCTATAGCATAGGTAATGCTATGGGGGGTAAATACCTAAGGGCTCTAAGAGGGCCTAACAAAGGCGGAAAATATAATGGCAATACTCTTAAGGACAGGAATAATAGGACTAAAAGATTGGCTTTACTAGATGGGTGTCCTAGTAGGTAGCCTAAGGTGCAAATATGGCTGGCTAAGACAGACACTAAAACACGTAATACTGTTATGCCCCTTACGCACTAGCTAAGAAGTAATGCTCTTAGTAGCTGGTATAGAAAACTATAATATACTACTCTTAATATAGAAAGGCCTTAAGGCGGTTACCCAGTGGCTTATTGGCTAAAATGTGCTAGACTAGTTCTAGGTTACAAAGGAAATAGTAATAGAAGGTAAAGGGGCGAGTAATAGGCGCCCCCTAATAACTCTACAGGAGTAGAGTATAGTGTGTAATACTAGCGCGTCCGTAGGTTTATTACGGCAGTAGTAGTTCCTAAGGAGGTTAAAAAGTAAGGTAGTAGAGCACCACTGGTAACTTATAGGCGACTTATAAGCAAGCCCTAAAAGGCGGGGAGATAGATCACAGGGTTTTCTTAAATAGAGTTTTCTCCCTATATATATATAAGGAGTAGTCCGCGTGGGCCCAATAGGGATCCGAATTGGACGTTAAGCAATGAATAATAATAATATTATTATTAAGATATGCTATAATAAACTTATCTAGGTGTTCTCCTAATACACTATTAATTTACTTCTAGAATGTTACTAGTATATTTATAAGCCTAAATTGTATAACTAATAGCTTATATAGTCCTTCCTTTAACCTAAAGGCTGTCTTTTACTTATTGCCTTCCTTAATCCTAATCTAATGGTACGCCCACCTTAGATCTATCTTTATAAAGATTTTTACATTGCCTATCCTGTCTTAGATTTCGCTAATTAAGGGTAAAGAATACCTATCCTTCCTAGTAATGCTATTTAACTATTTATAGTCTATGCATATCCTAAGTTTTCCGTTTTTCTTTAGGATAAACAATACTGGATATTCTGCTAATAACTATAACGGTCTAATATATCCTTTATGTAAGTTCTCCTGGATAAACTCCTTAAGCGCTACTAACTCTGTTTTAGTAAGCTTATAGATTGGAAAGAACCTTAGACTTATTTCTTTTTTTAATTCTATTTTATAGTCCTATACTATATACTCTAATAGCTTTTTACTTTCTAGTAACTATAACTTCTTACTATACTTATAGTATTTCTTTAGTATATAACTTAAGCCTTACTTAGTCTCTTTATATATTACTCTAACTTAGTACTATACCAACTTGGTTTACTATCGCACTTTATACTATTAAGTATTCTTAATATTAACCTAACCTATAACCTAATTAATCTTTAGATTATACTTCTATAACTAAGGTATTCCTAGTATTGCCTTATCCTGTCCTAATAGTAGGATATTAAAAGACATTCTTACTGGTTTTTCTTTAATAGTTAACTAAATAGGTCCTATTTTAAAATTAATAATACCTCCTTTATAGGCTATCTAATCTCCTAAAATTGTTATAAGTGGATATAGGTGTTTTTTCTGTCTATATAGTAACCCTATCCTTTCTACTACTTTTAGTAATATGTGGTTCCTAGTTACTCTACTATCTACTAATACTTTAAACTGCTAATCTTGCCATTTAACTTATAAATTTAGGTATTATCCTTAAATTCCTTTAAGGGCCTAAGGCTTTAATACTAGTTCCCTTTAGTCCTATATACCTCCCCTTTTTCTAACTATTGGCTGCTAGATCCTATTTATACTTAGTCTAACTTAGGCTAATACTTAGTTTGTTTCTTTTCCTCTATATACTATAAATAAGTGCTCTCTAGGCACTTCTACCACTGTTATCCGTCTAGGTATTCTTCCGTAAGGAATTTTCCTAGTTAAAGTATTAAGTCCCCTTAACCTTGTACTTCTACTAGGTGCTATCTATATATATATACTTAGTGTCCCTAAACTGCCTTTCCTTGGGTGCTTAATATATCCTTATTAGGTACTTCCAGTTCTTATCTTTTAGTGCTCTATATATGTTGCAGGTGTTATCCACACAAGCTATCCACAATAGTATATAATACGCTAGGTAACTTAGGTTAACTCTTAATTTGTTTTTATTCTTAAGTTTAAACCTATACCTAGTTAACCTAACCACTGGCACCCCCACTAAGGGTACTAAAATTTATTATTTACTTCTCTAATCCTTAGATTCTTCTTCTAGGTTCCTTAATATTATAATTAATGCCCCTTTAATGTAACTTATGTGTTTTTCCGTAATAGGTTGGTCTTAGATAACTTTTTTATCTAGCTATATATAAAAGTCTTCCTATTTATTATTATGTTGTTGCCTATACCACTTTCCGTATAACTGGTTTAGTGTGTATAGTCTATCTATTAAAAAGTACCTTGTTATTGTTACATTATAATATCCTTTAGTATGTCTTTCTTTAAACCTAGTTAGGATATCTAGATCCTCTTCTTATTCTAGTTTATTTAACTACTTTACCCTAGGTGTCCCTATACTTGGCCTATTAGTAACTCTTTATATAGGTGCTCTGTCCCTTATATAACCTAGCATAGCTAACCTTTTGTCTAGCTTTTGCTCTTGCTATATAATGATTTTTATTCTAAACTTATTTATAGTTTTTTATTTTCTGCGTCTTATAGCTAGATCTTTATAGTTATCTTACTTTTTAATCTTGGTATTAACTGTTTAATCTTTAGGCTAAATACTATATTTATCTAGGATTGCTAATATTCTTACTTGTTCCCTAAACTCGTAGTTCTTAAACTTGCGTCCTATACTTATTTATTTATTTATAAACTAAATAACTGCCCTTTTCTATTAGTTTTCGTCCGTTGTGGGTCCTTAGGTATGTCTTATCTTGTCTTAAAAATCTTAAGCTTTTTATATCTCCTCTTAAGAATTTTAAGCCTGTGGCCTTTTGCCTTTATTAAGTAATAAGCTAGCACTAGTAGTTATCTACTTGCTTAGTTTCTTTTAAACGTTACTCCTATTGTCTTATAAAGTGATGGAAATTGTATTTAATGGTATTATAATATCCATTATTAAACCTTATTTTGTAATGGTCTTAGTCTCTACTTCTATTTTAATTTCTCTAAGGTCTATATACTCCTAGTAAGCTGCCCTTATTGCCTTATTATTAGTAAATGCTTTGCCTATATTAAATTTATCATCTTTAATATCCGATTTATAAGCTGGTTTATTAGTTCCTTTAAACTTAGATAACAATAGCTCCTATAGCCAATAGCTTACGCTGTACTTAGCATCCTTATAAATTTAGCATGCGTTGTTATAACAAAATATAAAACTGTTAATTAAATATTCTTTTATTCCTTATAGTGCACTATCGTCCCTCTATATATATGTGCCGTCTGCTAGCCTAGTTCCCTTTACTGTATAGTTACTCTAACCACCTCTATAGTCTCTGGCGAAATAACCTTATTTTTCATAATTTATATAAGCTCTATCTTTAAACCACTTTTCTTGTTATAGAGTCCGCCTAAACGTCTTCTACTACTAAGATTTCTAGTTTGGCCTCTACTCCTAGGTCCTTTAATTACTAAATCCTTAACCTCTAGGTTTCTATAGTTTCTTTTCCTACCTTTAGGTTTCTTTAGTACTACTTAAGTCTATTAGCTCTGCGCCATTCTATAGTTTTTAACTCTATATCTGTTATTACGTACTCTGCGCCTTATATAACTATAGAACTCTATCTTACCCTTTTTTAGCTTGTTCCCTTTAATAGATCCTATTATTAATCTTTATTAACTAGTCTATTAACTCTCTTAGAGTATCCGTATCTTTTATTAGGATAATTACGTCCTAGACTTTAGCCTTAAGTCCTTGCTTATACTATACTATAAGCGCCCTGTTATTCCACTTAACCTATATAGCTAGTGTTTAAAACTGCGTTATATACTTAATTGCTAAAGTGCGTTGTACTAAGTTCTAAAGTTTTTGTTTTGCTGTTGTGGTTACTTTAGGGTCTCTAAATATTTGCGTTAACCATTCTACGAATCTGTTCTAACTTATAAACATATACCATACGTCTAGGTTAGTAGTTATTATACCATTTGCTTATATCTCTATAAGGTAAGGCTTAAACCACTCTAGAGCTCTTCCTAATAAGAACAGTCCTGCGTATACTACTTAGTCTATAGGTGTTGCTAACTTCGCTCCTTTCTGCATAACCTTAAAATACATCTGCGTAAGAAACCCTTTAAGCTTTAACTTCTCCCCTAAGAACCATTTAATTAAAGGTAACTTAACCTTTACTGCTCCGATTCTATTAATGCGTTCTTTAAGTAGCCTACTATTATTCTATAAGTGATTAACCATTTCCTATAACTGACCTTGCGTAACCACTTAAGAATCCGTATTTGCTATACTGGTGTCTCCTAACCCTAAGGTTGTGGCTGCCGTTAACGTCGTTATAACTAGTGCTTTGGGTGGTATATTGTTTAATCTTATTTAATACCGTAACCTTGGTAGTGAATATATAACGGAACCTTATAGTAGGAACTATGGTGGGTCCTATTATTAGGCTAGGTATATAGGTAAGAACAGTATTAATAACGTAATAATAACTGGTGGAGTAGTTGCCTAATAGATTAACTCTAATTATATTTTAAGATTTACTACAAAGAGAGAACTATCTGGGTAGGGACTATAGTCCTTTAAATACATAACCATATACCTAAGAAATCCCTTTGCTCTATAAGGTATGTATGCTCTGTCTGCTCTATTATAAATTACACAGATTATATAGATTATATAGATTATATTATATAACCTTAGCTACTATTTCTTATCACATAGTTCCACCGGATCCATCCTAGACCGTACCTATATTAACTAACTAGCTTCCTCTAACTCTTCTCCAAGTAGTCGTAACATCGTACTTAAGCTGTCCGTAACATTTATAGTCTCTGGCGAAATAACCTTATTTTCCGCAATTTATGCAAGCTCCTTTTTTAAACTATTCTTCTTATTATAGAGTCCACCTAAACGTCTTCTACTGCTAAGATCCCTAGTTTAGCCTCTGCTTTTTAGTCCTATAATCACTTAATACTTAACCTTTAGGTTTCTATAGTTTCTTATTCCATCTTCTAGATTCTTTAGTGCCGCTTAAATCTATTAGCTCTAACCTACTATTCCATAGTTTCTAACTTAGTGTCTATTAATGCGTACTCTGCGCCTTATATAACTATAGAACTCTATCTTGCCCTTTTTTAGCTTATTCCCTCTAGTAGATCCTATTATTAATCTTTACTAACTAATCTATTAAGTCTCTTAGACTTTCCGCATCTTCTATTAGGATAATTACGTCCTAGACTTTTGCCTTAAGTCCTTGCCTATACTATACTATAAGCGCCTTGTCGTTCCACTTAACCTATATTATAAGTATCTAAAACTATATTATGTACTTAATTACTGAAATGTGTTGCGTTAGGTTCTACAGCTTTCTCTCTGCTGTAGTTATTACCTCTAGGTCTCTAAATATCTGTGTTAGTCTTTCTATAAACCCGCTCTAACTAGTAAATATAAACTGTACTTTTTAATTAGTAGTTGTCATTCTATTTACCTAAATCTTAATAAGGTAAGGTTTAAACTACTTAAGTGCTCTTCCCGTTAAGAACAATCCTATATATGCTACTTGGTCTACTAGTATAGCTAGCTTTACTCCTTCTTATATAACCTTAAAGTGCATCTATATAAGGAATCCTTTAAGTTTTGACTTCTCTCTTAAGAATTGTTTAATTAAGGATAACTTAACCTTAGCTGCTCTAATTCCATTAATTCGGTCTTTAAGTATTTAAGTATTGTCTATTAATCAATCAACTATTTCCTGTAACTAACCTATTGTAACTAGCTGCAAATCCGTATCCCTTATACTGGTGTCCCTGCTGGTACCTAAGGTTGTCGCTGCCGTTAAGGCTGTTATAACTGGTGCTTTTGGTGGCATACTATTTAACTTGTTAATACTATAACTAGGTAGTAAATGTGTAACGGAATCTTATAGCAGGAACTACAGTGGGTTCGTCAATAGGCTAGGTGTGTAGATATTTGAACAAAGTTAATAATGTAACAGTATAAGATAACAACTAGTAGAGTAGTTACCCAACAGATTAACTCTAATTATATTCTAAGATTTACTACAAAGAAAGAAACTATCTAGGTAGGGACTGTGGTCCTTTAAATATACATCCTAACTCCTAAGAAAGTCCTTACTCTATCCGCTCTATCTGCTTTACTTACTCTGTTCTAGATCTTACAGATTATATAGATTACACAGATTATATCACGTAACCTCAGCTACCATTCCTTATCACATGGTTCTACCAGATCCATCCTAGACCGTGCCCTTATTAACTAACTAGCTTCTTCCAACTCCTCTCCAAGTAGTCATAACATTGTACTTAAAGCGTCCGTAACATTTTTTACTACTAGAATCCCTTTAACTTTCTATTCTTCATCCTCTATAATCTGGATTAGCGGTAGGGGGTTATTATACTATCTAGGTAGTGGATTGTCTATATCCTTTTATAGCCGGTCTAGAGAGAAAATAGGGTGGATCTTTATTAATTCTAGTAGCTTAACCTTAAAAGAGTGTCCTACCTTTTAAAGAGTCTTATATAGGCTGGTTATTTAGTAGTCTAGCTTGCGGCTTGGCCTCTAGGTTTTCTAGTTCTTTATTAACACCTATACTTTATCTCCTACTTAAAAGTCTACCTTATAACTGTCGGAATATATGGACAGAAGTTACGTGGTTACGTGTCGTCGACGTGTCGTCGTCGTGTCTTTGATTAGTCATCCTTATGGTGACTAATCAGCCCCCTACTTAGGCACCGCGATCCTTACGATCCTCTGCTTTCTTTACCTATTAGACAAGAACAAATCCATCAGTTAATAGGCCAATTAAGTGCACTTAGGTGTTACCGACAATAACAATACTAGTTTATATTGGACTCCTTCTTCTCTTACGCCTTTCTTATAATTGTTTAAGCGGTCTCTTAGGCTCTATATATTCTCTTAGCAAATACCCAGGCCTCTTTATAGCTAAGGCGTTCACGGGCCGTTATAGGTTTAGTAGGCCTATCCTAATTAAAGGACGTTTATGGTGTATACCCGTAGAGTAGTTTAAATAGAGACATCCCTATACTATTATAGGGGAGTATAAGCTGTACATAGTCTATTATAGGCAGTAATTCTAACTAGTTATCCTAATAGTAGTCTATAAAGGGATATAGTCGCTAGTTAAGGTACTGGTTTATAATCTTAGTTTGGCCGTTAGTCTAGGGGTAGAATACAGTAGAGAGCTTAATCTTAATCCTAAGGATACGGCAGAATTTATTTTAGAAATCTAATATAAACTAGGGACCATAGTTAGAGATAATTAATTTAGGGGCACCGTAGAATTAATAGATGTTATTGATGTAGAGGCGGGCTATATCCTTTATAGTTATAGTCTTAAAACATAAAAGGGAGACGGATTACTTATATAATCGGTTAATTACTATAAAGGCCGCATTATGGCCATAGGCGTCCTTTAGAAACGACTTAAAGTCCATTATAATATATTACTAAGGGCGTTATAGAACTAGTAGCGGTTGTAGCTACCTAGGAGTTTAATCCCTAGGGGCGTCTACGCGTCTATAGGCGTAGCAGTTTCTAATAAATTATACCACATTAGATAGAAGTAGTAATGGGGCGTTAGTAATTAGTAGGTCTTATCTTAGCTAGGGTATGCCATAGAGACTTAACAGTAGGCTTTACGGATTAGCTCCATCTATAGGTTATTAACGTCCAGAACTATAAGCCGTTCTTAATATAAAAGTAGTCCTTCTTCTATTTCCAAATTAGGGTTACCTTTTATAGCTTAGTTATAAAGGGCCTTTAGGGAGTTAGCCGTACGGTTTATAGTTAGGATGCAATTAATTAGCCCTATTAGTTTGTCCAAGACTTCTCCTTCTATAGGTGCTAAATTATTCTATTTGGGGTCTAGCTCCTTAAGGATCTGTAGGTTAAGATATTTAGGGTAAAGGAGGGCGCGCGTCCGGTATTAGGCCTTTAGCTTATCCTAGGGTTCTATATCTTATTCCCTTTAGGTTAAGGCATTAGCCTTAGAGTTTTACTTACTAGAATAATATATAATTATAAAGAAGAATTGGGAGAGTATTTTAGACTAGTAGGCTTGTTGTCTAATAAGCTGCTTTATAGTTATAAAGTACTTTAGGGCTTTATAATCTATATATATCTTAATCTAGAAGTTTGTGCCTTCTAGCTCTACGCGCTATTAGGATAGCAATTGGATAATAGCTAGTATTTCTTTATTATATACTTTGTAGTTATACTTGGCTAGGTCTATTATTTTTAAGAAGAAGGCAATAGGGTATCATTTACTGTCTAGATATAACTATAATAGGATTCCCGCTATAACTCCGTTAGAAGCGTCCGTTTCTAGCATTAATTTAAGGTCCGGGTTATAGTAATAAAGGATTTAAGAAGAGATAAGCCAGTTCTTTAACTCTCCAAAGGCTTCTATATAGTTGTTATTAAAGGTAAAAGGCATATCTTTCCGGGTAAGTTGTATAAGAGGCTTTACTATAACTCCGTAGTCGCGGATAAATTAGTAGTAGAAATTATAAAAACTAAGGAAGGACTAGATCCCCTTTATAGTATAAGGGGGTTTCTAGTTACGGATTACATTAACCTTTTTAGGGTTGACTTTAATCCTATCTATACTTACTATAAACCTAAGATACTTTATACGTTTTACCCCAAATTTATATTTCTTAATATTAACTTGCAAGCCCACGTTCTATAATCTCTCTAGGACCTTCCTAACATAAACTTAGTGCTTAAGTTTATTATCTAAGTATATAAGAATGTCGTCTAGGTATACTATATAGAACTTATTAAGGTAATTAAAAAGAATATTATTTATATACCTTTGGTACGTAGCCGGTCCGTTTATTAGTCTAAAAGGAAGAACTTTATATTTATAGGACCCGTAATAGGTATAGAACATTATTAAATCTTTAGATATAGGGTTTATCCTAATTTAGTAGATGTTACGGCGCTGGTGGAAAACGGTAGGTCTTGGCAGACGTGGATTATAGTAGACGCGAGTCACGTGACTCGAGGACCGTATAAAATATCAAGCGGCACTGCTATTCTTCTCCTTCCTTTCTCTAGCTTTGGATCCTCGTTATAGACTACCAATTGTACAGGCTTGCGCGTCCCTCTTGCCGTACTCATGCCTCAATTAACTAAGTCGCTAACATTATCCAAAGCTCCTTATTACTCTTTCTTCCTAAAAAGGAACTTAAATATATCTATCTATAAAACCACAAACAGGACAAAAACACAGAATAGGACCCTAAGGACATCACTAGGACCACAAGGATAGGACAGACCTAAGAACCAAAAGAACACAAACAGAACACAAAACCTAAAAATAGGACACGCACGGACCAGAACCCCTAGAAAATAAACAAACACTAAAAATTACCTAAAACCCTTACTACCATGCCAAGAAATACAGCAGCTGGTAAAGCCGCTGTAGGACCCGCAAATACCTCCAATAGTAAAATAGTCGCCGTTTTAACCCCCCAGGAAGAGCTCGTAGCAGCTAATACCGAAATTAAACAGCTTTAAAAGCTACTTAAAACTAGAAACACCCCTATATCTAGTAAGGAGTTATTAGACACCTAAAGACTTACTATAGTCCTTAAGGCCCTAGCCCAATATATAGCATTAGCATTATCACGGTCCGCGAAGGTTGCAGACCCCCTATTACTTATAGACAGAACTAACCCTATATTTAATAACTAGAAGCTTTAATTATAGGACAAGCTTAAAGTCAATGCGGACTACTTCCCTACTACTTAAGCTAAGATGGCCTACGTCTTTGGCTGTACCGGCAGAGACGCACAGACGCACCTACGTCCGCGATACGCCTAGGACTTGGCAGATCCCTTCCTCTCTAGAGACAAGATAATCAACCACTTATCTTCCATCTATAAGGACCCCTTTAAGGTATAGAACACCCGCCTTAATTATAAAGCTCTTAATATAAAGATAATAGAGACCTTTTCAGCCTTTTAGACCCGCTTTCTATACCTAGCTAGCTAGGCCTAAATTCCCCATAAAGACCTAATGCCAGACCTCTTTAACAAGCTTACCCTAGACCTACAGCGCGCCATACCGCCAGTTTTTACTACTATACAGACGCTAAAGGTACTTATAGACCACTACCTATCTATTAACTAAGGCCTTTATCAAATTAAGGCACAAGCTAAGCGGTATAAAGCTAGAAACTCTCCAAACTAAACTACAAGTACTACACAAACGGCCTATAACACTCCGGCACAATCTATAACTCCTACGGCACCAGCCATACAGCCTACTGTTAATTTAGCAGCTAGTCCTACTACGGGTCCAGCGCACATTTAGCCTATATATAACGACCCCTATAAACAGGCCCTTAGCAATTAAGGAGCTTGCTTTTTATATAGCCAGAAAGACCACTTTATAAAGAATTGCCAGATAAAGGTAAAAACAGGCAAGGTTCTATTAATTTAGGAGGATAGTATAGAGCCAGAAAAAAAGGAACCCTAGAGAAAGACTCCTCTCTAGGGTTAAAAGGAATTAACATATTACATATTAATCTAAGTCAGCTAGTTAGTAGAAGAAGCTATACTATCCCTTATACTTTATTTCGTAATAAATATTAAGTTTTAACCTCTGCTTTAGCTAACTCTAGAGCAAATACCTTTACTTTAATAAATACCCAGTGCGCCATAAGGCTAGCTAAATTTTTAAATATACCTCTTAAAGAACTGCCTAAACCAGTCCCTATTTATGGGTATAATAGATAGATAGAACCACCTATTATAACTATCTTATAGATCTACCTCCATATTAATAGACGAAGGTAGTATAACATCCCCTTTCTTATTACAGACCTAGGAAGCCACAATATAATCTTAAAAAAAAATAGCTAGCCTATTTAGGCTTACAGCTTAACATATAAAGTAGTTGGCTTATCTAGCCTAAATCTTTACCCCTAACCCCTTCCTTTATAAAAGAAATTAGTATTATAATAGAAAACCTTATACGGCCCTAGATCAATACTATTTACTAGGCTAATACTATATATAGGGACCAGGCCTTTAAGAAAGATATACAGCTTAATCTATAACGGATTTATATACTATACCACCCCTAAACCACCTATGTTATACCACCCATACCAAAGATCTAGGAAATTAGTAGTAACATAGCTAAGTTCCCCACAGAGAACTTAGGCCCTATACAGCTAATAGACTAGAAGGATAACTTATGGAATATAAAATATAAGCTAAGGAAGACTATAAACCCTATACCGCAAAATATAACCTAATAAAAGTCCGTAAAGAAACCTATAAACCCTCCCCCAGTTAATATCTGCTATATTAGCGCTATAGGATTCTACTAGAACTTGGTCTAACCTAATACCATTACCTTTACTACTAGCTTATATAAAATTAATCAAATAATTAAGGAAAAGGAAAGTAAGCTTAGTAGACTAGAAAGTAAGCTTATAGATAAGGAGCTGGTAAAACAGAAACTACCCCATTAACACTAGAAATTTGAGGATATATTCTCTAAGGCAGCGTCTAATATACTCCTACTTTACCAACTATATAACTACAAGATTAAGATTAAGCCAGACAAGGAAGACACCCTTAGTTATAGCCCCCTTTATTAGTAGTCTACTACCAAGTTATAGGCTATAAAGTAGTACCTTATTAATAACCTAAATAAGGGCTTTATTAAGCCTAGTTAAGCCCCTTTTAACTTACCTATTCTCTTTGCCAAAAAGCTAAATAGAGAACTTTATTTCTGTATTAACTACCGCAAACTTAATAATATAACCCGCAAGGACTGCTATCTACTGCCCTTACTTAAGGAGACTCTAGCCTAAATAAGTAGAGCTAAGATCTTTACTAAGCTTAATATCCATTAGGCTTTTTACTAAATTAGAATAAACCCTAGATTAGAAAATCTTACTATATTTTAGACCTATTACGGAATATATAAATATAAAATACTTCCTTTTAGACTAACTAACAGACCAGCTATGTACTAGCGGTATATAAATAATATACTCTTTAACTACCTTAATAACTTCTATATAGCCTACCTGGATAATATTATAATTTACTCTAAGAATAAGCTAGAACATAAGGAGCATATCTATAAAGTCCTATAATAGCTCCGCAAGGCTGGCCTCTAGGCCAATATTAAGAAGTTAAAATTTAGTATTAAGCATATAAAGTACCTAGGTTTTATTATTAGTATAAATAAAGTTAAGGCTAACCTAGAGAAAACAGCCATAATTAACTAGTAGATACCCTTATAGACTATAAAGGGGGTATAATTATTTTTAGGCTTTTGTAACTTCTACTAACACTTTATTAAGAACTATAGCAGGATTACCCAGCCTCTTAACCATCTCACTAGGAAAGACCAGCCCTTCTATTTTAACGCTATATATATATAGGCCTTTAATAAGCTTAAAAAACGGCTAGTATTAGCTCCCCTATTTACCCACTTTAACCTAAAACGGCCCTTAATGCTAGAAACTAATGCCTTAGATAGTATAATAGCCAGTATTTTTTCCTAGAAGCAACTAGACAGAGAATAGCACCCTATTATATACTATTTAAAGACTATAATAGATACTAAGCTAAACTACTATATCTATAATAAAGAAATGCTAGCTATTATCTCTTACTTTTAGCACTAGTATGTATAGCTAGAGGGGACCCCTAAGCCTATTAAGGTAGTTTCAGATTATAAGGCCCTAGAATACTTTATAACAACTAAAGCCCTTATAGCCTAGTAGGCACGCTAGGCAGATATCCTATCTTAGTTTAACTTCCTAATTATATATAGACCAGGCGCTATAAACTGTGCGGATACTCTTATAAGGCGCAAATAAGACCTAAGTAACCAGACGGCTATGAAGATCTTATTATAGACCTAGATACTACTATAACTAAAGCACCTTAACCCCTAGATATAGGCAGAACTAAGTATAGATTCCTTAGGCGCCAAGATATATCCTATTAACCCTTTAGGACTTAACTTAATTAATAAATTACTACAGATAAACCATACGGCCCCTTCTCTATAGGAGTACCATAAAAAGGCAAAGAACATTACTAGCCTATAGTCCCTTAAAAATAGATTACTTAAGCATTAGGAACAGCTAGTAGTAGTAAAGGAATAGAACTTACGGACTTAACTTATTACTAAAGCATATGCCTAGGTCTCTACAGCCCACCCTAAAAAGAATAAGACCTATAAAATTATTAGTAACCAATACTACTAGCCTAGAATAGTTATAAATATTAACCGCTATATACGGAACTGTAATAATTGCTATAGGTCTATAATTCTATAGGATAAGACCCTAGGACTATTAAAGCCACTCCCAATACCAGAACGCCCATAGCAGCATATCTCTATAGACTTTCATAAGCTGCCTATAGACCGTAACAGATATAATATAGTAATAATCCTAGTTAACCGCTTTGGCAAGCACCTATTCTTAATCCCCTATTATAAGGATATCAATACTAAGGAGGCAGCCTAACTATACATCTATTATATTTACCAAATTTACAGACCACTAGATACTATTATATCCAATTATAGGCTATAGTTTATATCAGCCTTTTAGAATAAGTTTACTTAGATCCTTAGCATTAAGCTAAAGCTTTCTATAGTATACCACCCCCAGACAGATGGTTAGATAAAAATTATAAATTAATACTTAGACCAGAGGCTCTAGCCCTTTATTAACTACTTTTAAAACAACTAGGGCGAACTACTACGCCTAGGCAACCTTACCCTATAACTCTATAGAATTTGCACCTATTTAGCTAGAAATAGGATATTTACCCTATATAAGCTTTAACTAGGAAAGACTAGAGGGGCCACAGACTATACGCGAAAAACTATCTTATAAGGAAGCCCAGCTGTAACGGAACCTTATAGCAGGAACTACGGTGGGTCCTATTATTGGGCTGGGTATATAGGTAAGAACAAATCAACAACGTAATAATAACTGGTGGAGTGGTTGCCTAACAGATTAACTCTAATTATATTCTAAGATTTACTATAAGGAGAGAACTATCTATGGTAGGGACTAAGGTCCTTTAAATACACAACCATACTCCTAAGAAATCCTCTCTTATACGTAAGGTACGTAAGGTACGTAAGGTACGTAACAGACCTCGCAGACCTTATAAACCTTATAGAGCAAGTTACGCGACCTCGGTTACCATTCCTCGTTATATAGCTCTACCGGCTCCATTCTAGACCGTGCCTATATTAACCAACTAGCTTCCACCGACTCCTCTCCAAGTAGTCATAACATTGTACTTAAAGCGTCTGTAACACCATCTCCCTCCTCTTTATCTTCATCCTTAAAGATTCCTAACATCTCCAAGTTGTCTACTAGAGGTGTAATATCCGTCTAATTAATCTAGTTAATATCTTTACTTATTATGCCTAAAGCATCTTTCTTCTTCTTCGTTCTAACAACGTGCCCGTACTATGGCTGCCATACTATCGCTTGGTGAAGTTATGCCGTCTCCGTGTTCTTGTTGTGCGAAAGAGGGGTTAGTATACGTTATACTAGCAAGTCCTACGTCCTAATAACCCTCTTTCTATTCGGAGTGTACTAAGTCAAACGTTTAATTGCTGTATAATGTTCGTTTGGTTTCTAACGCTAAATATACACGTTCTATAACTCTTAACAGTCTTCTAGTTCCCTAAGTAACTTATTATAGGGTCTTGTGTTTAATCTACCGCTATAAAACTTAATAGTAAGCTCTTAAGCGCCTTAGATAAACTTTGTTGTTCGTAGGAAATAGAGTAGGAGGCTATAGCTACTTAACAGCGTACCCTTAAAGCCTGTCTATCGGCCTCTGCCTATCTTCTTCGTCTTAAGAAAGTGCGTAAGAAGGTCCATTCTAAGAAATAGAGGCTTGTTTAATAGGGTCTTAATAAGTTAGGTAATAAAAGGACTGGCTCTTCTCCTATAAGGGAAATAACTCTAAGTAGCTTAGTAATTGCTCCTCTTAGGTCCCCCTTAGGTGACTTATTCTTTAGTAATCCTTTTTTAACGCTCCCTAACCTGCTTTCTTTTAATACTTCTTTACCTTTCCTATAGCGTTCTTTAGGTTGCTTAGCGGTTTCTAGGTAGTCTTATTATAGCCTATCTACTTTACTTTATACTACGTTTTGTTATCTATATCCTTATAACTGATGATCTTTAAAACTTGCTATTTATCTTACTCTTATCCTTTGTATATGTCTGCCTTGTAGACTAGTAGCTTAATATTCCCATATACTGGCTCTAGCATTGCGATATATTATATAGGGTAGATTTTTATTTTGGCTAGTAGGTTTAACTTATACATAACTAATAAAATCCTTTACTTAATTTTAAAAGGTCCTAGTCTATGTAACAGGACTAGCCTAGTTACAGTAGGAATGTCTCGGTAAAACACTTAACAGATAAACTTGACGCCTTAATCGACTTCTGCCAAGTTCTGCCAGATTAATTAAATTCTACCAAAGTCCGTCCACGTGCGTACGTGCGCACGCATCGACCAAGACCCCTAACTATTTAATTACAAGATTCTCTGGTTATTCCTTTCTCTTCTTTACGCAACGTCTTGTTCTCTTCAAGAGCTATATACCCTTAGATTTAGATAGAATT
>Ga0307507_10006875_pt1 | contig 16977 bp, 17 predicted proteins | sample 7_EM_MG_FD_207223 | JGI IMG/M metagenome (GOLD analysis project Ga0307507, IMG submission 207223) | Populus trichocarpa ectomycorrhiza microbial communities from riparian zone in the Pacific Northwest, United States - 7_EM | ecosystem: Host-associated > Plants > Roots > Unclassified | place...
AGCTTATAGACTATAAGCAATAGCCTATCTTAGAAGCTCTATCCCTAGAGAAGAAGAAGCCTAAGTATAAGCTTAATATTATAAAGGCCTATAGGATAAAAGGTCTTTAGAAGAGCGGCTATTAATATTATTCTACTGCCGTGCTAGTATAGCAAGGATAATAAGCTACCTGTTAAGCATATAGATAAGAACACCCCATAGACATAATACGGACATACAAAGCCTGAGGGCAGGCTTTTTCGGAGGGGGGGGGTAATATTACGGCGCTAGTGGAAAACAGTACTGGCAAATTGCCGTCAGATTGCCGCAACTTACCGTCACATAATGGCAAGTTGCCATCACGTGACCAGAGGATTGTATATAGCTTCAAGCGGTGCTTCTGTTCTTCCCCTTTCCTTTCTCTAGCTTTGGATCCTCGTTTATAGACAATCCAATCGTACAGGCTTGCGCGACCTTCTTGCCGTGCTCGTGCCTCGATTGACCGAGTTGCTAACAAACTACTTCCTGCAATTAACCTATTGTAACTACCTATAAATTAGTGTCTGCTATACTGGTGTCGTTACCTAACGTAGTTGCTGCCGTAGATGGCGTCGTGACTAGTGCTTTAGGTGGCATGTTATTTAACCTCTTGTTAATACTGTAACCAGGTAGTAAATGTGTAACGGAGCCTTATAGCAGGAACTACGGTGGACTTATTAATAGGCTAGGTGTGTAGATATTAAATGTGGTCAACAACGTAATAATAACTAGTGGAGTGGTTGCCTAATAGATTAACTCTAATTGTATTCTGAGATTTACTATAAAAAGAGAACTATCTGGGTAGGGACTATGGTCCTTTAAATACATAACCATACGCCTAAGAAATCCCTTTGCTACGTGAGGTACGTGTTATATGTGTTGTACGTAAACGTACACTGCGTACACCGCGTACACCGCGTACAACACTATATGACTCGCTTACTATTCCTCGTCATATGGTTCCACGGGCTCTATTCTAGACCATGCTTGTATTAACTAACTAGCCTGTTCCGACTCTTCTCCAAGTAGTTATAATATCGTACTTAAAGCGTCCGTAACAACTACTACCTTCTATAATTATTAATAATGGTAATAGTTCTTACGTTATTAACTTAATTAATAATATATAATAGAAAATATGATTTAAATAATTTAAACTTCTTATTAAGTGGGAAGGATATAAAATATAAACCTAAGAAACTTATAATTAGATTAAGGCTAACGCATATTCTTTAGTAAAAGAATTCTATAAGGACTATCCTTTATGGCCTACTTTGGCTAGATAGATATAATATAAAGGTAAATAACTACCACCTAATATAAATATATAAAAAATAATAGTAGGAAACTTAAAATTAAAAAGACCTTAAAATATATTATAACGCTTATAACATAATAAGTTATAAATTCTTAACTAAATTAAATTGTTTTAGACCTTTAGCTAAAGGGGAAGTACTATAATAGGACTAGCCCAGTTATAGTAGGAATGTCTTAGTAAAGCACTTAACAGATAACTGTCTATAATTGTCTACTATAATCCACCATTTTCTACTAGCGCCGTAACACTAAAGTACGTTAAAGACCATTAAAGACTGTATGTGTATATATGTACGCACTAACCACCAAGACCCTAACTGTTTAATTATATGATTCTCTTGTTATTCCTTTCTCTTTTTTATATGTCATGGAACGGGGTCAGGAGGCTCTGTAAACGTCGTAGTATTGACTAGGTATGCGATAGGATGTTGCATAAAGGTGTAAGAGGTGCGTAGGCACCGTAGCTCTATATACTATGGGTGCCAAGGCTCGCCTAGGGCGAGCCCTTGGCGGTGCTACGGCCGGAATCCGTTAAACTTCCCCCCCCCCCCCCCCCAATATAAAGCCGAAGTCCCTTGAGGTAGATCCTCCCTCCGTACGGTACTGTGGTGCTTGCTAGTGACTAGCAGAGCTTATTAGAGGTGTTCGCTAGCAGAGCGTTGCTTAAACGGTTGACTAAGGTGATAACGATTTAACAGGTAGATTGATGGCTCGATGTCTAAGGTATCTTATAACAATGGTCTTCCAAGCTTATTGAGTTATAGATGACTATTTGCAGTCCTAGGTCGAAGTAGTATCCTTATAGCGAGACAGCGAGGTGCTGGTCTTGCTTATAGCAGAAGGTGCTAGTCTTAGATAGGCGTTGTCGTAGTTATATGCGCAGACAGGTAGAATTGTAGAGGCAGTAGTAGACAGAGACATTAATGCAGAGGAAATTGAGAGGTGGATTAAGGAGATCAAATCATCATCTAACGGTCGGCATGGGTTAAAGTCGTCGTACCGGCTTTATAGGCGGCAGGCAGGCCTATGCAAGCCGTTAGGGTGCAACATAATGTTATGGAACGGGGTCAGGAGGCTCTGTAAACGTTATAGCATTGACTAGGTACACGACAGGATGTTGCACGAAGGTGTAAGAGGTGCGTAGGCACCGTAGCTCTATATACTATGGGTGCCAAGGCTCGCCTAGGGAGCCCTTGGCGGTGCTACGGCCGGAATCCGTGACATACGCAATGTCTTATTCTCTGCAAGAGCTATATACCCTTAGATTTAGATAGAATTTATATTATTCCTTTAAATCTTTCCTAAAGCCTCTTTGTGCCCTTATATAATAACCTATAGAAACTAAATATAATTAAAGAACTCTATATTATGTTAGGAAAAAATTTACTAGTATTTAATTTTACTTTTCTGCCATTTTAGCTTTTCTAGCATTTTCTAGCATTTAGCAGCTAAATGTGGTATTTATAACTAAGTATTAGCATTTAGACGCCAAATACGGCATTTATAATTAAGTATTAGCATTTAGCTACTAAATACTAACTATAAGATTACTAAGCATACATAAAAGTATAATTTTTTATAATTTTAATGATTTTAAATAATTTTAAATTTTAAATTTTATATATACTTTATTAATATTAGTAGGCATGCATAAAAGTATAATTTTAAGTAATTTTATATTTTATATATACTTTATTAATAAATATTAAAATTATTACCCCTGAAGCTCTGCATAAAGCTTTGCATAAAGCTCTATATAAAGCCTTACACAAAGCTTATACAAAGCTCTACAGAGGCTCTATACAAAGCCCTATATATAAAGGCTCTGCACGAGGCTCTACACAAAGCTCTGCACGAAGCTCTGCACAAAGCTCTATATGAAGCTCTGCACGAAGCTCTGCACGAAGCTCTCTCAGACCAAGAAAACGATCACCGTCCTAAATTAGCTTAGCGGACGGTGCGGATATTCCTATATCCGCAATCGATTTCTTGGTCTGAGCTTCTGAGGTAAGGTTGTGCCCGGAGACTGCCCGCAGAACACATCGCAAGCATGAGTCGCAGGCTGAAATAGCGAGCTCCGCAAATTGCCTTGACGTGCCTGAAGATACCTTCACGATAGAGCTTCTCCGTACTTTTCTGCACGGCACAATGCAATTCAACATACATAGTGCCGCGACTAGAGGAGGTCAGACGGAGAATCTCTGTCCGCAGCCCAGGTTGGTTAGATCCGAGAACTTAGGTTGCGAACCTCGAGGATGGTGAGAGTATTTTCCGGGGAAACATGGCCAAATCTGGATTGTAAATGTTTCTCTAAATTGGATGCATGGCTCAGATGGAGTCGGAGAGAATTGTGATTTTCGCAAGGTGCCTTCGCCTATTTTCCGTGCGAGGATACAACGTCATTCCTCATGTCTTGACAAAAGAAATCAAGCGTAGGCACGACGAATATCAATTAACGTAACAAGCCACTTCGAGCTTCATACATCACTCGTACGCAAGGACGTGCTTAGAGATGCTTATTCCTCACATCCCACCACCAGCCACACAGCGCCACGACCCCTCCGCCACCCGACGTCACACGAATGCCTATCCACCGCATATTAAATATCACCAACCTTCCCTCCGCTCCACCACCCCCAATGCAACAGCTAGACAATGGCGAAGCTCCGCCGCACGCACACAGCCATGAACTCGTACCTATGCACCCTCAGCGCCTTCCTCCGGCTCCCCTTCGCCGTCCAATGGCGCACATTCCTCGTCCAGCTCCCGCGCTACGTCCCGCTCTCCATCCTGCACCTCACGTCGCCCGAAGGCCCACACCCGTTCGTCGCGGCCCTGCCCTCGCGCGACGACACCCACAGCATCCCCATCTATGTCTTCGTGCCGCCGAGTTCAGCCTCTGGTCTCAACGACGACGACGACGCCAACGACAACCCCGGCCCGCGCAAGCTGCCCGTCCATCTTGACTTCCACGGCGGCGGCTTCATCATGGGCTCCCCGCTCGAGCAGGCGCCCTTCTGCGCCCTACTGTCGCGCACACTCGGCGCCGTCGTCGTCAGCGTCTCCTACCGCCTCGGCCCACTGTACCAGTTCCCCGCCGCGATCTACGACGCCGAGGACGTGCTGGCGGCGGTGCTGGACAGCGAGGGCGCGACGCCGGGCGGGCGGGCCCTCAGATCAGAGCTGCAGCGGCACTGCAACGTGCAGCAGCAGGCCGGGCGGCAGCAGGAGCAGCAGGACGGGGCAGCGGCCCGCAGCAGCATCGAGCTCGACCCAGCCCACCTCTCCATCTCGGGCTTCTCGGCCGGCGGGAACCTAGCGCTGAACCTCGCGCTGTCGATCCCCGCGTCAGCCTCGCCGCCCGCCTCGCCCTCGTTGTCGTCGTCGTCGTCATCAGCATCAGCAGCAGCACCCGACGTCTCACCCCCCTGGCCGTCCCTCCTCCCCTTCCCAACCGCCCATCCGACCCCCATCCCGCTGCTGCTCTTCTACCCGTCGCTGGACGCGCGCCTCCCGCACCACCAGCGGCCGCTGCCGCCCTGCATGTCGCAGGAGCCCCGCGTGCCGGGCCTGTTCAGCGTCCTCGGCCCGACGTACCTGCCCCGGCGCCTCAGGGCGCACCCGCGCGCGTCGCCGGGCCTGGCGAACCCGCTGCATGCTCTGCATCGCAACGTGAGCATTTTTCTGGTTTTGCCGGAGCGCGATAGCTTGGCGGTGCAGAGTCGGGTCTGGGTGGGGAAGATGAGGGAGGCGGGGTGGGGTGGGCTGGTTAGGAAGGCGGATGGAGATGGAGAGGGGGATGGAAAAGGTGGGACGGACGCGGACGGGGAGGGGGAGGGGGAAGGGAGACGGAATGGTGGGCTAGAGGTCTGGCATGCGCCTGGGTGCAGGCATGGCTGGACGCAGTTCCCGGAGAGCTGGTTGGGTAAGCATGAGAAGGCGGAGAGGAGGAGGGTTTTTGCTAGGACGGTGGATTTCGTGAGTGAGGGGTGGGGAGATTGAGGTGTAGAATAGGGGTACGCAGAGATTCGACGGACATAGGGATGGAGTCAGGAGTCAATTTTTTCGCTGGCGGTTACATTGACGTGTTCAACACGTTACTACGTTGGGCGGAGTACGATCGGCGCACAACGCGCTGAAGGGGAGACGTAGGGATGTTATAAGAGCAAGTTACGGATTGCATTGGCTGAAGAGGTTAATTGAAGAATCAGTCGTTGCTTTGAGCGCAGTCCTTGGCAGTATCACCGGAGCGGCTAGGCATCTTGGCGAAGCTGGTTAAGACACTTGGCCGGCGTAATGTGACACCCGCTTTACGGCATCATCGTATACGTGTTGTACGGGGGCTGAGTTGAAGGCTTGGCTTGTGAACATCATGATACATCATGGTAAATCATGGTGAATCATGGTAAATCGTGGTATTGACAGAGGCTTTAGAACTGCCAAGCGTTTCAAAGGCAGCTGAGTATTAAGCTAAGAAATCTACTCTGCGCTAATATTTACTCCTTGGCGGCTAGGCATGAAAATGAGCAATATTTAGGTAATTAAATATTCGGAGCCCGTGGTCGACGAGAGGTTGAGTGGCCAGCCCTATGAATCGTGACGCCATGGATATATCGGACTCCGAACATAAGGTGGTATGCAGAGACGAGGAAATAGCGCAGATATAGTCATTTTAGGATCATGTGGTGGGTCTGATGTTTGCTCTTGGTAAATGGCTCGAACCGTTGAAGGTGAAATCGGTTTGGTGCCCTACTATTTCTAGATTCTTCGTCGTTGAGCATATTCCATGATAGAGAACTCCTCAACGCTCATTGGAAGGATTCACTAGCCGCACGCGTTTACCGCGTTTCTAACGTCGAGATGATCGACGTCACCATGCGGCATCATGTAGAGAACTTTTCAGCCATCTTCATGTCTCAAACAAAAGCCCGGCCGATGTTCGTACGATGCTGCGTAAAAGTCCACCGGCTTTTGTTCGGAGAGCTGCGCCGAACTCGGCTTCATGCTCGATTCGACGGAAAATAGTGACCGACGCATAAAAAAAATGCAGTAGCCAATGAGGTCAATAACACCAATGGCATGTGAAAGAAATGGTGAAATCGGGGCTAAAGACAAAGGAGAAAAACAAAGGAGAAATAAGCATCAGACAGCGGAAACTTCCCCGCACTCGCCATGGACGGCGTGCGATGATTTGCCGGCTAAGGGAAAAGAAAAGGGGTGCTTGGACATGGTGAACGGGCAAGCTGGACAAGGGCCTTGGACCGTGTTGGACCCTGGTCGCACACGAAGTGATCGCCCACGAAGTGGGGAGATTAGCACAGGCCGACAGCCGTGAATCGAGCAAAATTGGTGGGGATGGAGGCCGACACGCAACGTTGGTGTCGAGATTGGCGCTTCGTGTTGGTTGTCATCTGACAACGGTACGATAGAGGCACGCCCAAATGGTGGGAAGAAGATGATAAGAGTGGTGGAAGAGCGGTGTGAGGTGAGGTAAGGTGAGGAGGGATAGCAGGAGCACGAGCATTGGCGAGGCTGTTTGGTCCAGCGAGCATCGAAGGATGGAGTGACGGCTGTGGCGACCTGTGCGCTCCGCCCGCCGCGAGGAGCACGAATGGGCCACAGGCCAAACAGAGAGGACTGATATTTTTGCCGATGCTGCAAAGCTCGCATAGACGCTGCGCATCATCGCTGACAAGACTTCTCCCTGCATGAGAAGGACGGAAGCAGAGAAAAAGGCTGTGCAGCTTCAAACTGCCCGTCTGGGCTGGAGGCCAAGGAATCGCAGCCCGTCGCATATTATCCGCCGTGTCGGGTCCTTAGCGGATAGCTGATCTGTCACTTTCACCGGGAAGTTCGCTCTGCAGCGCTGGTTTGATGCAACGGCCGGAGGAAACGGTTGGGTTGGCATTGTCACGGTCCACGCGCAGAGAGGAGGCAGAGGGGACACAGAGCGCATGTCTCGGGCATTACGAAGCGACATCCAAGAGTTGCAAATCAGGGTCTGTCAAGGCTTCCAGGGCTTCCAGAGGGGTGACGTGCCGCGCAAGAAGCAGGATTTGTCTCACCGAACGTATGTGTAATGAATCTTTCCGATAGGGCTGGCGCGTTGCTGACACAACCGTTGCGAAGTGTGGATAATGGGACGATGGGCAGTGGAAGGAATTTGCAACCTGATGGCAACGGCGAAGAAAGAGTCTGTCAGCACTGTATTGGTCAGGTGGCTGAGTGAAGGGCAAGGCCATCGCCCTTCGTTCGTCGCCTGCCGCCAAATAATAATAATAACAATAAAATAGTCAAACCTTATGCCCGCCCTTATAATTATGCTCGCAGTGATCCACTTGTTGTGAAATCTTGTGGATCCTCTGCGTCTCGCCTGCCCGTGTACCGTTGTATTCGTTGCATTGGATCGGCTTTGCCGTTTGCGTTGTGCTTATTTTCCGCTAGCTGCCCGAAGCGCGCACCCAAGCACCCACCACCTCTCCGTCTGCTCCCCCGGAATCTCTCTTCAACCCTCCTCTCCGCTCGACTTTCTATCGTGCCGCGTACACTGCGCTGCCACAGTAGGCGCGTGTGAGAAGCCCCGACATTCAACGCCCTTCGAGACATTGTCCAATCCGTAGCCTACAAGAATCTCAGGCCTCGTCAACCACTATCGTTGCCACTCGTCCGCTGCAGATCCTCACCTCATCTCGCAAGGTACCCAGGCCCAGTTTACAACTTGGCGGTACCACGGCCTAACATCTGCTTCAGAGCATCTTCAACTCCGTCCCTGAAACGATCCCTTTTCACCAGCCGCAATGTTGGTTCCGATATTATAACAATTCAGTCCTTAGGGACACCCTAGGATATAAGCTCAGCCTCAGAACCAACCTCGAACATTTCGCCTTACGCCCCAATCCTCGTTTACCGATCTGTTACCACTATTTTGACACGCACGCCAATCCTCCCAGCCTTAGAATCCTTATCGGGCAGATCCGACGACCGCATACAAGGTGTCTTCATCGTACTCGAGGACATTGAGTTTGCTGGGTTACACGTACACGACCCGCTCCTGCTATTGTGTTTGGGCGGTGTCAGAAAGCGTTTAATCCCGTCACTACGCCGTTTAAATTCGAATCGCGCGCCTTTACTTCAAAGTCTCGCCAAGGCTTGAAATGGCACTGCACCAGCAAGAACGCGATGGAAGACATGGCATGCAAGAGAACCGTGCGATCCAAAACCTCCCAACCACTACGCCGTCTCCCATGGCTTCCGACGAGGAGATCATAGCCGACGTCGACGAGCCTCCCGACGACCAATGTACCCCTCGTCCTTTCACGTCTCCATACTCCACCTTCACGCCGGCTACATTTGGAAAAACAACACCTCGACAGCCTCAACGCAAAGAATCACTTCTTACAAGCGCATTGAATTCTTCTGGGCCCGGATCCCCTGTCGAGGAATCCAACCTAGTATCAACAACGCTGTCTAGAGGATTGTCATTCGCTTCGACATGGAGCAACAACAGTACTGCATCAACCGCTGAGCTGACTAGCGACGGAGGCTTCACCAGTCCTGGAACGCGAACAAGCACACCAAGCCCACCGCTTCCATCAACGACATTTCCAAGCATCGCTCCAATCTTCAGTAAAACGCTCTTCGACCGACCGCTCTCCATTATCCGACAGGACGACGAGAACATTGGGCCTCTACAACATCGGCCAACTTCTGATTTGAGTGAGAATGCGGTTGAGGCCAGTCTAGGTCGCAAGCGTTGCATCACCTTTGCTTGTGGACGAAAAGATACCCCTAAATCGCCACCCGCATCAAGTCCAAAGTCAACTGCAGAGCAGCCAACCGCTCCCCCAAAGCGAGCTTGTACTATCAAGTTCGCATGCCCTACCAAGATTTCAACTGAGGGTCCTTCCAATGGCAACAAACCTCGCATTGTGCGACCGGCAAGCCCCGCTCCTGCGGCACTCAAGCTCCGTGGATCTCTAAAACCTTCCCAAAAATTGCATCGTGGCTCTGATTCTACTGTCTGCAATGAGTCCCCTCAGAGCGTTCGGAAACCGTTCACCACGCGACAACGCAAGTTGAGCGGGAACTCCGACTTGGCAAGGTCCGAAGCGTTTCGCTTCCACGAATTCGCGAGCTCCGAAGTGGAAATCGACGAATGGCTCCAAGAGTCTACATGCCATCGAAGCCGTCTCACCATCACCGATACTTTGAAGGTGGAGAACACTCTCCGACAATTGGGAGAAGAAGTCGAGGAGGAAGTTCTAGAGGACGAGCACGAAGTGGATCTCGACGATGACGACATGGATGACGAGGATGATGACATGGATGATGAAGATGCCGAAGACCAAGAAGATGCGGAAGAGACCGATGGCAATGTCTCTGACGTCTCAGGTGAAGGCTTCCAAACTGATGATGAGGAAGGCTTCGCTGGATCTGACGACGACAGCGACGCCGGATCCGACTATCGTTGGTGGGCTCCTGGACGCTCAACCGCGGCAGCATCCATAGACTACGTCGACCATATCCGACCCATGGGCAATAGGAGTGTCTCAGAGTCATCGATCGGGTCTGTGGACGGCGTATCTGGCTCAATCAAGATAGCCGCAGCCCCGAGCGTTCCTAAGCGGAGAAGATCCCGTCCTGTCGTCTTCAAAGCTGCTAGCCCCGAATTACCTGATAGTACCGACTTCGTCTGTGGCACGCTTGATGAAGACCGACCGCTTGAGGAGGCATACATGTCCTGCTTGGAACGGCGACGCGCTGCAAAGCGTAGAGTGACACCGCAAGACATTGATCCGACCTTTCCCACGTCTGATCCCGAGATGGACGAAGAGGAAGACGAGGAAATCGAGCATGTTGCCGAAGAGAGTGATCAGCATCTCATGATGCATGGCCAAATGGAACCTCATGAGGACACTGAACTCCGCGGACGACGGAAAGATGGCTTGAAGAAACGCACGCCGGTCCAGTCGCCGAAACGCCTTCGCTCGCCTCCACCTCTCGTCAAACGAGGCCGATCTCCTCCGCCTCGCCGCCTGTTCGGTCAATCTCCCAAGCGCCTTCGCTCTCCGCTTCCCACTCGCCTACGCTCTCCTCCACCGACCCGCCGCGGCTCCGTCATCATATCGCCCAAACCCATGGGCTTAGGTGTCCGCTTCGCTGCTCTCGCTGAACGTCCTCCGATTACTGAAGCGTCTTCTCTCCCTCGCACACCCGTTACAATAATTGTTGGTGAGGACTCGGACAATGGAGAGGATACGTGTTGCGAGTTGCCTACACGTGGGGCTATCGACATCAAGATTGGACTCGAACGAAAACGACTCAGGCGCAAGGAGAAGCTCTACCAGAAAATGCATCGCAAGGCCTGCAAGGAAAAGGAGAAGCGGCCACAGCCTGGTAAAGGAGCGGAGAGGATGCGGGAGATGGGAATGGAGCTTGCAGCTCACAAGGGCCGTAGGTCAGGCCTCGCTGGCTCGGCCTCCCATTCAAAAGTGGATGAAGACATGCACATGTTGTCAGTGTAGGAGATGACGAGAGCAGCGCCGCTGATGCGGAGCGGTGATGTGGTGTCGGCACCTCACATGTTTTTCACTCGAGAAAGAACTTGTTGGTCGCTGCTCTCACAAAGCAACGCGGACGATCACGCTCACGATCGCCTCGCTCAAAATTATCATTCTGAAGATTCCCCTTTCACATCCTTCTGCTGTACATATCATCCTGCCTGTCCGTCATTCATCCGGACAGCCACTTTGATACAATACCTCTTTTGTCGATGTCTTACACTGCTTTGTAATTTCCCTTTTTTTCCACTTTCAAAACTGAACAGCGATTTTCTTTTAGCGTTTATATTATATCTCATCTTGCATGGCATCCCTCGTTCTGAGGTTGAGCTGGAGGCGGAATCTCAGACTTTGCGACTGCAAAATATGGCAATGGTGGTTATCTTTTGACGAATATCATGAGTGCGAGTCAAGATTGGGCTTTTTTTTGTGATTCTCTCTCGCTACGGGCTGGATGACTGAGTGGCTTTGGGACCTTTGCATTGCGCGGAAAGGAATGGCGGTATAGGCTTGTTATGTCGCTTCGCAACTTGCATACATGGGCGGAATAGCAACTGTGCACAATTTGGCTGGCGGAAATTTTGAGAAAGGCTTAGCTTCAATGCATCGGTCACTTGATCTCTCATTCCACATTTGTGCTGTGAATCTGCTCTGCCTGAAGTTTTTGCTTGAAGGAGACGATGCAAGGTTGGCTGATATCCAGAAATGCACAGTGAGGATTTCGCAGGCAGAATATTCAAGCGGGATGAGCCTTGGCTTTGGACCCTTAACTGCACGGGCGCCCTGGCGGCCAAGCCAGCCACCACATTCCAAGCTCTGACCTCCTCAACCTAGGCATCCAAGCCATGGAGCTTCGTCGTGGTAAAGCTGTCCACAGCTCTCTGACTGTTCGTCTCACCACGTTGCAGTAACTCAGAGGGAAAAAAATATATCTGGACACAGAATCAGAGCTGGATTTCGCCCCGAACCTTTCCTCTACCGAACTATCCGTCCGTTGCTGTATCTTCTTCTTCGAGTACACACAAAAAGCCAAGTATAAACACCAAGACACCAAATGTGGACTCCAGACTGGCGTACGTATGCACTCTTCCACGCTCCCAACTCCTGCGTCCGGCACCCTCCCACGTACTCCACGCACTCGCACACGTGTACCTATACCCGAGTTCTGTGGCTCTGGACACATGTGGCTTTTTTTTTTTTTCTGAGTCCGCTCGTGGCTTCTTCTTTGCCTGTTAGTGGCTTCTGCGTTTCATGTGACCATGGGAGGAGGGGCTCTGGCCGCACAGTTACTAACACCGCCCGTGTGCGCAGTCTGGGAGACGCTCTCGTGGCTAGGGATTGGGGGGACGCGCGCGGTAGGCGGGCTCTCTTATAGCGTTGGGTCATGTCTACTCTAGGGACTCGCGCCTCAAGAGTTGGTGCGGGATTGGGGCTTGGGCGGCTGTGTCAGCGCGGTTCTGATGTTGAGGTGCGGTAGAAATTGCTCTTCCTGGGTCTAGATAACGCGGGCAAGACGACGCTGCTGCACATGTTGAAGGTATGTGAGTCTGTTTTCTTTGGGTCTGCGGTCGGATGTTTGGTACATGTGGAAGGAAGGAACGTGCTAATGGGATGCGGCAGAATGGTCGAGTGTAGGTCCTTCAAGCCGTCGGTCCCGAGGCTGGTATTCTGTGCTGTTGAGAAGCAAAGGCATGGCTGGCTATGGGGGGCATAGCTGTTGCTGGAGCGGACGACAAGAACGAGCAGCAAACACGCCGAATGCTAACGCGAGCACACAGCGCCTTCGTGCGGCCAGCACTGCATCCTAGTCCGTCCTCCCCCTTCATCCTTGTGCAGAACCAACTAGGCTCACGGCTAACCTAACCCCAGCATCCGAGGACCTGACCTTTGGCTTCTATCGCTTCACAGTGTATGACCTTGGTGGTGCGTCGGTCCTTTTCCCCTCCTCCAACCCACCAACTCGTACATTATCCCGCACAGCGCGCAGGCCTGCAAGTTAAAGACCCCATCCAGGCCACAGCCAAGCGCGGCGTCTCTGGCCCGACGTGAGCCCCCACCATCCACTGACCTCATCCCGGTGCATCGAGCAGACTGGAAAAGACAAGCTGAGCAGTTTCCCGACCAGTACTTCCCAGAAGCCTCAGGTACGTTCCTCGCCACCGCCCCGACCCCCCAAGAAAACGGAGGCCCGAGGAGCCGCTCAGAGGCTGACGACGGACCAGGCGTCGTATTCGTCGTCGACGCGGCGGACCCCGAGCGCGTTGCGGAGAGCAGGGTGGAGTTGGACAAGCGTGAGCTCGTCTCTCCTTCGGAGCAGTGGCTGGCTGATGCGTTATCCCAGTTCTCGCGAAGAAAGGCATGCTGAGCACGCCGTTCTTGGTCCTCGGGAATAAAACGGATGGTGTGCCTCCTTCCTGGTGAGAAGGCTGCTTCTGATGCGCTGTAGATCTGAATGCCCTGTCTGAAGACGAACTCGTACGTCGATGTACTGATATTTCTCTAGAGCTGTGAGGACGCTTACTAGGTTTACTAGCGCCAAAAGCTTGGGCTCGTGCAGACTACTGGCAAAGGCAAGGTGCCGCTAGAGAATGCTAGGCCGGTTGAGCTGTTTAGTAGGTGGCCAGCTGGCTCTTCTGAGGTTTTGTGGGAGTTGTAGTGTGCTAATGGGGGACGTAGTGTGCAGTGTAGTGGCGCGACAGGGCTATAATGAAGGGATTCGGTGGCTGTAAGTTTAAGATTCCGTTTGAACTAGACTGGCTTTTTGCGATGTTTGCTCATTTCTGGTTTAGCTCGCAGTATTTGTAACTGCGCTTTACTGGGGTTTCTACTATAGGCCGTGGTAAAGTTTCTACCCCGAAGTCGTGGTGCGAGGTTTGGTAGGTTGGGTTGTAGGATTTACCATGGAAACCCGGGGATATAAGGTGCGCCGCTTTTGTGACTTGAAATATTCCCGGGGGTACTAAAATCGATAATATAATCTATGAGGCACGCAAAGAAATCAGGAGTCCTGTGACCTGACTATATTTTTGAGTTTCAGGATTCAGGAGCTATTGTTTGATGTCATTTAAACTCAACTGCCTCTTGAAGTATATAGCACTACAAAACGATCCAACTACGTGGGGTATCAAACAGCTCGCCAGATAAAAAAAGGGAAACTAGAATACAAAACCAAAACTGTAAACCAAAAAGGCACATCAAATACCAGGACCCGAACCCGAACCCAGCCTATCTACCTCTATCTAATCCATCATATAATCACCCACCTTCCAGCATTACTAAGACCCTGGCAAAGCACTACCATCATCCTCCTCTTCACACACCCTGGCCACCAAGCTCCCAGAGCTTAGCAAACCGACCTCTTCACGCAGACTCCTCAATCCCCCCTCCTCCGCCCAACTCACCGACCGCACCAGCGGCGCCTCTGCCTCCTCGCTCTCCCGCCCACGCTCCGTAGGCGAGACCACGCTCTCCGAACTCAGCCGCGGCGACGCGCCCACCGGCGTCGAGATCTCCAACCCCAGCCCCATCCCCATCCCCGACCCCGACCCAGACCCCAGCGCTAACTGCTGCCTGGACGGCTTCCGCGGAATCGTCCACTGCGGCGCGGGATCCGGCGTGCGGATCAGCGGCCGCTGCGAGGCGTCGCTGTTTTCGCGCGCGCGGATGGATGTCGAGGGTGGGCTTGAGGGGCCGGTGAGCGGGGAGGGGCTGAGGGCGTAGGAGTGGGGGGATGGGTAGGGGTAAGATTAGAGCTCGTGGTCGTAGCCATGGGGGCTAGAGTGGTGGTAGGCAGGGATAGAGAGGCTGAGGAAAGGGGAGGAGTCAGAGAAGTAGGAGGGGCGGGGGGAGGTAGGGGTGTTGGTGTAGGCTGGAGCGTGAGGGATGGTCCGGGTGAGGCGGGTGTGGCGGTAGGTTGTCTTGCGGGTCCAGAGGAGGGATTTGTGCGACTTGTAGGAGAGGTTGAGTTTGCGGGCCGTGAAGGCGAAGAGCGTCAGCATGCGGCTGATGAGGAAGCGCAGCGCGAGGCGGATGGGGTAGGTAATGAGGCGGTAGCGACGAGTGTGCTCTAGCCCGCGCCGCGCGGCGGCGTAGTTTTCGGTGCTGAGGTGCGATTGGAGGCACCATTCGACGACTATGTAGATCATGCCGGTGCCCATGGTCGTGGAACCCAGAACGGTGCCAGATGTCCAGTAGTAGTTCACCCAGGGCGAGTTTGTGTTGTCGTTTTGGGTGAAATCGACGTATCCGCCACCGCTGGCCCACCTGCTCGTTATACACTCGCAGTTGCGGTAGCCGCCGAAGGTTTGAGCGAGTACGATGTAGGTGAGCCAGGTCGTGTTAATAAATTCGACGGGGATGAAGAAGAAGCGCCGGGTCCACTCTTTAAGGTTATACTCGCGGATAGTGAGGGAGAATACTTTCATTCTGTGTTCGACATGTTGGAGCTTATGCTTCTTATTGCTGGGTAGGAAGATGCTGATGCATTTGACGGTGGCCTGAATGAGGAAGTTCTCAACCATATCGCGGAAATCTGAGATGGCTTCGGAGGTGCGGCGGAGTATGCCTAGCGAACCACGTTCGAGACGTACAAAAGAAGCGCTGCTCTCTAGATGCGTACGGCTTCGGGCTAGCCATTGCGGCTGCTCAACGTTGACCGGGGATGATACCCACCAAACTAAAAGCTCAAGGAGTAGTAACCCAAGGCTGATGCAGAAAAAGATAAGATAGCCGCCGCTTCGGCATCCTAAACCGACTGTAGGTGTAAAGTAGGACAGAATGAAAGCCCCAGCCACAGTCCAAGTCACAATAATTATCGAGGAGAGAATTTGCCAGAGTTCACGGAAGTCAAACCAGATGAGACCGTCTACCGGACCAAGAACAAGATTGGCCCGCGCTTCTTCTTCATCGTCCAGCCAGTTGCGGCCACGGTCGGCTATGTAGCAGTCCTCAATATCAGAAAGAATAGGGTGTGCGGCTCCGTAGTGGTAGGGAATTCTCCCTTGGCCCGCAAAGTCGACGAAGAAGTTTTCCATGAACTCACACTTGCTGTAGACTTTTTCAACCCACTCTGCCATACGACTTGCTTCATGTTGGCTTTGGAAGGATTGGATATATTCAAGCTTAATAGTCTCGTCTTGTAAAGACCTTCGGACGTGGTCGACTAAGAAATTGAGCCTTCGCCGGGTGTCTTCGGCGGCTACAGGATTGCGGTCGACAATTGAGCCAAGAATTAAAACGGGGAGCCAGGCAAGGAGAAATCCAAGTGCTAGATCATGGGCTGTGCTGTTGTTTCCTAGGAAACCAAAAGCTGTTGCTGTTAGTATTAATTTTAAGAAATTTAGGGATAAAAAGACACCAATGGAATGAAATAGCCCAGGTACGTACCAGACTGAATTGAGAGCCCTAGGGCAAAGAGAAACCACATAGTAGAAATAAACACTGGAACTACACCCCGTTTTCGGCCCTCTCTTAGCTCTTGCGCAAGTTTTTGGCGCGTCTCTTTCAGAGATGAAGGAGTGTCATGCAGCCGAAGATCTTTACTAAAGAGAGCAATACGTAATAGACCTTCCGATTCTTTCCTCATAGAAGCTTGAGGGTTCATGGTAAATTGATTCATGGTCGTGAGGATATAAAATGAGTCCCTGATACTAGCGAAGTCGCTTCCCCGACCAGGAACCTGATCTTCGTAAGGAACAGCCATGTCAACTGAGATAATGTTAGATATGAGTGTTAAGTTAAAAAACAGCAGCCGACATACCCATAAGCGCGCACTTGCCTGACACCTTGATGTTCCAGAGAATGTATGATAGGGAAGTCATGGGTGAGCCCACCCATCGGCAGATGGCTAGCATCGTCCTCCAAAAAGCATTGCTCTCAAAAGGCGCTTGTAGAAGCATTCCAACAATAGGCAGGAGCCACGTCGTAATGGTTGCTGATGCTGTTGACCATGAATAATAGTCAACACCAGAACCGCAGAGATCCTTGCAGCCTTGATAAGTTACCTGGGAGGAGAAGTTGTTATGAATACCGCGTGTCGAGCCATTGTAGCCATATATCCAGGACAATTCCTGGTTATTAAGAT
>Ga0307507_10006876_pt1 | contig 16974 bp, 19 predicted proteins | sample 7_EM_MG_FD_207223 | JGI IMG/M metagenome (GOLD analysis project Ga0307507, IMG submission 207223) | Populus trichocarpa ectomycorrhiza microbial communities from riparian zone in the Pacific Northwest, United States - 7_EM | ecosystem: Host-associated > Plants > Roots > Unclassified | place...
GCAAGGGATAATCTAGTATCCCTTAACCCGCTGAGATGGGCTCAACGTTATCGATAAGGATCTAGCCAATAGGAGACTCTCTCTCAGCTCCGTGATGGAATCTCAGCACGGTGTTGCTGCACGGGCCTGAAAACTGGCCCGAGCGTTGTCCACCAGCGGGTTAAGGAGTATGTTCCTGGGACGGCGTACCCTGCATCATTGACGATGTTCGCACATCCACTAGAGGTATTATAGCAGCTACTCAATCAACTGCAATTGGTGTCTAGAGCTTCTATTTAAAAGTCCAATTCACCACATGCTACCTTCCTCCTCTTCTTCACTCTCATCTGTCACTTCATATCCCATATACTCCTAAAATTTCTCCTGGGAGTCAACCTGCTTTTCACTCACAGCCGCCGCATCTTTATGCATGGAACTACCAGACTCTGTGGCCACAGAGGGATCAGTCAAGCTGTTCGAGGCGCGCATATTGCGGCGCTGCTTCCACGTCAAGCCCGGAGTCTCGAAGATTATGCTGATTTGCTCGAGAGTGTAACCGCGGGTTTCGACGAAGAAATACCACACGACGAACAACTATGGTGAAAACAGCATCATCAGCACAGTCTCGGTATAGAATTAGTTCGCAGACCCATAGAGATTACCTCGATGAATGTATATACGATATAGACGATGTAGTACTTCCAGCCAATGTTTTCGAGACCAATTGGATTCACAAAAGTGCCGAAGAAGCCGAAGGCGTGCAAGACGCCGGTTTGGAACGTCACGCCACGAGCACGGATCTCGTATGGGAGGAGTTCGGTTGCGTAGGAATAGAGTGGTGTCCATCCAATGTCATAAGCCCCATTGCATAGGAAGATTGAGACAAGGACGCCGGTGGCGTAGTTTGTGGTTTTGTGCTCCGTGTATACTTGGCGGCATGTTAGAGTAAGACGGTAATGGCGTGGAGCTGGTGAAAAGAGAGGGGCATAGAGGACTTACGGGCAGCAAAAGCGGTCCAGAGGATGAAAGCTGTAAGCATTCCTACAGTTGAGATGATGAACAATGGACGACGGCCGATCCGCTCTATAAAAAGGGAGGCGCCGACTGCGACGACAAAGTTGTAGACTGAGAGACAGCCGTTGATTGTTGTTTGTGTTGCGGTACTAGTGATGCCGATGCTAACAAGGACGGAGTGAAGGTAGTATTGGACGAGACCGTTACCGGATATCTTTGTAATGCCAAGTAAGCATAATCGAAGGCTATGGCTGGAGTTATCGACCATACCTCTATGAATAGACCGCAAAAGAAAGTGATGAAGATCCTCCGCCGATTTGGCGACGTGCGGACGAGGTCTAACCAGTTGCTCTTAGCCTTGTAATTTTGGTCTGTAGCAATCGCCTCTTTGATCTCGTGATATTCTAACTCGACCAAAAAGTTCCCTTCAATGCCATTTGCGTGATACTTGACCAGGATGGCCTTTGCCTCCGCTCCTCGTCCCTTGGAAATCAACCAGCGAGGACTTTCGGGGACGAAGAAGATGCCGACTACCTGAACGATTGCGGGGAGGCCTTGCAGCAAGCTTGGGATCCTCCACGACCAGGCGTTATCGATCTTGCGGGTACCAAACGTAGTCCACGCGGCAACGATAGCTCCAAGATACCAGACAGTAGGGAAGTACGAGATGACGGATCCGCGATGTTTAGGGAGAGCCAGCTCGACCAGCAGCAGTGGTGAGCCAACAATGGTATATGCTAGTCCCCATCCAATGAGGAAGCGGGCAATGACAAATTGAGGAATCTCCTTAGATGAGGCCTGGAGGATAGCCCCAACGATTGTCCAAGAGGCACCGAAGACAATTGACCAGCGGCGGCCCCATTTATCGACGACCCACGTAATGAATGGTAATGCAACTAAAGCACCCACAGGCTGAATGGAGTTGAGCAGGCCGAGCACGGGGCCTTGAGGGTTGTCGAATTCTAGGGTCCGGGTCAGCGATACAGGCTTTGCTGGATGTGTCGGACAGAGAGCTTACCAGCTTGCCAGGACGGCAGAAGCTGCAGGCCATTCATGATCATTCCATCGAAGCCTTGGTAAGAGCTACTAAGCAGCACGATTGGCAGCAGCAGGTACAGATTCCTCAGACCCTGATCATAGATCCAGTCTGGATAGAAAGACTTCCATCCCATGCTAGCTGTTTGAGAGTCGGTGGTATGAAGTTGAACGGAATTTAAATGAGTAAGGGACGCTCTTTGCAGCTCCCCGAGATAGAGAACTACGGGCATTTTATGTGCATATCGCCTGGTCTTGTGCCTTAGGTGCCAGGCAGACGGCTTGCCTTAGTGGCAGACAGAAAGCCATGCGCAATGGTTCAAAGTCGCTGGGAAAGCAGAAATCTAGGCTCACCGACATGGAATTACTGCAATGGGTGGCACGTCTTCCGCAGAAAGCATTGCGAAGTCCATGCCTGCGGGGTTGGATGTTTTCGTGGTGATTGTGGCGTTGTCGGCTCGACGACATGTTCGAACGGCTATTACTACTATTACTGCATCACCTTACTCTTTCGTGAGAGCTGGTGGTGCAAATAATTCAGAATATCCGTCTCTGTACAATCCAAGTCATGCACAGAATCGGCGGGCTATCCATGCGAGAACCACGCAGAGTTGGCTGGGCGTGTCCACGTTCCTCCGAGTGGCATCGGAGATGGATGGTGCTTGGCGGCGACGATGCTCATTAAACTCCGCCGCAGCGTCTTGATAGCTTTTGATTGCTCGTTCGGAGTTGCGAAGATCTTGGTTCAAGCGAAAGAAACGCGGCCTCATGAAATGATTCCCAAGCCGCTTGGGTGTTGCCGTCCGAAGCCACTGCTAGGTCAACGAAGCATTTCGATCTTTGGTGGCTAGTAATCTTGAAGTACTCCACGAGATATTTCAACAGAGCTCTTTGTTGCCCAGGCTGGGCTTCAGCATTTGTTTCAATTCTCCAAATAACACCTCTGGCAATTTGTTCTGCTCTAATGACTGCAGAAATCGAACCATCTTCGGGTGGCCCAACTGCCTACGTCGAGCGCAAGAAAACTGATCCAGAGAGCCTCAAAGCTGTCAGCATCCTCCTCCAAAGCCAGAACAGTAGCGGTGAACTAGCTACCAAGAAAATTGGGCTCTCATTCAAAAACCTTAGTGTCACAGCTCCGGGCGAGCTCACAACCACAGTCAAGACCTTACCACGAGCTATATTAAACACCTTTGGTCCAGACCAGTACAAATTCCTCAAGTCCAATATCTTTAGAGAATTCCGGAAAGGCACAAGTCGCAATGGCGGCTGCAAGCTGCTGGCCGATTTCACCGGCCTAGTCAAGCCGGGAGAGATGCTGCTTGTGCTTGGCCGCCCAGGCAGTGGTTGCTCCACCTTCCTAAGAACGGCAGCGAACAGGTCTACACTCGACATTCGTGGAGATCTGATATATGAATCTACGCCTGCGCCGCAGTTCAAACGTCACCACCAACGGGAGACTATCTATCTCCCGGAAGAGGATCGGCACATAGCTTCGCTATCGGTTAGACAAACAATTCGGTTCGCTCTACGCATGAGCATGCCCACGCAAGTTCGGACCAAACAGGTTGTTGAAGAGCTCACTGAAGTAATAGCAAAGCTGTTCGGACTGGGGCATGCTTTGGAAACACCAGTAGGCGGCGCTTTCAGTCCAGGTGTTTCTGGGGGTGAGCGCAAGCGGTATGTTTCTAAAGTGTCTTCGTTCCAACCGAATACTGACTTAAGGAGGGTCTCTATCGCCGAAGTCCTCGCTGCCGGCTCTTCCATTCAGTGCTTCGATAATTCGACCCGCGGGCTGGACTCTTCCACAGCTCTTGACTTCGTAAAATCCCTCCGGGTACTGACGGATGTTGGACAAAAAACTACCCTTGCAACACTTTACCAAGCAGGCGAAGAACTTTACAACCACTTCGACAAAGTTTTGCTCATCGATCAAGGCCGGGAAGTGTTTTTTGGCAGTACATCTGAGGCCAGGGCATACTTTGAAGATCTCGGATACATACCAGTGCCCGGTCAAACCACTGCAGAGTTCCTCGTCTCAATTACGGATCCCACTCAGAGAAGATCTAAACCTAAATCTCATGCTCATAATATCCGAAGTCCGGATGATCTGGCTGCCGCATTCAGAGGATCTGGCAAGTTCATGAACCTGGACCACGAGATTCAGCGTTATCAACAGTTTGCCGCCGCGGAGGAGAAACTACTCCCAGGGACTGCCTTCAACCTTACATTCCCGAAACAGATATGGGAATGCCTTGTACGAGAGTACCAATTGGTCACCGCTCAACGAAGAGTGTACTACGTTAAATGGATTACCACCATTATCCTGTGCCTATCTTGTGGAAGTGTTTATTGGGACATCGCCAATACAGGCCAAGGCGCCTTTACACGAGGCGGCATCTTGTTCTTCGCTCTAATCATCAATGGCTGGTTGCAATTCCCAGAACTCTTCGATGCTCACACTAACCGTTCTGTTCTCGAACGTCAAGGTACGCTAGGAAATTTTACCTTACGGGGGTTCACAACTGACTATTTTGCAGGGCATTTACATCTTTATCGACCCTCCGCTGTTGCTGTCGCACGTTTTCTGATCGATCTACCCCTGATAACATTCCAACATGTCATCTTCATGCTGACATTCTACTTTCTAACACGATTACAACTCGACCCTGGAAAGTTTTTCATCTTCTTCCTGACATTGTTCATCTCCACGGTTAATTTCAGCAATTTGCTTCGGATGTTTGCTTACTACGTAGGCACGTTGGACGACTGTTTCCGCTATGGTGGCTTCTCCTGCACTGTGCTCCTGCTGTTCGCGGGATTCCTCATTCCTGCAAAGGACATGAAGCTATACTTTGGATGGCTACATTGGATTAACCCCATGTACTACGCATTCGAGAACTTGTTCGCAAATGAGTTCACAAACCTCACGTTGGACTGCTCTGATGGGAATCTCATTCCCGGCACAGGAAACAGTATCAGCCTCGCTAACCAAGCCTGCACGATACCTGGAGCGGTTCCTGGTTCAGCTAATGTGGCGGGAGCAGATTATGTCTCCGCGTACGGCTTCTCCAAATCACATATTTGGCGCAACATTAGCATCATGATTGGCATTGCCTTGGCGTATCTTTTTGTTGGCGCCGTCGGCAGTGAAATCATGAACTTCGCTCCGCAAGGAGGCTCGCCTCTTGTCTTTGCAAACTCTTCTGGGTGCCATAAGGATAAGACTGGGACTGCACTCGATGTAGAAAAGATGGTACCAATAACATCATCTTCTGATATTTCGCTTCGATCTGAAAAGTTCCTTGTCACTGAACACGCAGCTCTTACTTGGAAAAACCTCACTCTCGATATCGGCGACAAGCAAATCCTTAAAGGTATCACAGGATACGTCAAGAGAGGTCAGCTGACAGCTTTATGCGGAGCTAGCGGCGCAGGAAAGACAACACTTCTTTCTGCACTCAGTCAAACGAACTTCGCCGGAAAGATGGGAGGAGAGGTCTTGTTTCACAACAAGCCTCCTGGTGTTGAGTTCAAGAAAGTCACTGGTAAATCCCTTCGTCGTGTCTGCTTCTAGTGTACCCGGAAGCTAAGGTTCAATCAGGATTCGCACAACAGATGGATCTGCACGATGGCACGGCAACGGTCAGGGAAGCATTGGAGTTTTCAGCTCTCCTCAGACAGCCAAAACATTTCTCAAAAAGAGAAAAACTTGCCCATGTAGACACTGTCCTCGAGCTTTTGGATCTAAACAAGGTTGCGGATGCTCTTATCGGCGATGTGGATGGTGGACTTGGAGTCGAGCAGATGAAACGCGTTACGGTAAGAGATGTATTACCCGAGATAGTATTGTATATCTATTAACGTCCCACAGATTGGAGTTGAATTGGCCGCAAGACCTCATATTCTCTTCGCTGATGAGCCCACGTCTGGCCTCGATAGCCAAGGCGCGGCGCATATCATCCAGTACCTCCGCAAGCTTGCTCACCAAGGACAAGCGATCATTGTGACTGTACACCAACCGTCTGCATTGCTCTTCTCTCAATTCGACAATCTCTTGGCGCTCTCATCGGAAGGTGAACAGCTTTATTTTGGAAGAGTTGATACTGCGCTCGCGTATTTCGAACGGAACGGGGCACCTTGCCCACCAGGTGCCAATCCTGCGGAGTTCATTCTGGAAACTGTCGGCGCCGGGATCCACGCTCGTACCAGTGATAAAGGCTCAGATTGGTCAGCGAAGTGGAAAGCCTCGATAGAATCACGCTCACTGACTGATGAGATTGAATCAAAGAAGACTACCGTATCACCAAGCTTGAATGAGATCGATTTATCTGAGTACAATGCTTCTACCCTGTTACAAACAAGGTTGCTCACTATTAGAATCATGAAAAACCAGTGGCGGAACACTCCGTACGTGTATTCGAAGATTTGGGTGCACGTCATCTCCGCAATCTTTGTGGGCTTCACATTCTTCAAGGCTGGCACCAGCCCACAGGACCTCCAGAACCGGTGGGTGATCTCATAGACCAACAGATTCCTCCCGCATCGCTAACAAAACTTATGCAACAGATCTTTTAGCGTGTATTTTATTCTATTTCTCTGTAATGCCATCGAGAACGTCATACTCGCCAGGTACTTCTTTACAAGCTTGTACTGGCAGTTCCGCGAGGGACCATCTCGGACGTATGGATGGGTTGCTTTTGTTTCTGCCAACATCATTGCAGAATTTCCTGCGGCCATCCTTGTCACGGTCGTTTATTTCCTTCTCTGGTACTTTCCCAGCGGCCTGCCGCACTCCCAAGCTGGCTACATTTTCTTGTTCCTCTTGACATATGAGATCTTCCAGGTAAGCTCAGTATCACAAATTCCAAAGTTTGCAGTATTTAAATGTCCTGCCTCAGGTTTTACTTGGTCTCTTCATGATGGCCCTTAGCCCCGACCTTGGCTTCGCCGGTAACGTCTTAGTGTCCATTGTCTGCACATGTAACTGGTTCAACGGCATCATCGTTCCGTACAACCAGATTCAAGTTTTCTGGCGCTACTGGGTACGTCTACCTCTTGTCCACTCTCGAGAAGGCGTATCGCTTACCCTCAACCTTTTAGCTATACTATTTGAACCCTTTCACCTACCTCCTCGGAGGCATGGTCAAAGCCGTCATCTCCGACGTGGCTGTAACTTGCTCCACTAGCGATTTGACGCACTTCTCCCCTCCCAGCGGCCAAACCTGCGGCGAGTACGCAGGCCCGTGGGCCGCATCTGCCTTTGCACAATTGCTGAACCCGAACGCAACGGATGAGTGCAGTGTTTGCAAGTGGACGAGTGGAGATCAGTATTTGGACGGTTTTAACCTTGGTGATGGTGGATTATTAGCGAGTAAATGGTCGTACTGGGGGATTTTTCTTGTTTTTACGTTCACAAATTTGGGATTGGTGTATTTCTTTACTTGGGCTACGAAGGTGAAGCGATGGAAGCTGTTCTACTTCTTTTAGGTGGCACATTCGGAGACTACCTCTGCCCCGTATATGGTCACCCCCTTCTTGAAAGGGGCGGAGTTGTGGGGTTACACCTGTATGCTGGCGAGGCAGCACTGAACCTACCTCAATGGTTCTGTGCTACGTCGACAATGCTGATTGATTCTGGGTTTTTCTTATTAAGAGGTTATTATAGGCGTCTAGAATTAAGATAACGATAGAAATATTTAAGGCTTTAAGTTAAAGATAATGTAGTAGATAGCCCGGGCTTATAACTATTAACCGGACAATTTAGAATAAGAACTCTATTGGTTAAAGCTGGCTCTAGAAGCTCTCTATATGCATAAGGTAGGTGCAGGCAATAGAAACAGGTGGTAAGCAATACTATGGTAAGCAATACGATGGTAAGCAGCGGTGGCAATAATCAGTTGATTAGTTACATTGATTATGATTATGATATAATCATAACTAATATAATCGGAATCAAGGTCCTGATTATATTATATTAATATAATCATATAATCACCTAGGGCAAGAAGGGGAGGAAGTAGGCGGTGGTTTGGTTGATTTAGCGATTATTGGTAGATATACCGCGGTACTTCCGAAACGCGAAAAAGGCACCAGAATACATACAAATAATAGCCGTGCGCGCTTCCGTAAGGTACTTGGGTACAGCACCGTATTCCATTCTTCCTTATCAACACCAACCTCCATTACTGCTACCATCCCCCCAAAACCTACCAACGATGCCTTCCTTACCCCCCAATCGCACCCGTATCCAAAAGCGCCAACGTCAAGAAGAAGAAGATGCGGGTTCTAGCCTCAGCGAGCACGATTCGCGCGAGTTCGACGACGCGACGCTCGCGCGCAACGATCCTCACCACCAAGTCGGTATGCCAGAAGAAAAGCGTAAGAAGTCACGCGAGGATAAGGAGCTCTGGTCCTATGCCCTTAAGAAGCCTCCTAAGGGCTTGCCAGAACGAGGGAATTCGAACCAAGAACTCTTCTATTATAAAAGATGCACCCCAAAAGCCTTCAGCAGCGCTACTCATTTTCGACGTCATTTAAAAGGCCGGCACGGAATTTACGTCGAATCAAAGCGCTCAGAAGTTGATATTAAAGCTAAAGCTACACTCGGAGCTCTATTTAAGAAACAGGCGGAGAAACAGGCCAAAGAACCGGACCTGAAGGCTACAAAGATCCTCAAAGAACTTGTCAACAAACACGCCTTTTTTGACGCCCTCTGCTACCTTATTGTCACCCAAAATCTCCCTCATACAATCGTCGAATGGCCAGAGTTTAGGGCCTTTCTACACGTCTGTAACTACACGCTTACTAGCGAAGGAGGCCTTCTTTACAAATCACGCAGATCGGTGCCTCTTCTTATTGGCAAGACGTTCGTCGTACATAAAGAGATGATCAAAGGAAAGCTTAAAAAGGCCTTATCAAAGCTACACTTTACCACTGACTGCTGGACATCTCCGAATAAAAAAGCCTACCAAGCTATTACTGTTCATTTTGTGGACGAATTTGGTCAGATGTCAAAGGCTACACTAGCTCTAAGGGAGCATAAGGAGGAACACGGTGGTGAGCAGCAAGCAGAGGTGCTGCTTAAGGTGATTGATGAGTATGAGATTAAGGAGAGTCAAATTGGCTATATTACCGGTAAGCTTTAACCAAGCGCCTCTACCTTCACTTAATCCTCTGCTAACTCTACTATATAAAGGTGATAATCACGGCAGTAACGATAAACTCTGCCGGTTCGTTCAAAAGCGCTTTAAAAAATGGGACGCCATTCAGCACAAAATTCGATGTATCGGCCATATTATTAACCTCGCCGTAAAGCCTTTCTATTCCACAAAGACAAAGAAGCCGTTGAGGTTGCGATTCGGGCAGCAGAGGAACTCCAGCGCGAGGAGCAACGCCTTAATATTTGTTCGGAACATGAGTACAATCAGGATGAGGCTACGCAGGCCAAATGGCAAGAGATTGGAGCGCTTGGAAAGATACATAATATTGCTGTCTGGTTAAGACGTTCAACTAAGCGCTATCAAGCCTTCCTAAAGCTCGCAAAGAAGATGCTCAAACGCGACAACGATACTAGATGGAATTCATGGCTCGTCATGCTAGAGTCAGCAATTGACCTTAAAAACCAAATTCGAGTCTTTATTAATAAGAATTATAAACTCATATCAAAGAACAACCTTAATTCTAATGAATGGGAGACTATCCGCGAGACAATTAATATACTGCAGCCTTTTAAAGACACGACGGAGGCTTTGGAAGGTAATAAGACGACGCTTAATAAGGTTCTTCAAAGCATGGATTTCGTTATTAATCACGTTAAAAACAAGCAGGAAGAACACGCCGCTAATCAGAACCTCTCAGCGTCTCTTTTAACGATGTGGTTTGCCTTTAATAAGTACTACCAGCTAACTAACAAGACTCCTGCGTATGCAGCGGCGCTGCTCCTTAACCCTACTTGTCGAAGAAAGTACTTTGACAATAACTGGCAGTATCTAGAGCAGCGCTCAAAAGGGACGATTGAACAAGCAATTAATGCCGTACGAAAGCTATAGCAGAAGGAGTACAAATTCAAGCCTGTTAATGGTGAGACGACACAGCAGAAAGACCCAGATCTTATTAAGAACTCGTACCTACGCCATAAGTATATCCAGGAACTCAAACGAGCGTCTTCTGATGATAAATTTGAGCGCTTTATTAATGTAAGCACCATCCTAATATTCCTAACGTTGCTAATATTTGGTTTTGATTTATAGGCAACGCCTCTACAATCAATCGCCGACACTTCCCTTAGCTGGTGGCTCGAACCATCTCAACAAAGCCTCTATCCACGTCTCTCACGCATGGCTATCGATATCCTATCTATACCAGCCATGTCGGCTGAATCTGAACGAGTCTTTTCGGGCGCACGTCGTACAATCTCATGGGAGCGTTCAAGCCTTGGAGCAACAGTGGTGGAACAAACGGAGTGCTTAAAGAGCTGGATTCGTGAGGTAGTTAAATCGGGAGGCTTTACAACGGCAGATATTGCACTTAATGTGGAGGCTATTGAAAAAGGGCTTGATCGGGCACAGGATAACGATTTGGGCAATAATAAGGCAGCGGATGAGGCAGCAGATGAGGCAGTAGATGAGGATTCGGAGTACGAATAAACTCCGGAAAGCTATCGCCGACTTCCTAATACGGGAATTAGGTAGGCACGCAGCGTTAAGTATTTTAGTAAGACTTCCGAGGCCCTCTTCGACACCAAAAATCTCACTAACTTCTATATTAGGTAATTAAGGTATAATCATATAATCAATATAATCAATCAGAATCACAGTTGGTGATTATATAATAATCAGAATCAGGTCAGTGATTATGATTATTTGATTATTGCCAGGGCTGATGGTAAGGAACAGGGTGGTGAGTGATAAAGGTAATAGGCATTAAAGACAGTAGCAAGACGGTGGCAAGAAAATCCGATTCAGGTCAATAGAATTCTTCATCAGGCATGTATGAACAGATAGTGGACAAAAAAGCATTAAACCGTAGTTGACGAATTGCGTTGCGAGGACCAAAGCACTGTTCAAGGACGGACCAGACTATTCCGAAACCAATGACTCCCGAAAGCGCTATAATCTGACGAGCAGAGAGATATTACTAATCTAACACCCAACCTTGCCATGCAGAATCTGAGCGCCCTCTAAGCCAGAAGCTCCGGAACATTAATCTCCGGGACCTCGACCAAGGGTTCCACCTTAGCCACAGCATTTGCCTTAACCATAACCTCTTCCCATTCCTTCCCTACATCGCTCAACCACGTAATCGCACCACCAGCTCCTAAGACTAGCTCATTGCCTTTCTTAACGATCGTTCGAATGATTACAGACTGATCTACTGTGCCGCTTGCGCAGAGATAGCCTAGACTACCAGCATAGGCGCCACGTTCTTGGTAGCCCTCGAGTGCATCGAGAAGCTGTACAGAGCGCAGTTTGGGTGCGCCAGTCATAGAGCCGGGTGGGAAACAGCGCTCGATCGCCTTAACGCTGCCGACTTTGGGGGCGATCTGGGATTGGATGGTCGTCACTAGCTGCATTTGGGGTTAGTCGACCTGTGCTTGGAGATGGGCAAGTATAACGCACTTGGTGGACTGTCTCGTAACTCTCGACTTGGAGAAGTTTTGGTACGGTGATAGATTCAGAGGGGGACATGTTGTGGAGATCCGATCGGATGAGATCCACAATCTAGTTTCAATATTAGGGAGCAGTTTTTTAATGAATATGTACGAGAGCCACGTACCATGAGGTTCTCAGCGAGTTCCTTCTTGTCTGTTGCTAGCGCATTGATTCTGCGTTTATCTTCAACCGCATCTGTACTGACGCCAATGGTGCCTTTAATCGGCTTCATCTCAGCCACACCATCTCGGTCTATGGAGATGAAGCGCTCCGGAGATGATGACAGAATCGCAACGTCGTGGTAAGGGAAGTTGAGATATGCTGAGTAAGGTGCAGGGTTCCGGGAACGCAGGTACAGATAGAATGAGTACGGGTCTTCATTGGCGCAGTCGGCCTTGAATTTCGTAGTCAAGGTGAGCTCATACGACTCACCCTCACGGATGGCGGCGCGCGATGCTTCAATAGCAGTGCTGTAGGTCTTTTCATTATCAGTACCGCGGAACATGGGCAAAGGCGTCGGGCTACGGTGGGGTGGAGATGGTGGGCGTGCAAATCCCTCGCGGACCCTTTCTACGTAAGCATCGAAATTAGATTCCGTTCGACCAACGCTCTTGGTAGAGCCAATGGCGGCCCCGATTGGATCACGCTCGTCTCGACGAACAAGTCCTACAATTGTCCAATTGCGAGTGTAGTTATCCAACCAGAAAACAGTATCGGCAAAAAGCAGGCGGGTGTCGTTGTGTTGCGCATCAGCAAGATGCTCTGAAGGTGGTGTGTAGGTATATCCAGGGAGTGATTCCCGCTTCAGCTCGTAACCAAGATATCCAATCAACCCAACTTGGAATAATGGTTGACCGATTTCTGCTTCCTGGTCAAGCGCGTGCGCTGAGAGGGCTCGAGTGTTTGTCTGAATGACTTCCTTTTGAAACCGGTCTAGCCAGGCCCAGTACGACTCCGAGAGTTTCTCAGTCTTGACCCGTTTGTTTTCTTGGTAGAATGATAAAGACTGTGTTCTTGTCGAGTAGCTGAGACTGAAGGAGCCTGCGGCAAGGTAAGAATTCCTTGAATGTACGTCTCGAACCTGGATACGGTCTTAGTATCCGGAAATAATGTCGAAGCATGGTGAGTTGCATACCTTTGCACTGTCCAGCCATGCCTCCCCATCCAGGGTGCTATGTCGCACGAAGAGTTCAAAGGCGTCTTGGGCAGATGGGCCTCTACCAAGAGGCACAGATTTCACAAAGTAAGGCCGAGATTTGGAGTCGTTGAGTCCAGTAGAGGCAATATAGCCACTCTCTGTGGAATTTGCCACCTCCCTCTCAATGACACTTTCGGCAACCAACTGTGAAGGAAGAGATACATTTCTACCGATGGGTCGTCTTGTCCACCGATTCCAAGGTGTGCTGACATTCCAGAAGTCCAATGCTATTTCGCGAAAATTGCTGAGTATTTGTTTGCCATAGGAGGAGCAGACACTCTCAGGATGCCATTGAACTCCAAAGATGGGCCTGTGTTGATGCTGAAGACCCATCAAGATCTTTTTGGAAGGATCTTCTGGGTCGTATGCCCATGCATTCACTTCAAGCTCTGGATGTAGCCCTTAGAGAACGTTAGGTGACTCTATTTATGCTTATGAAATTTAACTCACCTTCAAAATCTAGGACGAGACTGTTGTATCGAATCGCATCAAAATACTGTGGCAGGTTCTTGAGAACGCCCAAATTTGTGTGGATGATTTGTGAGGCTTGCCCATGTTTGATGTTAGGTGCATGTATGATATTAGCACCAAAGGAGGTACCGATGCCTTGATGGCCCAGACAAACACCTAAAATCGGGACGTTCACCTCTTTAATCAGACGGGAGTTGAAACCAAAATCGCTAATCCGATCTGGCCGACCAGGGCCTGGCGAAAGGATGATTGCGTCAACCGACGGTAATATATAGTCCCTGAAATGTTCCCTAGCTGAATGTTAGCTAAAAGCAAGCTTCGGAAGTAAGTGCCAACATACCAAGTATATTGGTCAAAGCGAACGACTGCAGAGCTCCATTCGGAATGGCAGGTCCCATCGTCGGCTTCTCTGGTTCCTTGTAAGAGCTGAAGGAGATTATTCGTGTATGAATCATAGTGGTCGATGATGAGCACACGAAGGGTGCCATCGAGACCCATTTTAAATCAGTTCATGCAAGGTAAAGCTTGCAAAGGATGTTATTCTATGGTGAATAAAAGATAACAATTTTTGTGATAGGAAGAAGTTGATAAAAAGCTTTAATGGAAAGATTGACTCTATCCAGCAAGCCCAATGTCCGATACCATGCACATTAGTGCAGCTCGCTTAGGAGAGGAACCGGGCCCTGCAGCCGTAGAAGCCTCTTAAGAGTTCTTACGCACCAGCCATCCTGATACGCAAATTCGCGGTTCAGCTCGCAAGACTCATGCATGCTCTGTCCCCCGATTTCCGAGCTCGCCTGGCGCTTACCGTAACGGCAGCGAAGCAGTGTCAGCGACCATCCAGGATTAGACAAGGATTTTCGACGAACCAGATACAATTGTATACGGGAATTCGATTGAAGCCTTGTCGTGATAGCTCATGTTGGTTCGGAAACGACGCCCTGTGAATGCGTCGGAGATATCGTTAGAAGTGTGCATCGGAGAGCAACGTTGCCAGTCCGAAATGAACAAATCGAATCGGCCGAACGAGGACATAGGAAGACTCGCGATAAAGAGGCCATACCAGGCAGAGAGGACGTACGACGGGCCTCACATATTGTCTACGCCGGCGGAGGCTGGTAGGACCGTCTGAGTGTAGCGAATTTTTAGCTACAACAGCGCCGAGGCAGCTGTGTCTATGGCGAACATTAGGTCACTACTCGGGCCCCGTCGGGTTACTTACGTAATACACCTACGGTGTAGCCCGCACGTAGTGCGGGCCTACACCCTCAACGATAATACCCCCTCAACGATAAATTATATACAATTGGTATTACAATTAAATAACTACACCCCAACATAATGGATTATGATTCGCTATCTAATTCCTTACTAATATTAATATCCTCCTTAATATCTAATTCCTCTGAGTCCTCTTTTCTTGGCTTATGGGCACGTGCGTAGCGCATAATCCGGGCTATTCTTTTTCTACTCTCTGTATTCCAGGGGCCTATAACCCTCTTTACAAAGCCTACTTAATAGGCTAGGGGGTCCTCCGGCGTGTAATAAGCAAGTCTATTTACCCCTAATATGGGTAGAGAAGTAGGATTGGCGATAGGTGGAATTTAAAGCGCCAGCCAAGGGGGCCCTTAGAGGCCTTTAAATACACCCATAAGTGGCCTAATAGGACCCAGGGGTGCCTTATAGACGTATCCAACGTTACCCTAGGCCTTAATTTAATGTCTAAGATTAGGCCCCAGTTTCTTTACCTTTCTAGTCTTTATTCTTTAAACTTAAAGCTTATACTTCCGTAGATAGGCCTGTATCTTAGCATCTCCTTTATTACCAATACGCTGTCGCTTTATACGTTAAGCGTCCTTAATGTATACTAGCCCACTGGCCTGTAGAGCCTTAGAGCGGCCTAATTTGCGACTATTATATGCCTTCTAAGCGGCCTAGGTCTTCAAAAGTTCCAATTTAAATATAGCCCCGCTAAAGGCCTGAATTCTAGCCCCCTTAAGCGTGCTATTAAGCGCTTAGAAGATAAGCTAGGGTAACTCTTCTTATAGTAACTAATCTGATTGGCGCTTGAGCGTTTAAACAGTTATTAGAGTATACTAATTTGGGCCTAGTTAAAGAGGTGGCGTACGGGCTAATTTACGTACCTAGCGGTTCCAATTACGTACTTCTTAAGGGACTTAATAGCCACCCTCTGATTCGTTGTTGCTTAATAGAGTCTTGGGGCCCTCCAAGAGGCATGGATCTAGGTACGGATCTTAAGGCTCTTTAACCTAAATTTACTCCTGCTGCTACAGGTACGTAAGAACAACCTCTGGTTTAAAAGGGATAATACCAGTCTTCTACCAAGCCCCTATAATAGTACGCTGCGTAAACGTACTATAACGGATTTAGGCTAGAGCTGCTAGGAACTTAGTTCTTATAAATTCCTTTTTAGTATATCAAGCTAATATATCAAGAGCCTAGCCATGGTAGTGTTTAAGGGGCTGGAAATAGCCAACATCTAGGGGCTAGAGGAAGTGCGTTGTATAAGGGGGCAAAGTATATAGGTGGATATTGTGTTTCTTTGCATATGTAACAACCTTAAAGGTATTATAAGAGCCGTAGCCATCTATTAAAAGGAGACGATTTCTGCCTTAAATTAAGCCCTTTGTTATTTTATGGAAATGGCGGATAAAATTAAGGGCTAATTTATCGTTACTATAGCCTATTTCTAATTGAGCTAATAGATAGCTAGGGGGTAAGTTGTTAAACCAATCCTCCATTAAATTCTGGCCAGAAATAATTACTATTGGAGGTATTACTTTACTAGTTAATTATATAGTCTCCACCAAAGTAACCAGCTCCCTACTATTTAAATAGGGCACGTATATATCGCGCCCACTTCCCGTCTAAACTAGCTGGTTCCTTGCAACACCAAGGCGTACTCCAGATTTATTAAAGTTCCAGAAATTATCTAGATTAATATTGTTTTCTGTATAATAGGCCCAAAGACCCTTAAACCAGTTATAAATATAGCCCAGATCCTAAGCCTTTTTCCAGGCAGTCTTAATCGGCTTTGCTTTTGTACGATTATATATTAATTGCTCAAGATATTGAGCCGGCTAATGCAGGCCTACGGTAGGTGGTTCTTCGTCGTAAAGAGGGGTATAATTTTGGGCCAAGATGGCGTTAGCTGCGCCCTATACTATAGATTTGCGTATACCAAATCTAATACTGTTAATATGGTCTAGAAACTGCTTTAGGGCTGCCTCCTAGGCAGTATTAAGCTTGCTATTAGGCTGGCAACGTGTGCATTAATTTGCGCCTCCGTTGTAGGCCCTTTGAAGCCGCTGGTACGGCAGATTGTGGGTAACAGAGAGGTCCACAAGGTTCGGTTTTTTGGACAATTTCCACAGCTCTTAGCACAGCTTAGTAATTCTTAAACATTCTTGCAAATATTTAGAATCCTTTAGCTTAGTTATAATTTAAAGGCTGCAGCGTTGTGGTTAAAATATAGGGCTTTAAAGTAGGTGTATAGATTTCGAATTATCGTTGAGGGGGTATTATCGTTGAGGGTGTAGGCCCGCACTACGTGCGGGCTACACCGTAGGTGTATTACGTAAGTAACCCGACGGGGCCCGAGTA
>Ga0307507_10006877_pt1 | contig 16974 bp, 6 predicted proteins | sample 7_EM_MG_FD_207223 | JGI IMG/M metagenome (GOLD analysis project Ga0307507, IMG submission 207223) | Populus trichocarpa ectomycorrhiza microbial communities from riparian zone in the Pacific Northwest, United States - 7_EM | ecosystem: Host-associated > Plants > Roots > Unclassified | place...
CGATGTCGTGTGCAGAACTATGTAGGAGGTGAGGCGGTATATATACACGTCGCTCAGGGGTTAGGTCTGTGCTCGTGTCATGACAACACCGAGTCATAACAACGCGTCAGGCCAGTGCCGTGACAAGTATATATAACTTATTTATAAGAAAGTATCTTTTTATTGCTATATTACTATAACCTTTAGTATATCTCTTTATGAAGCAAGTTAGTACTCCTAAGTCCTTCTCCTCTTCTAAATCACTTAACTATTTAGCTCTCAGCGTTCCTACCTTTAGCCTATTTATAACTTTTTATATAGGCGCTCTGTCCTTTATATATCCTAATATAGCTAATCTCTAATCTAGCTTCTGTTCTTACTATACAATAATTTATTACCTAAACTTATCTATACTTTCTTATTTTCTACGTCTTATAGCTAGGTCTTCAAAGTCTTCTCACTTCTTAGTTAATGTATTAACCTTTTAACCCTTAGGCTAAAAACTGCGTTTACCTAGGACTGCTATAGACCTTATTTATTCTTCGAAATCTTGGCTCCCTAGGAACCTTCATCCCAAGCTTATTTGTTTATTACTAAACTAAGCTATTACCCTTTCCTATCAGTTGTCGTCCGTTATAGGTTCTTGGGTATGTCTTATCTCGTCTTAAAAATCTTAAGCCTTTGGCCTTTTGCCTTTATCAAGTAGTAAGCTAGCACTAGCAGTCATCTACTTACTTAATCGTCTTTAGATATTACTCTTTCCATCTCACAAAGCAATGGATTCCGTATCCAACGGTATTATAATACCCATTACTAAACCGCGTTCTATAGTGGTCTTAGTCTCTACTTCTATTGTATTATTAAGGTTTAGGTACTCCTAGTTAGTCCATTTTTCTTTCTTATTACTATTAATTAATAAATACTCTAACTCTATTGTTATTATTGCTAATATTTGCCCGTATATAGCTATAATGTCTTAATCTAGCTTATAGAGTTAATCTTGTTCTTTATCTAACTCTTTAGTTCCCTTAAGTCCTTTTAACTCTAGCTCCTATAGCTAATAGCTTACGCCGTACTTAGCATCCTTATAAATTTAGCATGCGTTATTATAATAAAACGCGAAGTATTTAATTGAACACTCCTTGGTCCTATGCAATATCCCTATATCCACGTTATTGTATTCTAACAACCTAGTGCCTTTTACCGCGTAGTTACTCTAACCAGCTCTATAGTCTTTGGCGAAATAACCCTATTTTCCGTAATTTATATAAGCTCCGTTTTTAAACCAACCTTCTTGTTATAGAGTCCGCCTAAACATCTTCTGCTATTAAGATCCCTAGTTTAGCCTCTACTCTTTAGTCCTATAATTACTTAATCCTTAACCTCTAGGTTTCTATAATTTCTTATTCCATTATTTGGATTCTTTAGTACTACTTAAATCCATTAGTTCTGGCCTACTGTTTTATGGGTTTTGACTTTATATTGGTCGTTACATGCTCTGCGCCTTATACGACTATAGAACTCTATCTTGCCCTTTCTTAGCTTGTTCCCTTTAATAGATCCTATTATTAATCTTTATTAACTAATCTATTAACTCTTATAGAGTATCCGCATCTTATATTAGAATAATCGCGTCCTAGACTTTAGCCTTAAGTCCCTATTTATACTGTGCTATAAGCGCCTTGTCATTCTACTTAACCTACATTATAAGTGTCTAAAACTATATTATATACTCGATTGCTAAAGTGCGTTATACTAGGTTTTAAAGTTTTCTTTCTACTATAGTTGTTGCTTCTAGGTCCCCAAATACTTATATTAACCATTCCGCGAATCCCTTCTAGTTAGTAAACATAAACTATACTTCTTAATTAGTAGTTATTACTCCGTTTATTTAGATCTTGGTAAGGTAAGATTTAAACCACTTAAGTGCTCTTCTGGTTAAGAACAATCCTGTGTACGCTACTTGGTCTATAGGTGTTGCTAACTTTACTCTTTCCTATATAACCTTAAAGTGCGTAAGAAATCCCTTAAGCCTTAACTTCTCCCCTAAGAATTACTTAATTAATAGTAACTTAATCTTAGCTGCTCCGATTCCATTAATTCAGCCTTTAAGTATTCGATTATTATCTATTAATTGATTAACTATTTCCTATAACTGACTTACCGTAACAAGCTGCGAATCAGTATCTCTTATACTGGTATCTCCTCCTGAACCTAAGGTCGTAGCTGCCGTAGACAGCGTCATAGTCTGCGTTTTAGGTGGCATATTGTTCAACTTATTAATACTATAACTAGGTAGTAAATATGTAATAAAAGCCTTATAGGAAATACTACAGTAGACTCGCTAATAGGCTAGGTATATAGATATTTAAACGAAGTCAATAATGTAACAGTAACAAGTAACTACTAGTAAAGTAGTTGCCCAATAGATTAACTCTAATTGTATTTTAAGATTTACTATAAGGAAAGGGAACTATCTAGGTAAGAACTATAGTCCTTTAAATACACATCCGTACTCCTAAGAAAGTCGTTACTTTATCTACTCTACCTACTCTATTCGCTCTGCAATAGACCTTATAGATTACATAGATTACACAGATTACATTATATAACTCTACTTACTATTCCTCGTCATATAGTTCCACGGGTTCCATCCTAGACCGTACTCTTATTAACCAACTAGCTTCTTCCAACTCTTCTCCAATAAGTCATAACATTATACTTAAAGCGTCTATAACACCTATGGAAACCTAGAGGTTAAGGATTAAGTAATTATAGAACTAAGGAGCAGAGGCTGAGCTAGGGATCTTAATAGTAAAAGATATTTAGGTAGACTCTATAACAAGAAGATTAGTTTAAAAACAGAACTTATATAAATTGCGGAAAATAAGGTTATTACGCTTAAGACTGTAAAAGTGGTTAGAGTAATTATATAGTAAAAGAAATAGAGTAGGGCGAACTAGAACTAGTAATAAAGAGGTTATAGGGTACTAAGGAATACTTAATTAAATACTTCACGTTTTGTTATAACAACATATACTAAATTTATAAAAACGCTAAGTATGGCGCAAGCTATTAGCTATAAGAGCTAGAGTTAAGAGGACTTAAGGGAACTAAAGAGTTAGATAAAAAATAGGATCAACTCTATAAGCTAGATTAAGACGTCACAGCTATATACAGATAAAGATTAGTAATAATAACAATGGAGTTAGAGTACTTATTAATTAATAGCAATAAGGAAGAAAAGGGGACTAACTAGAAGTACCTAAACCTTAATAACGCAATAGAAGCAGAGACTGAGACTACTATAGAGCGCGGTTTAGTAACGGGTATTATAACATTATTAGATACAGAATCCATCGCTTTACAAGATAAAAGGAGTAATATTTAAAGACGATTAAGTAAGCAGACAACTGCTAGTGCTAGCTTACCACTTAGTAAAGGTAAAAGGCTAAAGGCTTAAGATTTTTAAGACGAGATATAAGACGCTTAAGATTCTTAAGATAAGATAAGACACACCTAAGAACCCATAACGGACAATAACCAATAGGAAAGGGCAATAGCTTAGTTTAAAGATAAATAAATAAGTACAGGACGACAGTTCCTAAGGAGCTAAGATTTTAAAGAATAAATAAGATCTATAGTAGGCAAACATAGTATTTAGCCTAAAGGTCGAAAAACCGACATAATAGTTAAAAAGTTTAATATTATTAAAAACCCAACTATAAGACGCAGAAGGTAAGAAAGTATAAATAAGTTTAGGCAATAAATTATTACATAGTAAGAACAGAAGCTAGATTAGAGATTAGCTATATTAGGACGTATAAAGGACAGAGCGCCTATATAAAAAGTTATAAGTAGGCCAAAGGTAGAAACGCTAAGAGCTAAATAGTTAAGTAATTTGGAAGAGGGGGAGGACTTAAGAGTACTAACTCGCTTTATAGAAAGACATACTAAAGGTTACAATAATATAGTAATAAAAAGATACTTTTTTATAAATAAGTTATATACACTTACAGAACTATATAGAAAGTGATATAAGTAACACAGAAATAATAAGTAGGAAGACTTTTATATATAGATAGACTAAAGGGCTATACTAAATCAGGCAATATTAGAGAAATAGATAAGTTACATTAAAGGAGCCTTAATTATAATATTAAAGAATCTAGAAGAATAGGCTATAGACTAAAAAGAGATAATATAAGTATTAGTACTAGCAAATAATATAGTAACACTAAGACTAATAGGGGAGAGGTTTAAACTCTAGAATAAAGATAAACCTAGAGTTAACCTATAATACCTAGCGCATTATACATTGGCATAGATAGTATATATAGATAATATATGCAATATATATAGGACACCTAAGGATAAATATTACAAGTACCTAATAAGAATATATAATAATTATTCATTGCTTAACGTCCGATTCGGATCCCTATTGGGCCCACGTAGACTACTCCTTATTTATATATAGGGAGAAAACTCTATTTGAGAAAATGAGAAAACCCTATAATCCATCTCCCCGCCTTTTGGGACTCATATATAAGGCGCCTATAAGTTACCTATAGTGCTTTACTACCTTACTTTATAACCTCCTTGGGAATCACTGCTGCCGTAATAAGCCTATGGACGCGCTAGTATTGCAAACTTAACTCTACTACTATTGTGACGGGCTCGTACAAATGCTTCTAAACCGAAGCTTGTAGATTACTACCATACAAGAATACTAAGCTAAGGAGAAGAAGAAGTCTGTCAGAGACTGGCAAGATACAAAGGGGTCCCTAAGGCGCTAGTAGTAAGCGAGCCAATGGCGATTTTCCATCCCGGGGATAGAAAATCCTGATTAGTTGGCAGGAGTCAGGGTCCACTAAGTATGGCAGGTGGCGTTACCCCAGCACCATCACATTACCCCCCCCTCCTAAAAAAGCCTGCCCTTAGGCGTTATCCAAGCTCCTTATTGTCATCTAAATTGTTATAGTTATCCACCCCTTCTTTCTAGCATTTAATCCAGCTTTCTAATTAGCGTGGTAGTCTAGGGAGGTTAGGGTGGGCTAGGTGGAAGTCCCGTAGCTTATAGGGAGAGTACTTAAAATTAGATGCGGGGTACTATTCTAAATCTTTGTTATAACCTACCCAGCTCGCATGGTATTTTAGGGTACCGCAGTCTTTCTTAACTGCTAAGATCTCTTTAACTTCCTATTCCTCATCCTCTGCAATCTAAATTGGCGGCGGGGGGTCGTTGTACTATCCAGGCAATAGGTTGTCCACGGCCTTCCGCAGTTGGTCTAAAGAGAAGATAGGGTAGATCTTCATTAACTCTAGTAGCTTAACCTTAAAAGAGTGCCCTACCTTCTTAGGGATCTTATAGGGGCCAGCTATTTGGTAGTCTAGCTTGCGGCTCGGCCTCTGGGTCTTCCAGTTCTTTATTAACACCTATACCTTATCTCCTACATGGAAGTCTACCTCGCAACAATATTGGTTTACGTCGGCCTCTTTCTTCTCTTATGCATTTTTTATAATTGCTTAGGTAGTCTCCTAGGCTCTATACATTCTTTTAGCAAATGTCTGGGCCTCTTTATAGCTAAGGCGTTCGCGGGCCGTTATAGGTCCTATAGGTCTATCCTAATTAAAGGATGTTTATAGCTTGTATCTATAGATTAACTCAAATAGTGACATTCCTATACTATTATAAGGGAGCATAAGCTATACATAGTTTATTATAGGCAGTAGTTCCAACTAGTTGTCCTAGTAGTAATTAACAAAGGGGCGAAGTCATTGGTTAAGGTACTAGTTTATAATCTTGGTTTAGCCGTCAGTTTAAGGGTAGAATATGGTAGAGAGCTTAATCTTAATCCCAAGGATGCAGTAGAATTTATCCCAGAAGTCTAATATAAATTAGGGTCTATGGTTAGAGACAATTAACTTAAAAGCGCCATAGATCCGGTAAATATTGTTAATATACATACGGGCCATATCTTTTGCGGTTATAGTCTTAAAGCAGGGGAGGGAAATAGCTTGCTTACTTAGTTAGTTAACTACCATAAAGGCCATATTATAGCTATATTTGTCCTTTGGGAATAATTTAAAGTCCATTATAATATACTACTAAGGGCGTTTAGGAACTAGCAGTGGTTGTAACTATCTAGGGGTTTAATCCCTGGGGGTATCTACCCGTTTGCAAGCATGACAATTCCTAATAAACCGTTCTATATCAGACAGGAGTCCTCGCCAGTAGTAGCGAGGTGCTAGTAGTTGGTGGGTCTTATCTTGACCAGGGTACGCCATAGAGACTTAATAGTGGGCTTTACAGATCAGCTCCGTTTATAGGTTATCGACGTCTAGAACTATAAGCCGTTCTTAGTATAAGAGCAGTCCGTCTTCTATTTCCAAATTAGGGTCGCCTTTTATAGCTTGGTTGCGGAGGGCTTTTAGGGATTTGGCTATGCGGTTCGCGATTAGAATGCGGTTAATTAGTCCCATTAGTTCATCTAGGATCTCTCCTTCCATAGGTGCTAGCTTATTCTGTTTAGAGTTTAGTTTCTTAAGGATATATAGGTTAAGCTATTCAGGACGGAGGAGGGCATGTGTCCGGTGCTAAGCCTTCAGCTTATCCTATGGTTCCACGTCCTATTCTCTCTAGGTAAGAGTATTAGCTTTAGAATTTTGCCTACTAGGGCAGTATATAATCATAAAGAAGAATTAGAAGAGTATTTCAGCCCACCTAGCCTATCAACCAGTAAGCTACTTTGTTGTTATAAAATACTTAAGGGCTTTATAATCAGTATAGATTTTAATCCAAGAGTCTATACTTTTAAGCTCTGCGCGCTACTAGGACAATGATTATATAATAGCCAGCATTTCCTTATTATGTACCTTATAGTTATACTTAGCTGGGGCCATTATCTTTAAGAAAAACGCTATAGGGTACTACTTACTATCTAGGTATAACTATGAGAGAACTCCTGCTACTATTTTATTAGAGGCGTCCGTTTCCAGTATTAATTTAAGGTCTGGGTTATAGTAACGGAGAATTAGGGAGGAGGTAAGTCGGTCCTTTAACTCCTTAAAAGCTTCTATATAATTATTATCAAAAACAAAAGGCATATTATTCTTCATTAGTTATATAAGAGGCTTAGCCACAACCCTATAGTTATAGATAAACTAACAGTAGAAGTTACAGAAGCCTAAAAAGGACTAGATGCCTTTTATAGTATAAGGGGGTTTCCAGTTGTATATTACCTTAACCTTTTTAGGGTTAACTTTAATTCCTTCTATGCTAACAATAAACCCAAGGTACTTTATTCGTTTTACTCCAAATTCACATTTCTTAATATCAACTTATAGGCCTACATTCCGCAGCCTCTCTAGGACCTTTTTAACGTGAACTTAATGCTCAAGTTCATTGTCCAAGTATATAAAAATATCGTCTAGGTATACCGTACAGAATTCATTAAGGTAGTCAAAAAGAACATCATTCATATACCATTGGTACGTGGCTGGCCCATTTGTTAGTCTAAAAGGAAGAACTTTATATTTATAAGAACCGTAGCGGGTGTAGAACGTTGTTAGATCCTCTAATACAGGGTCCATCCTAATTTGGTAAAAAGCTTGGCGGATATTAAGCTTAGTAAAGATTTTGGCTTAGCTTAAACGTGCAAGGGTCTTGTCAATTAGGGGGAGATGGTAACAATCTTTCTAAGTAATGGCGTTTAGTTTCCAATAGTTGATACAAAAGCGGAGGCCTTTATTAGGTTTCTTTATAAAGAGGATAGGGGAAGTAAAAGGGGCCTAACTTGGCTTAATAAACCCCTTATAGAGGTTATTGATTAAGTACTACTTAGTTGCTTTTAATTCCTCCATAGTTTGCTAGTAAAGGGGGCTGTAGCCTAAAGAGTTGTCAGCCTTTAGTTAAATCTTATAATTATAGGTTTGGTAGGGGGGTAGCATATCCAAGGCTGCTTTTAAGAACGCGTCTCTATGGTCTAAGAGGTACATAGGGAGGAGGCGCTTAATTAACTCCTTATTAGTTTCCTCTACTAGCCCTTCTTCCTTCTCGTTGATAATCCAGTTAATTTTGTATAAGCTGGTTATAAAGACCTTATTGTCCTTCTAATATATATTAAAGTGGAAACCTATAGCGCTAATTGCCATAATATCTACTATAGGGGGGTTATATGGTAGTAGGGGTGTCCGCGGCCTTAGGGGCTTTTAGTGTATCGGCGTTGTCTTTACTCCTTTTAGCTCTTGTTGCATCTTCCAAAGGTTATCCTCTAAGTCCTATTGGTATGTCCTCTTCCCCATTAGCCAGATCTTCGTAATTTGGAAGTTGTCTATATTACTATCCGTTCCACTTCCGTAAGTAGAGTCCTCCTTAACTGCAGTCCTTTAGGGGAGTATCCTTATCGGTACGGATTTCTTACCGGCCTCGCAATAGGCATCTTCTTAAGCGAAAGCTAGGTCGCGGTCCCTAATATTCTACTAATAGGTAGGATCGGCCTTCGCGGCTAATGTCTTATAGTTGGTACGGATCTCTCTAACAAAGGAGGGTAACTTTAGTCTACTCTCTAGCTAGACAAACTGTTTTTGTTAAACATTTAGCCAAATATCAAAGTAGGATATTTATTTTCGGCTGAGGATTATGTTATGGGACCCTAGGTCTAGGATACAAAAGGGGATACCAAACTGGCGTTGTCCATTAATAGCAATATATAGCTTTAAGATATGGGTAACCAGCTTACCAGCTTAGCTGTTATAGCCTTTTACTTAAACAGGCTTCTCTAGTTGGGTAGCATTTATATTTAAGAACTTAGCAACGTTATTTATATAAGCAGTGTTTATAAAGGCAAAGCTATTTGCTCTAGTGTCAACAAGGGCAGTTATATTAACTCTATATCCATTTTAAGATACTGTACATGGAACTATAAAGTGTTTTCCACCTATTAGCTAACTTAGATTAATCTCTTTAAGATTAATAGGATACCCTAGGGGGGAGTCTTTCCCTAGGGTTCTTCTTTTCCTAACTTATTAGGCGTTTCTTCTTCCTCTATCTCCTTAATATTACCCATATCCTTTAGCTCTAGGCAGGATATAGTAAAGTAACTATCCTTTCCACAATTAAAGCACGTGACCGTGGCAGGGTTAATTAGGGTATTATAACGAGCATTAGTTAAAGGTATGGTACGTGGCGGGTTAGGCAAGGTTCGCTAGTAGGCAGTTGTAACCGCTTTTAGTATAAGGGCGGTTGTGGTTTATCTTCTAACGCTAGCTCCCGTTGGTGTAGCAGATAGGTTGCGGTTGCTATAGGACCTCTTTGGTTAATTAGAACGAGCATTAATTCATTTTAGTTCTAAATCCAGCGACAAATATTAGGCTGCGAGTCTTTAGTAGGTTAGTAGGTCGTCTAAGGCTACCACAATCTTCTCTTATAGTCAGACCGTTAGCTTATCGTATAGGTCCAAACGATAGTTCTTAGGGGGGACCTGGCCTTTACCTACTAGGTGTAAGAATTGAGTCTAGAACTTAGTAAAGGATTGGTTTAATTTTATTATTAGGCGATTATAGTTATAATAGGCATCCCATACTTTATTCGGATTAACATAGATAGTAGCCAGGTGCTATATTATCTCGTTAACAGATGTAAACTAAACAGGTAACTCGTCCTTAAACTTGGCCTGAAGGTGTCGCTGGGCGTCCCCAATAGTTTAACCAAAGAGGTAGAGCATTTTAGCTTCTTTAGAGGGGAAATAGTTATAGTTAACACGAAGCTTTCCTTGTACTTAGATTCTCCAGTTCTTAAAGGTTAGGTCTACGCCGTCCAACAATAGTAGGGGGTTAGGGAGCTTAACGGACTTTAATTGCTTTATCATTATATCCGTACTCTCTAGTGTATTGCATTTGGTAGAGTAAATAGGTTGACTAAGGCTTTATAAAGGGGAGGCTGGGCTATTTTATAAGGCAGCAAGGCTTTTTAGGATCTCCTTTAGAGTCTCTTATATGCTTTAGGCTTGAAGACGATTGACCTTCTAATTAGCTGCAAGGGCACAAATCTGCTTATGTACACCTATAACGTTGTCATTATCTTCGATTTCTGATCCTAACTAGACCTCGTGTTCCTCTCGGGTAGAGGCAGGTCTTTTAGATAAGCTCGCTTTAGGTACTATTATTGGCTTCCTAAGGTTTATCGGAATTATATAATTTAGTTTTAATTCCGGGGTTCTTTTATAGGTGCAGGTTAAGTACAGTCTGGCCTATAAAGTGGGATATTGTCAGGGCCTTCTTAGGCGTAGTAGTGTGGGTTTTTTAATGTCTGAGTATAACGCGTTGACGCGTCGTTGTAGACGAAGGTCTTTTTAGGGTGGGATATTATTAAGGCCTTCCCAGGCAATATAGGGAGAGCTTAGTATAATATGACAGGCTTGTACAAATGCTTCTGAACTAAAGCTTGTAGATTGCTACTATATAAGAATACTAAGCTAAGGAGAAGAAGAAGTCTATTAGAGACTGGCAAGATACAAAGGGGTCGCCAAGGCGCTAGTAGTAAGCGAGCCAATGGCGATTTTCCATCCCGGGGATAGAAAATCCTAATTAGTTGGCAGGAGTCAGGGTCTACTAAGTATGGCAGGTGGCGTTGCCCCAGCACCGTCACAACTATAGAGTTATTAAGGGGCGCCTAGTACTCGCCCCTTTACCTTCTATTATTATTTCCTTTGTAACCCGGAACTGGTCTAGTATATTTTAGCTAATAAGCCACTGGGTAACCACCTTAAGACCTTTTTGTGTTAAGAGTAGTATATTATAGTTCTTTATGCCAGCTACTAAGAGCATTGCTTCTTAGTTGGTGCGTAGGGGGCATAGCAGTATTATGTGTTTTAGTATCTGTCTTAGCCAGCTATATTTATATCTTAGGCTACCTACTAGGATACCTACCTAGTAGAGCTAATTTTTTAGTCCTATTATTCCTGTTCTTAAGAGTGTTACTATTATATTTTCCGCCTTTGTTAGGCCTTCTTAGAGCCCTTAGGTGTTTACCCCCTATAGCGTTAACTATACTACGGCTTAAGTTCCTCTTGTTTAAGACAGCCTCTATACCTTTAACTTCTATACGCCTCTCCAGTGTTAGTCCAACTAGTATTATATTACGGTAGATAGTTTTCTAGTACTCTTTTATGCTCTACTTTAGCTCCTTTCTCTCTTTTGCTGTTGTTTTTATTGATCTCTTACACGCCTCCCATTCTCCTCTATGTGGGCCTAGGCCCTAATATGGCACTATTTTTCTTCTGCTTTCTTTACCTGTTTCTCTAATATATCTTCCCTACTTTAGGGTTGTTGGTTTGTTCTCCTATAGGGCATCCTAGGGTTACTCTATAGTTTATTTAGGCGTGTCTTAATATACTTTATAATATTAGAGTTACGCTCCCTTTATACCCTTTACATTGCAGCGGCTTTAATATATAATTATAGGGGGGGGATATTAGCTTCCTTCTTAAGCAGTGCTATAGCCGTTTGCTTATATCCACCTGTTATACTCCGGAGACAAGCTATTTAGACCTTTTGGAGTGGTTTAAGGAGTGATTTAGGGGGGCCTTTTTTAGATTCTCCTATAGCCCAAATACTGGATCTATATGTTATGGTTAGCCGGACAACTATTATATATAGTAGGCGTGACCTCTAGAAGTATAGACCCTATATGGAATTAATAATCCTAAATATTGCGATATACTATACTTAGCCCTTATAGGCCGCTTATAATGTATGTGCGCTCTACTAGAGCTTACTGTCTACCTATACTCCTAATACCCTTAGGCCTTAAACTGGTTAACCCCTAAAGCCTTAAATATAAATTACATGCTAGAGATCTATAGATTAGTTGCGTTTTCTTATAAAGTGGATTAGCTGGTATTTTTCTAGTAAGAATTGGACTCTATATTATCTTGCCTATTCTATATAGGTGTTATAGGCTTTCTCTAGTGTTCTGTAATTCTCTGCGGCTATTAGGCCGTATGTAATTAGGTTTGTGTTATTAATAAAGCCTATCTCCTAAATCGCCCCTTCCTTAAAAAAGTCAAGTAGGTTGCTTACAAAGAAAAGAAAGAGTATGGGCAAGAGGGGTAATCCTTGTAGTATTCCTGTTGCGACTGTAATAGGGGGGCTTTAGTATCTGTTAAAGACTAGTAATGTTTCTTTCTGGCCTATAAACCCTTAAATAAATTGTATAATCTATTCTAGAAAGCCCTTTGCCCTAAGGATATATAGGAGGCGCTTATAGGGTATGTTATTATAGGCACTACTAATATCTAAGCTAAGCATTAATACTATAAAGTCCCTTTATATTACCTATATAGACTTAATAGTGGTAGCGAGTAGCGTAAGTACTAATAGTGTTAAGCGGTTCTTTCTTGCCCCTATTTAACTTTGTGGTAATAGGGCGTGTTCCTTAGCCATATCTACTATATAGTCCGCTATTACCCTTTCTAAGATTTTGCTAAGGGTGTTTTCTAAGGTAATAGGGCGGTAGCTTCCTGGGATTAAGTAATCTGCTTTACCTTCTTTTTATAGAACAACTATTGTTATAGATCTTCCAAATCGCGGGTAGTAGCCTATAGTAAAGCATGCTTTAGCTATATCTGCAAGCTAAGGTGCTATAAGTGGTCTATAGGTTTTTAAGGCCTTATTTGGAATTCCATCTGGTCCTAGTGCTATATTATTTAAAAGGCGGCTAATAGTTCTGGCCATTTCCTCTGTTATTATATCGCTGTTAACCTATAGGCGAGTTACTAGTGTTTTACTTATAATATTACTAAGGTCTGCTAGAGCTAGTTAGGGGAAAAACCTTTCTATAAGGATCTTTACCTTCTTATTATTATTATTAGTGGCCTATGTTTCCCCTGCTCTTTATAGGGGTAGTAGGTGTAGGTCTTCTACTAGGCGCCCTACCTTTTTTTTTTTTTAACTATTTTGCCATGGCCCAAAGGCCCTTGTTATGGGGGAGGCTTGGGTTAGAAGTATGCTTATTTATAAATTATCTCCAGTTATTCCTTGCTTCTTTTTTTAGGGTATTCTTTAACTGGTTTTTTATATCTTTGTATTGTTTCTTATCTTTAGGGTTATAGCTACTTATATATTTCCTTCTTGCTTATTGTTAGCTAGCGATAAGAACCACGCATTGTGCAGACCATATATATCGCGTATAGGGGCCCGGTTTTAAGACTAGGCAGTGCTCTTTTAGCCTATTTTTAATTACTACCTGGATCCTTTCTAGTCTTTAGTTAGTTTCCTTAGGGGTAGCTAACAAGCCTTGCTTATTTAGTATTGGGTAGATTTCTTCTAGGTCTTAAAGTTGTTATTTAACTGTACTAAGGAAACTGTCTATCTTAAGCTTCCTTATTGCGTATCTTTTACTATTTAGTTGCGCCTTAATATCCAGATCTAGTTATATCTAGATAGGGATATAGTCTAAGGCGAGTGCCTATTCTTCTTTAGGGTTGCACCTTTTAAGTCTCTGGTATAGGCCTTTATCTATAAATATAAGGTCAATTGTACTTCTGGCAGTGCCTTATTACTATATAATTGCTCCTAGGGGGGTGGCTAGCTTAAGGCCCCAGATATCTATAGCTCTTAATAGGTACTCTGCCTATCATTTAGTAGCAATATAGATACCTCCCTACTGTAGGTAGTAGAGGTTTATGTCTCCTAATAGAATAGACTCTATGCCTTTGGTTTCTAGTAAGCTTATTACCAATATAATATTCTCTATTTATGGGACGCCTTTGACCCTAGGGTTATATATATTAATAATTTATACCGGTCCCTTATATATCTGGATTATTATAACTATAATATCTAGGTTAATTGCCTGCTATAATTATAAGGACAGGCTAATAGCCTTACTAATTATAAAGTACACGCGTGTAGCTGCTTTTGGTTTGTATAGGAGCTGGAATCCTTGGGGGCAGTATATTAATTGTATATAGGTATTATAATACGGCTCTTATATAGTAAGGATATAGTGTTTCTCTAGGTTTAAACTGTCTAGTAGGGGCCTTATAAGACGGTGGTTTATATTGCCGCAGTTATACTATATAATGAATAGGTGGCGGACCCCTAGTAAGGGTCCTTTGTCTCTCCTTTATTCCTCGCTTTTTCTATTTCCACTTTCTTTAGAATATTTAGAACTTCTGTCTCTTATATCTACACCCTGGTCGCTACTTATTTTATATAGAGCTTTCTATTCCCATATCTTGTGTTCCTACTAGCGCTTCTATATCTGAATCTGTTATTATCTCTGATTCTTCCCCTAATCTTACTAGTTGGCTATATGCCCTTTATAGGTCGGCTGCGAATGTTATATTTACCGCGTTAAGTCTAATTCTTAACTATCCTGGTCTTAAGCTTGCTGTGGATGTCCATAGGGGTCTTCCTACGGGGCGTTCTCTTCCTTGTATACCCTGTGACCCTTGTGTCCCCTATAACCCTTATGTCCCTGTTTGGTCTGGTAATATCGCGCGGCGCCGCTTCTGGCCCGTTGAGGCTTGGGATGGCTGGCCTAGCCCCCCATTACTAAAGGTAGGAAACGCTGGGAAGGCACCTGCGTCCCCCTGGCTTATCGCCTATTGTTTCCATTTGTATAACCTAGCGTGCAGTTGTTCCCGCAGCTATTGAGCCCTTACCTTCCGTCTCCTGTATTTAATGCAGTCTTCTCTCTCCCACGCCTTGTGTGTGCTTCGGTGGCAGTTTGCGCATTTTGTTTGGTCTTGGTTTAAGCAGTGTCTTGTGTCGTGGGGGCCTATACAGTGGCCGCAGCACACCTGTGCTGCGTATGTGGTTTGGGTGTGTCCCTATTATGCGCAGCGATAGCATCGTTCTAGGCGTAGTCTGTGGTTAATAAGAATATATTAGATAATAGATAAAAGGTAATATAGAGACATTAAGTATATATATAGATAGCACCTAGTAGAAGTTTAGGAGTTAGGAGACTTAATACTTTAACTAGAAAGGTTCCTTATAGAAGAATACCTAGATAGATAATAGTAGTAGAAGTGCCTAGAGAATACTTATATATAGTATATTAAAGATAAAAAGCGAACTAAGTATTGGCCTAAGGAGGACTAAGTATAGTTAAAGATTAATAGCTAATAGTTAGGAAAAGGCAAGGCCTATAAAACCAAAGGGAGCTAGTAATAGAGCCTTAAACCTTTAAAGGAATTACAAGACAACACCTAAATTTATAAGTTAATTAGCAAGATTAAAAGTTTAAAGTATTAGTAAATAGTGGAGTAATAAGAAACCATATATTACTAATAATAGTTAAAAGGATAGGGTTACTATATAGACAGAAAAAACGCCTATACCTATTAATAACAATTTTAGAAAATCTAATAGCCTATAAAGGAGGCATTATTAATATTAAAATAGGACCTATTTAGTTAACTATTAAAAGGAGACAAATTAAGATATCTTTTAATATCCTACTATTAGGAAAGGACAAAGCAATACTAAAAATACCTTAGTTATAGGAATATAATCTAAAGATTAATTGGGTTATAGGTTAGATTAATATTAAGGATATATAATAACATAAGACGCAATAATAAACCAAGTTAGTATAGTACTAAGTTAGAGCGATATATAAAGAGACTAAGCAAGGCTTAAGTTATATAATAAGGAGATACTATAAGTATAGTAAAAAACTATAGTTACTAAAGAGTAAAAAGCCATTAGAATACGCAGCATGGGACTATAAAATAGAATTAGAACTAGGAACTAGTCTAAAGTTCTTTTTAATTTATAAACTTACTAAAACCAAGTTAGTGGCGCTTAAGGAGTTTATCTAAGAAAACTTACAAAAGGAATATATTAGACCATTACAGTTATTAGTAGAATATCTAGTGCTATTCATCCTAAAGAAAAACAGAAAACTTAGGATGTGCATTAACTATAGACAGTTAAATAGCATTACTAAAAAGGATAAATATCCTTTACCCTTAATTAGTAAAATCTAAGATAGGATAGATAACGCGCAAATCTTTACAAAAATAGATCTAAGGTGGGCGTACCATTAAATTAGAATTAAGAAAGGCAATAAGTAGAAGGCAACCTTTAGGTTAAAGGAAGGACTATATAAGCCATTAGTTATACAGTTTAGGCTTATAAATATACTAGTAATATTTTAGAAAAGAATTAATATTATATTAGGAGAACACCTTAATAATAATATTATCTATTTAATAAGTAAGGAAGAATATAGAGAACACATTAAATAGGTCCTAAAGAGACTATAAGAAGAATAGATGCTAGTAGTAATTAAGAAATACAAGTTCTTTACAAGAAAGACCAATTTTATTAAATTTATTATTAAATTAGGCAAAATTAGCATAGATCTAAAGAAAGTAGAAGCTATAATAAGTTAGTAAGAACTAGAGAACGTTATATAGTTAAGATTATTTCTAGGGTTTTGTAACTATTATAGAAGGTTTATAATATAGTGGTTAAGAAATATTAAGCCATTTATAAGACTTATAAAAAAAAGGAACTATAGATATAGGGAAAGAAACAGAAGGAACTGTTTTAGGAACTTAAGAGATTATTTACTTAGAATCCAATTCTTAAAATCTACTAACTAAAGCTAGACACGGTTATGGAAACAAATGCATTAGACTTTGCACTAAGAGTATATTTATTATAAAAGCATTAGGACGCATAGCATCTAGTAGCATATTATAGTTAGAAAATAACACTACTAGAGTTAAACTACAACATTTATAATAAGGAGTTACTAGGGATAGTTATAGTACTTAAAGAGTAGAGAGCATTTTTTTCAAGGAATAGAAAAACTATTTATGGTTAAAATAGATTATAAGAACCTAATAACGTAGGTGATAGGGTTATGACGGTCGGCATAGTTATGACGGTCGGCTACTACCGCCTTCCTCCTTGGGCTTACGGTTTGGAACATCAAAATACTGCCGCAGAGCTCCGTGTAGAGCTCCGTGC